>JABLTO010100022.1_pt1 | contig 15426 bp, 8 predicted proteins | sample 7160091 | NCBI WGS metagenome assembly JABLTO01 (sample SAMN14651225, study PRJNA627086) | human gut metagenome | isolation source: feces | host: Homo sapiens
TCGACATGTTATTACTACTGACTTAATGACTTATTGTATGAACATCACATAATGGTGATGTGGCTTCTAATTTGGCGACACTAATTAAAATTTGCATTTACTTATTTGATGGCATCTTAACTAAAATCCTTGTAAAAAGTTTTATTTTCGCATTAGTTTATATTAAAAGCAATCTTTTAATATTGATGTTCTAGTTAATTCGAATTGTCATCTGTTCTTACAAGTGCAGACAATATATTAATTATCAAGCATATAAAGATACATAGTTTGATTTCTTTATATATGTAATCTATGTATTGAGGGCCAGAAAAAAATATGATAAAATTAAAAAAAATAAAACTATTCTTACTCGTTTTTATATCTAATACAGTTACAAAAAGTCTTAAAAGGAGTTGATTAATAATGGAAAGTAAGATTACTGCCTGTTGGCTCACAATTAATCGTGCGTGCAATCTCCACTGTGAATGGTGCTATGCAAAGAACGCTGATAAAATGCAAATGGATTTTTCAACTGTTACGTCACTATTAGATTTTTTGATTTCAATGGAAATAAGAAATTTGATAATACTTGGTGGTGAACCAACTTGTTCAAATGACTTAGTGCCAATTATTGTTGAATGTAAGAAGCGATCTATACATTCAGTCCTTGTAACAAATGGTGTAAGATTAGCAGATAAGGATTATCTGAATTCACTTGTTGAAGCTGGAATAGGCACAATAAGTTTATCGCAAAAAGCACATGATAGGACTAGTTATACTAATGTTACTGGTGTTGATTGCTATGAAGAGTTTCTTCAGGCTGTAACAAATGTTTCTAGCACAGGATTAGATTTTGTTGTATCCTTTGTTTTGACAACTGAAAATATTTCGTATATAGCAAAGTCTATGCGTGTTCTTCGAGCTCATGGAGCGGTTAAGTTTTCGTTAGGTTTTTGTTATGATTTTGAGGTGTGCCGATCTGCGATCAGCCATCCAGAAAATCCGTATCGTCTTTGGGATGAATTTTCAAAGTATTATGCAGAAATCCATGAGGCGAGTGAAGGAAAATTTGTACTTCAAATGGGATTGCCACTTTGTGTTGCGGATATGGATTTGATTAATCTTATGAATGAAAGAAAGCAAATTCTTACTGTGTGTCAGTTGTTACGAAGAAGCGGTTTAATTTTTGATACAGACATGTCTGTAATTCCTTGTAATGCAATGTTTAACTATAAGTTAGGAAAATTTGGTGTTAGTTTTACAGATAAGGATTCATTTGAAAAATTCTGGAATTCTGAGGAGTTGATAACTTTTTATAATAAGTTGAAGTCGGCGCCAGCTACAGACTGCCTTAAATGTGATTTGTGGACAAATTGTGGTGGAGGGTGTATTTCAAATTGGTTCAATTATCGATTTAATGATTTAAAAAAAATGAAGGAGGAGTAAATTTATGTCAGATGTGTATACTGATCTCGAAATGCTTAACAAAATAGATGTTATTCCAAGCACCGAATTGTCTGGTTTAGGCATGAAAAATGGTACTTCAGATTGTATTGATTGTCACTATATAAGTAGTGACTGTGAAGCACCATGTTTTTGTTAATTGCATCTATTCTAACAATTCTAATGCTCTATTATTGGGTTAGTAAAAATCAAACATTTAATGAAAAATAGTTAATTTTTTATAGTACCGACTAATAATATGAATTAAACGATACAACCTACACCACTTGCTTATTTTATAGTCATAACCACCTGTGAAAACGGGTGGTTTGTTTTAAACTTATTAGCTCTGTTATTTCTCGAACGCTTTTATTCGCTGATTTTCTATTTTTACTATTACTGAAAGAGCACCTGGTTATACCCTTGATGAATCTTCGTATTTTCTGATTTTTTTCTATTCAATTAGTGCTGATTGGAAATAAACTTTTTGTGTATTATAGGAAATTGTGTTGATTTTCCATGATAGCTTTACAAAACTATCTAACTATAATTTAAAGACAAATAGTTCATCTTTCAAAGGTTGTAAAACTCTAAACCATTTTAACAAAAAACTTGTAATAGTACATCAAATGAATAAATTAAACTATCAGCTTTAAGTGCTTGTTATACTTTTTTACTATTCATGATGAAAAGTGAATATTCCGGTGTGGCGGAGCCATGCTTTCCGTTAAAAGAACCACCTAACATTCCGGTGAAGAGAGCCAACCTATCCGCAAATGAGAGCCAGTAACTATTTTAGTCCTGGCTCATTTTTTTATTTGATTTTTGAGTATTCCTCTCTCATGGATTTACCTTGTAGTAAAATCGTGTATGAACTGTTAAGGATACGATCTAAAATGGCATCTGCTACCGGTCCTTCTCCAAGCTTCTGATACCATCCTTCTGGTGACCACTGGCTGCACAGTATCGTGGATTTTTTATTTGATCTTGCTTCCATGAGCTCTAGTATATCATTACGTTCTGATTCGCTGGTGCTACATAAAAGGAATTCATCTAATATTAATAGATCAATCTTTGATAACTGTTTCATTGTCTTTCTATATGTACCCTGAATCTTTGCTGCTTCAAACTCGGACATTAGTTCAGGTAAGCGGATATATTTTACTCTGTATCTTTGTCTGCACGCGTTTACTCCAAATGCGCATGAAATCCACGTTTTTCCAGTGCCTGACGCTCCGATCAAAATGATACTTAATCCGTTTTTTATATAATCGTTGGTCTTTAATTCGTTTATAAGGTCCTTGTTTATCTTTCTTTCAGGTTTATAATTGATATCCTCTAAACATGCATTTGAATCATAGAAATTCGCATTTTTGATATTACGTTCAATCGTATGGTTGATTCTCGCATCATATTCTCTGTCCACCATCAAAGTAAGTCTTTCTTCAAATGTCATATTCTGGTATCCTGGATCATCTTTTTGATTTTGGTATTCTTCTGCCATGATAGGCAATCTCATCTTTTTTAACTTTTCAATTGTTTGTTCACTCATTTTATTTTTCCTCCATAATATTCACTTCCACGCACAAAAGCGTGTTCATTATTTTCTATGCTGTTACTTTTTTCTTTCTTTACTAAATCTTGACCAGATTCTAAAATCAATCTAATATTTTTATAGCTGGGGATTGAAATATGCTCCAACGCCAATTGACATGCACGTTCCAGTCTTTCAGCTGTATATCGGTCGGAGAGTTTCAATAAAGACAGACAACCTTTATATGACTGCTCTTCGACTTTATATCTGTTTATATGTTTTGTAATAACTTCATAAGCAGAAGGCCCAATCGTAGCTGCCCATTTTTGAAACCTCTGAGCGTTCCATTGATATAGCTTGTGGTTCTTAGGCATATGATCTTCCATTGTAGAATATTGATTTTTTCTACCATATAATCTTCTATGGCTGCTGATTCTCGTTCCTTTATAAAATACTTCTATTATATTTTTTGTCATTCTGACCTCTACACGTTTTCCAACATATTCATAAGGAACAGAATAATTCATCTTGTCTACCTGGATATGATAGTTCAATTGTACAGTCGCAGTTTTCCATTCACTTATTTCAAATGGAACTGCAGGAAGAGGGAGTAAATAATCAGCTTCTTCTTCCAGAAAGACACTTTTTCTAGATCCTTCACGCTTTTGAAATGGATTTTCATTAAAACGGTTCAATTCTTTTTGAACTGCGTTATTAAGTGTTGCGATATCAAAGAACTTCCTGTTTCTAAGTCTAGAGATGATATGGTTGGTAATATTGCCAACGCTGCCTTCCACCGCTGCTTTATCTTTTGGTTTTCTAACTCTTGCGGGAATGATGGTGGTACCATAGTGATCAGCCATTTCCTGATAAGCTTTATTGAGAACAGGATCATCATATTTTTTATGAGATGTAACACCTGTTTTTAGATTATCTGGAACCAATATCCTGCTTACCCCACCAAAATAGTTATACATATTGATATGTGCCTGTATCCAGTCTTCCTGCTTCATCATCATACATGGCTGTACATAGCTATACATACTAAAAGGCAGAGTAGCCACGAATAAATATACCTTGTATTCTTCTCCAGTCAAACGATCAAAGACAGAAAGGGTCTTACCATCCCAATCCACCATTATTTTATCTCCCGGTTTATGATTGATGTGCATCGTTAGATTGTTCTGTTTGACATAACTTTGATACATTGAAAAGAAATAGGAACGATGATAAAAAGGCTGGTGTGCATCTTTACATTCTTGTACATATTCTTCCCATAGCCCGCTTAATGTAACTCCTGGTTTTAATAGTTCTTTATGGACATAATCAAAATCAGGTTTTTTCATATCTGGTATGAATTTTGAATCTGGAAACAGTATTTCATGTATACTCTTATCATCCAGATCTTGTGCTTTATCCCAATACAGTTGAGCCTGGTCTGCAGCCTTAAAAACCTTGCTTACTGTATTTCGGGAAATTTTCAACGACAAGGCAATCTGTCGCTGACTTTTGTTCTCAAATCGTAATTTGAGAATTTGTTTTTCTACTTGCATAAAAAACACCTCCTTGTCGTGCAAGTTGTAGGAATTTACCCTACAAAATAATCTTACAACAAGAGGTGGCTCTGTTTGTGGATTAATGTATTTTTTATGTATTGGCTCTCTTACCGGATTAGGTGGCTCTCAATTGCGGACGAAGTGGCTCTGAGTGAGCGGAATACTCAAAAATTTTAAAACAATATCCAGATACCATTGGTTTTGATCATTTTGTCTTTAATGAAACAAAAAATAGTGGTTTTTTTTCTAAAGTCAATTATATTTATTATTATTTGGTATTGGGTATTATGATTTTGTGTCCTTTTCTAGTTATTTATGTTTATCACAATTTTATTGATATAAATCCAAATGTTTGTCATGATTTTGTGTTTTTTATGTTTATTGAGACATTTAATTTTTTGATGATGAAGAATTATGTGAAATCAATTCGTTCTTATTCGAGAAAGAAAAGTGAAATTTTATCTGAAGAAATATTGTTGAGATGAGAAACCGTATTAACCCGTAATATATTTTAAAATAAAAGGATCAAAGACATTCAATTTTGTTATTATAAAACTTAATCTTATTTCAATCATAGGAAAGAGAATCGTTACCATCAAATTACGATTCTTTTTTTGTAGATGAAATACTTATCATAAGTCTAAACTGTGAATAGTTAAGTCAAATTTTTTAACAATTGATACTTGTTTTTCCTTATCAGTGATATTTTTTCCACTAGTATTTTTATTTAGACATCTTTCTGGCAAAATGAAGCTTAGAGATATGGGAACATGATATTTTTCTGAATTGGAGGTGGTAGAATGTTAAGAAAAATATCAAAGATTATTTTGTCGACGGCAATGGTGTTGACAATGATATCATGGAATGGAATTGCTGTTGAAGCACAAGAGGAAAATCTGGCGCTCAATCGTCCGGTTACGGTCAGCGGAATCGAGGGCGGATATCTGGAAGACGGGTCACTGAAGTATCCGCAGTTTGAAGCTGCAAATCTGACAGATGGGGATGCTTCGACTCGCTGGAGCAGTGATGAGGCATTGACGTCGATTCAGCTGGAAGACAATCCGGACCAGAATGTATGGGCAAGTGTCGATCTAGGAGATACAAAAGAGATTGCCACAATTGTGATGAAATGGCAGAAAGCCAATTCGCGGGATTATGATGTTCAAGTCAGTCTCGATGGTGAGGAATGGATCGTTCTGCACCATTATGAAGATCCTGACAATGACGGTCAGGAATATACGGAGACATTAACGCTGGATGAACCGGTACAGGCACGTTATGTACGAGTCTATGCACGTCTGGGCACTGTTATCGCATCAATTGATAACATGCAGTGTCCGACGATCTCCTTGTATGAACTGGAAGTATATCCGTATTCGGATGGTTTGTCATTGGAGAAAGTCCTGGATGATGCAATGCAGCAGTCCGTGCAGACAGAGGGAGATCATCTGTTGCTGCCGGAAGTTCCTTCAGGGTATAAGATCGAACTGTATGCTTCCAGCAATACGGCAGTCATTAACAATGAGGGAAAAATCATTACACCATTGGAAGACATGACTGTGAACCTGTTTTATGCGGTCAGCGACGAAGATGGCAATACGTTGAAAAGCGATGAGCCGAAAAAGATAACGATTGCCGGTGCCTACACGCCGCAGGAAAGCGTGAATCAAAAGCCAAAGGTCGTGCCGGAATTACGTGAATGGAAAGGCGATGAAGGAGACTTCATATTCAGCGGCCGCATCATCATTGCGGATGCGCAGCTGAATCAGACGGCTAAACAGATTGCCATGTATTTTGCGGAAATGTCCGACATTACATGTTCCGTTGAGCAGGGAACGGCCCAAAAAGGGGATATTGTACTGGCATTAGATAAAAACAGTGTGCTTGGTGAGGAAGGCTACGAGATGGATATCGGCGATATCCTGACAATACGGGCTCTGACTGAAACAGGTATTTTGTATGGCGGAACAAGCGTATCACAGATCCTTTCACAGGATCCGGCGCATAAAACCATCCCAAAGGGACAAGTGAGAGATTATCCGCAGTTTGCGGTTCGTGCCATTATGCTTGATGTGGCCCGACAATATATCCCGTTGGAATATCTCAGCGAGATGACACGTTATGCCGGTTATTTTAAACTGAGTGAGTTCCGCAATCATATCAACGACAACGGCGGTGAACAAAGTGCGATGTTTCGTCTAGAAAGCAAAGTATATCCACAGCTGAATGCCGATGTTCCAAAGGAACAGATTTATTCACAGGAGGATTATATTGCGTATCAGAAAGAAGCAAAAACATATGGTGTCGATGTGGTAACGGAAATTGATACGCCGGCACACGCCGGAGCTTTTGGCAAGATTGATGAGACGCTACTGATGGATGGTTATCATTTGGATCTGCGTACAGAAGAATCTTATCAAAAAGCAATCACTGTCATGAAGAATCTTTTTGATGAATTGCTAGACGGGGCTGATCCGGTCATTCAAAACGGCAAGTTCCATATTGGCACAGATGAATATGACAAATCATATTCGGAAGTCGTACGCCGTTATATAAATGAGCTGATCGAATATGTAAATGCCAAAGGTTTTGAAACCAGATTCTGGGCTTCGCTTGGATCGAATGGATTTAATGGCACAACTCCGGTCAGTACGGATGCAATCGCTCATATGTGGAGCCACAGCTGGGCAAGCTTTGATGAAATGAAAGAAGCCGGCTATTCATTCATCAATAATGCTGACGGTATATTATATATCGTGCCATGGGCCGGTTATAACAACTATCTTGATATCGAAAATCTCTACGATACATGGGAGTATTCCAATCTGAACGGAGGTCATGAATTGGCAACCGGTCATCCGCAGCTGCTGGGAGCTGAAGCTGCGCTCTGGTATGATCTGAAGGTGGGGGCAAGTGAATTTGATATCTTTGACCGCCTGCGTGATCAGATCATGTTGATGGCTGAAAAAGGATGGTATGGTGAAGATGATGATGAAACAGGCAGCCAGTTCATCGAACGTGTCGATACGCTGGGAAAATATGCCCCAAATGCCAATCCGGCCCGTTATGTGGAAAGCAAGACCTCTCTGGTTGCTTCTTATGATTTCGATGATGTCAGCAAAAATACTGTAAAAGATGCCAGCGAGAACGGATATGACGCTCAGCTTTATGATCTGTATACGAAAGATGATGCGCTTCGTCTGAAAGGAGAAGGATATCTTTCTCTTCCGTTTGATTCTCTTGGTTATCCATATACGCTGCAGTGTGATATTATCATTGACTCAGCCACGGCAGAAAATGCGTTGCTGTTTGAAGGTAAAGACGGAAGCTTCTACTATAATTACGATGGTACAGGTTGTTTTGGCTATGAGAGAAAAGGTTATTCTTATATCATCGACGCAGATGTACCGATCGGGATGAAATTTACGATGACGATTACCTGTGATCAAAGTGACACATCATTGTACATTAACGGCATGTATGTCGGAAGCGGAGAGTACTACCAGGTCAGCGGAGCTTCCAAACAGGGTTCTTCAACCTTTGTCATGCCGCTTGAAAAAATCGGAGAAGGTATTTATGGCTCTTTAGATAATCTTAAACTGTACAATTATATCATGAGTTCTTCACAGATTGCCGGCGCTGGCGAAGAAACGGCAGAAAGCAGCAATATCGCACTTCATAAACCTGTTGAAGTCAGCGATGTGGAAGGCGGTAATAAGGAAGACGGAACACTTGTATATCCGCAGTTTGATCCTGCCAATGCCACTGACGGAAGTGAGTCTACCCGCATTTCACTGAACAGAGATGATGATGCCTGGGTAAGCGTGGATCTGGAACAGTCTTATCTGTTAGATCAAGTCATTATTCGTTTTAATGAACTGCCGAATGCATTTGCGATTTTGATAAGTGAAGATAATGAGAACTGGACACAGGTGGGTGAATATCGTAACCTCAACGGAGGCAGCAAACAAGTGATTACCGTTGCATTTAATACACTTGTCAAGGCCCGTTACGTCAAGTATCAGCAGCTGGAACAATTTACGCTGGCAGCTACCGGCGCAAAATATTCGGGTAATTTCAGCGAATTTGAAGTATACGGCTATGATACACAGCGCTTCGTACAGTTTGTTGAGGAGGCGCAGGAACGCTTCGCAAAATGTGATGATAAGAGTGCCTATGCGCAGTCTGTTTTGGATGATCTGCAGAACCTGCAGGACATCATGGAAACTGGTCCGATCACTACGATGAATCATTTAGCTGAACTAATTGACGGCAAGCTGACTATGCTGGAAAATGAAACGGCACCTGATGCATCACCGGATAAAACAAAGCTGAAAGAACTGCTGGAAGAAGAGCTTGATGAGCAACGATATGCGCAGCGTGAGTGGGAGAAATATGTGCAGACATTGACTTATGGTACGACGATTTATTATCATGCAGGTGCCGATCAAACAATGGTTGACTATGCATGCCAGCGTATCGAAGACGCCAAAGCCAATTTGAGCATGCGTAATTTTGTCACTGTTTCGACAAATAAGAGCGTCTATCAGGATTATGAACTTTCCCGGCTGATTGACGGCGAACCATCTTCTTTGACCTGGCTGCAAAGCAATCAGACCCAGGGTGACTATATCCTGTTTACGTTTAGGGAACCTATGGAGCTTTCACAGATTGACATCTACGCAGTGAATGCCGGTCTCGATATCCTTCATCATGGAAAGGTGGAGATTGCCGATGAAGCCGGTCAATGGCAGAGCGTTGGGGAAATCGGTGAAAATGAACATGAAACACTGACCTTTGATAAACAGGCGGTTACGGCAGTCAGAATTACCGTCACGCAAAGTGTGGAGTACTGGTGGAAGATGACAGAAGTCATGTTCAATGATGCACCGCTTCAGGATAAAAAAGTTCTTGAAGAAGAGCTGAATAAAGAAATTGATCTTGATGCTTATAACGATACTAGCGTACATACCTATCAGGAGGCATGGAACCAGGCAAATGCTGTTTATGAAAATAAAAATGCCGTACAGCCACAGATTGATGACGCTGTAGCAAAGCTACGCAATGCCAGAGCAGCGCTTGAAAAGAAGCTGGATAAAAGCATGCTGGAAGCTCTGCTTGAAACCAAAATCGACAAAGATGCATATACACCATCCAGTTATGCAGCGTATGAGTCGGCACTGAAGGAAGCACAAAGTGTATATAGCGATGATGATGCAACACAAAATGATGTTGACAGGGCTGTCTGGGAGCTGCAGGAAGCACTCAGCAGACTGATCGTTGCCGACTTCAAAGACAAGCTTAATGACCTGATCGTAAAAGCACTGCTGTTTGATGAAAATGAATACACGACAGTCAGCTGGTCAAGTTTTGCGGATGCTTTGAAACAAGCAAGAGAAACAGCAAAGGATGAGACAGCATCAAAACAGGAAGTACAAAAAGCTTATGAAAACCTGCAACAAACAATGGATGCCCTGCAGCAAAAAGCATCGGCATCTTTGCTGGAAGCACTGCAGACAATAACAGAGCAGGCTGCAGCTATACAGAAAGCAGAACTAAAAGAAGCTATTGAAAACGCACAACGATTACTGGATGATCCGGATAATGCATCTTCAACGGAAGTCATCACCGCGTTTTTACAGTTAAATGAAGCAATGCAGGAAATCGAACAGGATCCTTCGACAGAAGCATATCGAATTCAAGTGGAAGAATTGATCGATCTTATCCAGACTTCCATTTCATCTCATATCAGCGAAGCATATCCGGATGAAGTCCGGGCTTTAAAAGCCGCTGTCGCTAAAGCTGAAGAAGCAGTGAAAGATCAATATGCTACCGTCGAGCAATTAAAGGAAGTAAAAAATATCCTGCTTGAAAAAGCAGAAGAACTCTGGAAACAAGTATCTTTAACGCAGCTAAAGGCAATGCTGCAGACTATCGATCTGATTGAAGAAGGAAGCTACAGTGAAGAAAGCAAAGCAGCATTAAAGGATGCAGTTCGCTATGCAGACACGATCCTGGAAAAAGAGGATGCTTCATTTGCAGAAGTATCACAGGCATTGACAAAGCTTTCAATGGCAATTGCGCAATTGGAAAAAGTTGTTCTCGATACGAGCGAACTGGAAGAAGAAATGAAACTGGCACAAGCAATTCTTGATGATAAAGCAAACTATGTTGAGGTTACTGTGAATTACTTATCTCAACAGCTGGAGTTAGCGAAAAACATGCTTGTACATGCAACTACCCAGGCAGAAATCGATGCCATGACAAAGGCTTTGCGGGAAGCAAGATTGAATGTTGAACTGAAGGAAGCAGATGATAAAGAAGAAGACAAAAAGCCTGCAGATCAAACGAATACATCCGCATCTATGCCAGTTGGCATGTTTGCTGTGTTGTTGCTCGTCTCTGCAGTTGTCCTGGTGCTGTTGTTCAGAAAGAAAAAAGGATAAACGACGTTTGAACAGGATGTACGTTAAGGAACATTGAACCATCATGTTTAATACAAATTCAGTTAAGATCAAAATTATCATCAGGCCATCACGTCTTTTGACAGTGATGGCTTTTCTTTCCTTAAAAAGCAACATTTGTTGTATGTAATAAATGTAAATTTATTTGAAAAGGCTTTCATTTTGTGCTATAAAGTAATTGAAGCGATATCATATCAGTATCTTACATTTTTCTATCATGAGTTCTGATGAGATAAAAAAGGGAGGAAGAAAATTATGAAAAAGTCAATTCGATTTGATGAAATCATGAATCACTATCCAACTAATCTATCGGTATATCAATCTATTAAAAAAGATTTGAACAATATTATTCCATTTGTAGGTGCAGGACTGTCCGTACCGTTTTATCCGCTTTGGCCAAAAGCATTGGAAAAATTAACAGAAAAGATTTTCTATGCTGATGCTGATGAAAAAAAGAATATCGAGAATCAGATAAATGGCAGTGATCCACAGCTGTTGGAAGCAGCACAAGCACTTGAGAATTATTTTGGAAGAAATGAGATGAGACATCATCTCTTGGAACTGTTTTCCTCCTCTAAGATTGATGAAAATATAGGGCTTCTAAAGTCGCAAAGTGTTTGGCTACTGCCAAAGTTATTTCCAAAGTCACCGGCGGTGACGACCAACTTTGACCGTGTATTAGAGACAGCATATTCGAAGAATGGTAATACATTTGATCAGGTAATTCATTTTAAAAGTAACGACGTTCTCGATCAACTGCGGCAGGGAAATCGCCATGGATTATATAAAATTCATGGCGATATCGGTAAAGAAACGATCGAATATTCTAATATTATCTTTACTAAAAAACAATATGAGAATGCCTATTGTTTGGATGGAGAACTTGTAGCAGAACTGAGCAAGTGGTTTTCAGGAAAGATGATGCTATTTTTAGGGTGCAGCCTGAAACAGGATCATTATCTTGAACTTTTGCAGCAAATCGTTCATTTAAACAGCGGACTGATAAATTATGCAATCATCGAATGCGAAGAAGAAAAAACAGCATCACAAAAAGCCAGAGAATTAAGTGATAATCTAGGAATAAGAGCCATATATTATCCAAAAGGACATCATGAAGCAGTACGGATGATCTTAGAAAAAATATTAGAAGACACAAATCCAGAAGCATATCAATTGCTGGAAGAACATACAGGTGGGATCCAGACAACAAGTCCCAGCAATGCATTCCATTTTCGTACTGAAATGACTTCTTTTCACGGCAGAAAAGAAGAAATGCAGGAGTTAAGATCATTTTGCGAGAGCACAGATAAATTTAAATGGTGGGCGATCACCGGAGCAGGAGGATCAGGCAAAAGCCGACTGGCAGCAGAATTAACAAAGGAAATGGAACAGTCAGGTTGGCGATGTTTTTGGCTGAAAAAAGGTAATAGGGAGTACGTTGAAAAAAATCAGTCAATTGTAAAAACGCTTATCGTAATAGACTATGCACAGACACATGAAAAAGAACTAGGTGACTGGATCGAAATATTGGCGGAAAGAGAGCGTAGCTTGCCAATAAGGATTTTGATGATCGAAAGGGATGGTAAAACGATACAGGATAGCTCGTGGGGACCTGTATTGCTGCAGAATGTTAGTAAAATGAGTAATATCGAAACCACCTGCTGGAAAGAGCAGTATCTGCAGCTGACAAGCATGCAGGATGATGATTTATGTAAGATCATGAAAGATTATGCAGCAAACAATGACAAGAACATATCAGAAGAAGACCAAAAGACATTGTTGGAAGCATTACAAAAAGTAGACCCAACCTTACTGCGACCATTATATGCCATGTTCATTGTCGATGCATGGATTCATGAAAAGAATCCTGAGAAATGGGACAAAGATAAGATCCTTCAGTATGTAGTTAAAAGAGAGGACGTAGATTTTTTTAAAAAGAAAATTAAAAATGTGGCAGGCAATAATGCCAAAATAAGACCGATATTGGCAGATATAAGAGCAACTGCCACAGTATGGGGCGATATAAAAGAAAAAGAAATAAAAAAAGAATATCCAGAATTATGGGAAAAATTAGAGAGACAAACTGACAAAATCTATAATGTGGAGTCAGAAACAGACTTATTAAGACAAACAGGGATGATGGAAGGAGATAAGATTCGAGGAATACAGCCTGATCTGATCGGAGAGTATCTGATCATATCAGGGATGAAGGAAAAAAAATATGTCAATATCCTTTTTCCTGATAATTGGTATAACATACCAAATATAGAATTATTTTTGAACAGAGCGTATTATGATTATCACGATCTAATTGAAGAAATAAATCTTTTTTGGAACGAGGTCTTAAATATCAACACAAGAGAATTGAATACATTGTCTATATATCTTTATTTAGGACTGCTTGTCAATATAACAGCATTTTCAAGGCAAAAAGCCAAAGAAGCAGTTGAAGTATTAGAGGGAATATGGGAGCAAAATGGAAAAACAAAGAACGAAGCTCTGGTATTTGCCCAAGGACTTTTCAATCTGTCAAACAAACAGGAAGCAATGGGAGGACAGGAAACGATCAAGAAGCTGGGACAAGTAGCTGATCATTATCCAAACAATGAAGAAATCGTTCAGGTATATGCCAAAGGACTTTTCAATTTGTCATGTAATCAGGAAGCAATGGAAGGAGAGGAAACGATCAAGAAGCTGGAAGAACTTGCCGATCATTATCCAAACAATGAAGAAATCGTTCTGGAATATACCAAAGGACTTGTCAATCTGGTAGCAAAGCAGGAAGCAATGGGAGGACAGGAAACGATCAAGAAGCTGGGACAAGTAGCTGATCATTATCCAAACAATGAGGAAATCGTTCTTAGATATGCCGGAGGACTTGTCATTCTGGCGGATAAGCAGGAAGCAATGGAAAGGCAGGAAACGATTAGGAAGTTGGAACGTCTTGTCAATCAATATCCAGGCAATGAAGAAATTAAATATGTCTATCAATATGCTTTGCAGGTTTTTAGCAAAATTGATGATAAGAAATAACGTATATTTATTCTGAAGAATGCTTCTTTAGAAAAGATCAAATTCAATATGTATCTTCTCGTAAGATAGGCTTTGAGCAAATGAATTATTTACATTGATGAAAAAGGACAAAACGTGTAAAACAGTGAGTAACTGCAGTTGCACGTTTTTCTTTTCACCATAAGTCAAATGTCATTTAAGATAAACAAGACTGCATCTCAATACAGCTGTATTGCAAAAAGGGGCTCTGCGTAGTATATAACAGGTAATCTATCGTTGTTGAATAGATCATCAGGGGAAAGAAAGGCAGATGGAGAATGAAAATTACAGCAATTCAGATCCGACGACTGGAAAATACGGGGACAAAATTAAAGGCAATCGTCACAATCGTACTGGATGATATGATTGCCGTACACGACATCAAGGTATTGCAGAGCGCAGAAGACATGTTTTTGGCGATGCCGAGTCGTTTGACAAAACAGAATACCTTTCAGGATGTCGTACATCCGATTCACAGCAGTGTGCGCAAGCTGCTGGAACGGCTGATTTTTGATGCTTATGAACAAATCGAGGAACTGGGGCATGCAAACATGGAGTTCCTTTTGCGTGAGGATTGTGCGGAAACTGATTTTTATGCACTGAACCTGCAGTGCTATGAAGTCGGAAGGGTCGGTATCAAAGCCGAATAAAAAAGAAAATGACCGGCATACTGGGCAGAAGACGCCTGATGATGTATAATCTTTGAGGAAGTCTGTCGTATACAACAAGGACAGATGATGGAGAGGTGCATGCAGATGGATACAAAACAGCAGGATACAGCAGGGATGCGTCATCGCATCGTCGATATTTATGAGTATATGCCGGTCTTGATCGACATCCTTCAAAGCGGTAAGGAAGTCAATCTGACAGTGACCGGAAGTTCGATGGCTCCTTTTTTGGGACATCTGCGTGATACGCTGATCATCTCACCGGTCACAGAGCCGTTTCAGCGCGGTGACATGGTGTTTTTTCAGCGCAGCAGCGGTGCTTATGTGATGCACCGCATCCATCATATCAACAAGAAAGGCGAACTGTTCATTGTCGGTGATGCCCAGCAGGACATTGAAGGACCGATCCAGCCACAGCAGGTTTTCGGTGTGATCAAAAAGGTCATCCGCAAGGGAAAGCTGATCCAGAAGGGCGATCCGCTGTGGAACTTTTTTGAAAAGGTATGGATCCGCATCGTTCCACTTCGGCCGCTGTGTGTGCATGCGGCGACGCTGTTATGGAAAATCAGAGGCAAAGGCTAAAATGTGTGTTGATCATATATCATGATGGAAGGAACGGATGCTTATTGGCATCCGTTTCAGCTTGTTGACAAACTATATACTTAAAAAGTATAGAAAAATAATTCGATAAAAGTGGGGATTATCAACCATTTTTCAGGTAATTTTAGACA
>JABLTO010242763.1_pt1 | contig 15422 bp, 14 predicted proteins | sample 7160091 | NCBI WGS metagenome assembly JABLTO01 (sample SAMN14651225, study PRJNA627086) | human gut metagenome | isolation source: feces | host: Homo sapiens
GGTGCCACTGTGACAGCACAGGTAATTAAGCCGGATATCGCAATTGTTTTTGAAGGCTGCCCGGCAGATGATACCTGCGTTGAGTCGTATATGGTTCAGACGGCTATTAAGCGTGGCCCGATGCTTCGTCACATTGATTCACGCATGATCACCAATCCGCGCTACCAGAGATATGCGCTTGATTTAGCAGAAAAGCTTGGCATTCCGGTTCAGGACGCAGTTCGCAGTGCCGGTTCAACCAATGGTGCAGCTATACATCTGACTGAAAAAGCAGTTCCGGTCATCGTTATCGGTGTTCCGGTCCGCTATGCGCACACACATTACGGAATTTCAGCTTATGCTGATTTTGATAATGCGGTTAAGCTGGCATGCGAAATTCTTAAAAGATTTGACGAAGAGCAGATTATGAGTTTTTAAATACAATATGTAAAAGAAATTCTGGATTTTATGCAGGAGCTGAGATGAGCAGAAACTGCATAAAATCCATTTTACATATTAGGAATCTCAATCTTGAGGTCAGTGAGAGGAAATGTGGTTTTATCGGAGGGACTGGTTTTGCAGGATGCCAGTTTATGGTAGAAGACGCTGGATGAAATTCCCACTCCTTTCAATAATATGATGGAATTGTATTTCGAAGACTTTGATATAGATGGGTTGCTTGTAAAATATGAATCAGGCAAGTATTCTGTCCAATATGCCACAGAATTGACAGAACTTGCGGACGGTCAGAAACTTGTAAGGTTGTATGATCCGAGTGGTAATCTCATTGAGGTTCGTACACCGTTAATGCTATAAAGTATACACCGGAGGGACAAAAGAAGACGGAGATCTGTTGATATTAAATCACATAGATCTCCGTTTTTAGTCAGAATGAAAATGAATTCATATAAAATTTTTGTCAGACATGGAAGCATTTATTTTTTTATTTCACCATCACCTATAAGATTCTGTATAACTGTAACGGATTCTTCTAATTCTTCTGCAATCTCATCTATTGATTTTCCTTTGGAAAGTTTTCTTTGGATTAATTGTTTTAGCAGTTCCATTCGACCTTCTTCGATTCCAGCCTCCCGACCAGCTTCAAATTCAGCCTTCCTCAGCTTTTTCTCTTCTTCATCCTTGTTATATTCGAATATACTCATGCTAATCACCTCAGCTCGATTTTGGATTAGAAATTCCGCTAATATTCCTTCTTTTATGCACTCTTCAACGGCACATTCTACTGCCTCTTCCAATGACAGCTCTCCTAAAGAAGTATATTTACGGACTTTCGCAACATACTGAGCATATTCCTTTAATGTTTGACAGTGTTCCATCAGTTCCTGATTATGACCTTCATTAACATTCAGCACGGTTACCCGCAATTCCAGATTCGGGTCATCCGTCTGGCATTCATACGCTGATGAAAGTCTGAATTCACTGACATCTTCACTTTTCCTCCTTTTTGGCAGGAGGTCATCTTCTTTTTTCAGCCGCCTCCTGCTTTACATAACTATTGGTATCTAAAGCATAGACTTCTGAAATGAAATTAGAAAATAGATGGTGAACCGTCACCTTGGATTCATAAGAAATATGCTTTGTGTTAGTATAACATATGCTATTTATAAAAAACAACTTAAAACGAAGCTGCCTGATAATTTTTTGAATCCGCAATCGCAAGAAAAAAGCAAGAATCTAAGCATGGAGTTTTTATCAGATAATGTTAAAATAATAATATCTGTATTGCAAAGGAGGCAGGCTTACATGTCAAAAACGACACTGATTGATTGCTGTATTAAGAAATATGCTTATCGAGAAGTATCACAGATATATCAGGAATTAGAGATATCCGGGGAGGGGCTGTCACAATCACAGGTTGAATCAATGCGGGAGAAGTATGGTGTAAACAGTTTTTTGAAGCAGAAAAATGATACCGTGCTGCGGCAACTGCGGCGGGCATTCATCAATCCGTTTAATATCATTCTTTTGATCCTGGGAATTATCTCGCTGGCTACGGATGTGGTTCTTGCATCTGATTTTACCAGAAATGCAACAACTGCCATAATCATTTTTTCTATGATTCTAATCAGTGGTATCATCCGCATGGTTCAGGAAATCCGTGCAAAGAGTGCGTCAAAACAACTGAACCGGCTGATACATGAAAGCATCACAGTACGGCGGGCAGGAGAAGTGAAAGAAATCTTCGCTGAAGAACTGGTAGTCGGAGATATTGTTCTGCTTTCAGCAGGTGACCGTGTTCCGGCGGACCTAAGGCTTATAAAGGTCAGCGATCTTTTTGTCTCGCAGGCAGCAATCACAGGAGAAAGTGCGATCCTGGAAAAAAATGCGCAGCCACTGAGTTACAGTAACCAGGAATCACCGACCCGGTTTGAAAATCTTGCGTTTATGGCAACAACTGTCATCAGCGGCAAAGGGGAAGGTATTGTGCTGGCAGTTGGAAAAGACACACTTTATGGCAGTTTTGCAAAAGAAGATCCGGATGAAAAACAGTCTTTTCAAGAGGGGGCAAATTCCATTGCCTGGGTTATGCTTCGTTTTATTGCGGTATTGATCCCTGTCGTATTCATACTATTGCAGATCACAGGGGGAAAATGGCTGGAATCCTTTGCATTTGCACTGTCTGTAGCCGTTGGGCTGATGCCGGAGATGCTGCCGATGGTGATCACAGCCTGCCTTGCACGGGGAAGCCTGAGCATGAGCCGGAAGCAGACGATCATTAAAGATATCAATGCCATGCAGGGATTCGGCAGTATGGATGTACTCTGTATGGACAAGACAGGAACACTGACCAATGAAAGTATCCTTCTGGAATATTATATGGATGTGCTGGGAAATGAAAGTGGTCAGGTGTTGGATCTTGCCTTTTTAAACAGTGCTTATCATTCCGGTGTATGTAATCCCATCGATAATGCGATTCTTGCCTGTCAGACGATGCCGGGGCATGAACAGCATTTTGCCGGGCTTCTCACACAATATCAGAAAGAAGACGAGATACCATTTGATTATTCCCGTAAGTTTGTCAGTACACTGGTGACAGATAAAAACGAGGATTGCCAGCTTATTGTGAAAGGCAATATTTCCCAGGTTGTGTCCCGGTGCGGTTATGTGGAGTTCCGCGGGGACATACACCCGATGGAAAAAGACGGGATGTCAGGTGCTGCTCCGGTGGTAGATGAGATGCTTCAGGATGGAATGAAAGTCATTGCCGTTGCACGGAAAGAGATTGGGAAACAGGATCAGATCATAGCGGCAGATGAAAAAGATATGATCCTGATGGGGTATCTTGCATTCTTTGATGCGCCTAAAAAGACAGCAAAGACATCCGTGGAGGCTCTGAAGAGACTGAAGGTAACGCCGAAAATACTGACAGGTGATCAGGCAGATGTAGCAGCTTCTATCTGCCGGAGGGTAGGGATCCCTTCGGCAATCATATTGACCGGTGCCGACCTGGATCAGATGACGGATGATGAACTTGGCAAAACAGTAGAAGACATTCATGTATTTGCAGAACTGACACCGGGGCAGAAAGTCCGGCTTGTTTCTGCTTTAAGGCAAAATGGACATACGGTAGGATTTTTGGGAGATGGAATCAATGATATCCCGGCACTTTGTGAGTCAAATGTCGGTATTTCCGTAGATACGGCGGTGGATGCGGCGAAAGATGCAGCGGATGTCGTATTACTTCAAAAGGATCTGGGCGTGTTGGAGCAGGGAATTTTAGAAGGGCGTAAGACATTTACAAACATGCTCAAGTACATTAAAATCACGGCAAGTTCCAATTTTGGAAATATTTTTTCTATTGTATGTGCAAGTGCGTTCTTACCGTTTTTACCGATGACATCCCTGCAGATATTATTATTAAATCTGCTTTATGATGTTTTATGTATCATTCTTCCATGGGATAATGTAGATGAGGAAGAGATGCTCTCTCCGAGAGACTGGTCGGGAAAGACACTGGGACGGTTTATGCTATTCTTTGGTCCCATCAGTTCGCTGTTCGACATCGTAACCTTTTTATTCCTGTATTATATTCTCTGTCCGGCGCTGTGCGGTGGGGTAACATATCTGAGTATTACAGATCCTGCAATGCAGTCACAGTATGTCGCCTTGTTTCAGACGGGATGGTTTCTGGAATCCATGTGGACACAGGTATTGATCCTGCATTTCCTTCGGACAAGGAAGATACCGTTTGTACAGAGCAGTCCTTCTGTGCCGGTTATCTGTACGACCTTTGCGGGAATTATTGCTTTTACTGCGGTCACTTTTACCAGGAGTGCGACCGTTTTTGGCCTGACGAAATTACCGGGCAGGTATTTTCTGTTTTTGTTTTTTGCAGCCCTGCTATATATGCTTCTGACTACGGTAGTAAAAAGCTTTTATCAGAAGAAATATCAGGAATTGATCTGAAAGAAGGGAGGCTGTCATGAAAAAGAATATTCGTTTTATTTCCATGGATCCAACCCTTCAGGAATGGCTGCTTCAAAAGCTGATCAAAGAACCACCGGAAGGTGACAGTGCGAAAGAACTGCTTTCCGGTATCTACGATATGATAAGCGGAGATGTACATTCATTGCTGCTCGGTACAGCAAAAGATTCCGATATTCCATCCATTCATCTTCCTGACAAAATGAAAATCGGGGAATTGGTGATCAATCCGAAAAGCAGGAGTGTTACCAGGATGGGAAAAGAAATTTCTCTGACGCCGAAAGAATTTGATATCCTGTATTTTCTGGCTGAAAACAGAGGAGAAGTATTTACAAAAGAGCAGATCTATAAGGCAGTATGGTCTGAAGATTACCTTTTGGACGACAGTAATATCATGGCATTCATCAGGAAATTACGTAAAAAGATAGAACCGGATCCGGATGAACCAAAGTATATTATAACAATTTGGGGAATCGGATATAAATTTAATGATAAGATGTAATTCTTGCCAAATCGCAAGGAAATCGCAAGACTTTGGTCATGTGCATTTCCTTGCTTTTTTTGTATTCTGTAGGAGGTCGGAGGGAGAAACCGGTATGATCAAAAATTATTATGGAATGAGGAGGTAAGACCAATGAATAAGAAAGAAAACCGTAAGGCTGTACGTCAGGCAGTACAGCAGGCAGTCATCCGTGACGAGCAGAACAACCGTATCCAGTATGCGGCTACCAATCCGGAAAAAAAGGTTTTGAAGAGCCTGCATACAACACTTCATGGGCTTGATACAGAAGACGTATCAGTGAGCCGGACAAAATATGGAACCAATAAAGTAACGCATGAGAAGAAACAATCCCTTGCAAAACGTCTCGCGGGTGCATTTATCAATCCATTTACAGCGATCCTTTTCTGTCTGGCAGTTGTTTCTACCATGACAGATATGGTGTTTCCGTACTTTTCACTGCTGGGAAGTTCATCGGAAGATTTTGATCCTTTAACAGTGGTGATCATTATGACGATGGTTATAATCTCCGGTACGCTTCGCTTTGTACAGGAATCCAGAAGTGGAAATGCGGCAGAGAAACTACTTTCAATGATCACAACTACCTGTACCGTCACACGAAGGGAACAGGAAAAAACAGAGATTCCTATGGATGATCTGGTTGTGGGAGATATCGTACATCTGTCGGCAGGAGATATGATCCCGGCGGATGTCCGTATCCTGGATGCAAAGGATCTGTTTATCAGTCAGGCGAGTCTGACAGGTGAAAGTGAACCGGTGGAAAAGACGCCAAAGGTAAGCGCAAAAAAAGAAAGTATCACCGATTACAGCAATATTGCTTTTATGGGAAGTAATGTGATTTCCGGAAGTGCAGCAGCAGTAGTTATCTGTACCGGAGACCGTACCTTGTTTGGTTCCATGGCATCTGCAATCGCAGGCGAAGCGGTAGAGACCAGCTTTACTAAAGGCGTGAATGCAGTTTCCTGGGTTCTGATCCGGTTTATGCTGGTTATGGTTCCGTTGGTATTCTTTATCAATGGTATTACGAAAGGGGACTGGCTGGATGCTTTTCTGTTTGGTATCTCCATAGCAGTAGGACTGACTCCGGAGATGCTGCCGATGATCGTGACAACCTGCCTTGCCAAAGGTGCCGTTTCCATGAGTAAAAAGCAGACGATCGTGAAAAATCTGAACTCTATCCAGAACTTTGGTGCGATGGATATTCTCTGCACGGATAAAACAGGAACACTGACGCAGGACAAGGTTGTGCTGGAATATCACCTGAATGTGAATGGAGAAGACGATACAAGAGTACTGCGCCATGCATACTTAAACAGCTACTTCCAGACCGGTTACAAAAACCTGATGGATCTGGCGATCATTCACAGAACAGAGGAAGAAGAGGCAGCAGATCCAAAGCTGCTTGATCTGTCTGAAAACTACATAAAGGTAGATGAAATTCCATTTGATTTTACACGCCGCCGTCTGACAACGGTCGTACAGGATAAAAACGGCAAGACACAGATGGTAACCAAAGGTGCGGTAGAAGAAATGCTTTCGATCTGTTCTTATGCAGAGTGTGACGGTACAGTGCAGTCACTTACCGAAGAAGTCCGCAAGCGTATTCTGACGACGGTAGACGGACTGAACGACAAAGGATTCCGTGTGCTTGCCATTGCCCAGAAGAGCAATCCTTCTCCGGTTGGAGCATTTGGTGTGAAAGATGAGTGTGAGATGGTACTGATCGGATACCTGGCATTTTTGGATCCGCCGAAGGAATCTACCGCAGATGCGATCCGGGCATTAAAGGAACATGGTGTAACGACAAAGATCCTGACAGGTGATAATGATAAGGTGACACGTACGATCTGTAAGCAGGTAGGGCTTGAGGTATGCAATATGCTTCTGGGATCCGATCTGGATTATATGACGGATACACAGCTTGCAGAAGCAGCAGAGACAACAGAGGTATTTGCCAAGCTGACACCGGACCAGAAGTCACGTGTGGTTTCAATCCTCAGGGAAAATGGCCACACCGTTGGATTTATGGGAGACGGAATCAACGATGCCGCAGCCATGAAAGCCGCCGATATCGGCATCTCCGTAGATACTGCGGTAGATGTGGCAAAAGAATCCGCAGATATCATACTGCTGGAAAAAGATCTGATGGTTCTGGAAGAGGGAATCATTGAAGGACGTAAAACCTATGCGAATATGATTAAATACATCAAGATGACAGCTTCTTCCAACTTTGGAAATATGTTTTCGGTATTAGCTGCTTCGGCACTGTTACCATTTCTTCCGATGATGAGTGTGCATCTGATCTTCCTGAACCTGATCTATGACTTATCCTGTACGGCAATCCCATGGGATAATGTAGACGAAGAATTTATTGCAAAACCGCGCAAATGGGATGCTTCCAGTGTGGGCAATTTCATGCTCTGGATCGGGCCTACAAGTTCGATTTTTGATTTTACAACTTACATTTTCATGTACTTTGTATTCTGTCCGCTCTTTGTATCAAAGGGTGTCCTGTTTAACGATCTGGCTGCTCACTACAGCGGAGCACAGCTTCTGGCTGTGCAGGCAAAATATATCGGGATGTTCCAGGCAGGATGGTTCGTGGAATCTATGTGGAGCCAGACATTAGTCATCCACATGATCCGTACACCGAAGCTTCCGTTTATCCAGAGCCGTGCTTCCGCTCCGGTAACCCTGCTCACCATGACAGGTATTGCGGTACTGACTGTGATTCCGTTTACACCGCTTGGAGCAGTTCTTGGTCTTGCAGCATTGCCGATATCTTATTTTGCATATCTGATTCCATGCATTCTGCTGTATATGATGCTGGCAACAAGTCTGAAAAAAGCGTACGTCCGTCATTATGGCGAACTGCTCTAGGAGGTGAAAAGAAATGAACTGGAAAGAACTTTGGATGACAATTTTTGGAACATGTGAATGGCTTGGACTCAATATGGGATTCTGGGTAGCCATGGCAGCAGTGCTGCTGATCGTGATCATCATGAATGCAGTATTCTGGGGAATGAAGAAAAATATCTGATTGCCCTGGATATGGATGGAACGCTGCTCAACAGTCAGGGAAGGAATACAGTTCGCTGTTCTGGAAAATGGTGCAGTTGTATGGGACTGGAAAAAACAATCTGCGATAGAACAAGAGCCGCTTCCGAAAGGAGTTGTAAAATCGATCCTTGAAGATATAGAAGAACAGGTTTCATCCGGTTATTATGCAGAAGTCATTGTAAATGGTAAAGTCTATGCGGATGTAAAGATCCAAAAAGAACTGGAACACTCAAAGATAGCAGTATCGGGGCATTTCGAAACAGCAATGTATTGCCATAGGTGATAATGAAAATGATCTGGAAATGTTTGAACAGGTTCAGATGGCGTTCTTGAAATCATATCTGCGAAATTGATATTTGAGAAAAATAGAGATTGTGTACGGTGATACATTAGAGATATAATATAAACACGGATATAACTATTTACAAAAGTGGGGAATGAAAAAATGAACAAACAAAAGAAGCCGGTTGTCACACCGGACAATCTCAAAGAAACCGCCGTTATGACGATAGCAGTGGGGATTATCGCCGCGGCCGTGTATTTCTTCCTGATTCCGAGTCAGACCTCGATCAGCAGCGTATCTGCGCTGGCGATCATTATTGCGCATTATGTACCGTTACATGTGTCAACGGTTACGATGATCCTGAATGTGGTCTTATTGCTGATCGGATTTATAACCTGTGGGAAAGAGTTTGGAGCGAAGACGGTGTATACAAGTATCTTGCTGCCACTGTATCTGGCGGTATTTGAACATATATTTCCGGATTTTGAATCACTGACGCACAGTACGGAACTGGACGTGTTGTGCTATATTCTGGTCGTAAGCTTCGGACTCAGTATCCTATTTAATATGAATGCGTCGTCCGGCGGACTGGATATCGTGGCAAAGATCATGAATAAGTATCTTCATATCGAGATTGGAAAGGCAATGTCCATCTCGGGAATGTGTGTAGCACTTTCTTCGGCAATGATCTATGATAAAAAAGCAGTCGTATTAAGTGTGCTCGGTACATACTTTAACGGAATTGTGCTGGATCATTTCATCTTCGGACAGAATGTAAAGAGACGTGTCTGCATTATTACAAAATATGAAGAAGAGGTGCGACGGTTCATTCTAAATGAGCTGCACAGCGGGGCGACATTCTATGAGGCAATAGGTGCTTACAATATGCAGAAGTACAGAGAGATTATTACGATCGTAGATAAGAACGAATATCAGAAACTGATGAATTATATCAGCAAAAAAGATCCGGAAGCGTTCGTAACCGTGTATACGGTATCTGATATGCGGTACCAGCCGAAAGTAAAATCATTCTAATGGAGGAAAACAAGGTTAAAGTAATTATCGCTGTAATTCTTGCCGTTGCGATCAGTATCGGGTCGATAGCCGCATATAAGTATATTACCGGTCCGAAAGAAGAAAGCAAAGGAAAAAGCCGGATCGGATGAATACGGTCTCCTTGAAAATGCGGACAAGAATGCAAAGAAAGTAATCAAGAGTATGTTTAAAAATGTGGCAGACGGGAAAGACGTTGTTGTAACATTTCAGAATTAGAAGAAAATTAGATGAGAAGAGGCAAATTGTAGTAATTGGCATTTTATGAGCCGAAAAAGTATGTTATAATTATCAATTGAGAATAATTAACAAAAGGGAAATGGGTATGAAAAAAAAGGAAATAAATTATCAATTACTGATAAGAAGAATATGTCTTATCGTACTTGATATCATATGTATTATCGCAGCATCAATTCTGGCATTACTGACACGTTTTGAGTTCGATTTCAGCCAGATTCCGAAAGAATTCTTAAAAGTAATCTATAAATACGGACCATTCACCATAGTCATAACATTAATTATATTTTCACTTTTCCGTATCTACAGTAGTTTATGGGAGTACGCAGGGATTGAAGAAGTATTCAGTCTGATCGCAGCCTGTCTTGTGGCGGCCGTAGCGAAGATTGTCATCATCTTATTTACATGGAGCGTTATGCCAAGAAGCTGGTATGTACTGGATACAATTTATCTGATGATCCTGATCGGGGCAACAAGAGTATCTTACCGACTGATACGTCTGCGCAGACAGAACCGTACATTCCCATGGTCAAAGAGAAAGAAAGTCATGATCATCGGCGGAGGAGAGGCCGGAAGAAGTCTGATCACAGAGATCCAGAACAGTAAATATCTGGATCAGAAGGTTGTCTGTATCATAGACGATGATCCGTATAAGATCGGAAGATATATTAAGGGAGTCAAGGTTGTCGGTAATCGGAACAGTATCAAGAAAAGCGTCAAGAAATACAATGTCCAGCAGATCATCCTGACGATACCATCGGCAAATGCAGCAAAGATCAGACCAATCGTGGAGATCTGTCAGGATACAAACTGTGAACTTATGATCCTGCCGGGAGTATATCAGCTGGTCAACGGAGAGGTCAAGGCAAGTAAACTGCGTCCGGTGAATATTGATGACCTTCTGGGAAGAGATGAAGTCCATGTCAATCTGAACGAGGTCATGGATTATGTATCAGGAAGAGTGATCATGGTAACCGGCGGCGGAGGTTCGATCGGAAGTGAATTATGCAGACAGATCGCAAAGCACAGCCCGAAGCAGCTGATCATCTTCGATATCTATGAGAACAATGCATATGATATCCAGCAGGAATTGTTAAGGGAACAGCCGAAGCTTGACCTGGTGGTGCTGATCGGTTCTGTACGTGATGAGAACCGTATCAACAGTATCTTCGAACAGTACCGTCCGGAGATCATCTATCATGCGGCAGCACATAAGCACGTGCCGCTTATGGAGGGCAGCCCGAACGAGGCTATCAAGAATAATGTCCTCGGAACTTATAATATGGTCCGAATGGCAGATAAATGGAATGTTAAGAGATTTGTACAGATATCTACAGATAAGGCTGTCAACCCAACGAATATCATGGGAGCTTCCAAGAGAATCTGTGAGATGATCATACAGACTTATAATAAAGAATCGAACACAGAGTATGTGGCAGTGCGGTTCGGTAATGTACTTGGAAGTAACGGAAGTGTTATTCCGTTATTTAAAAAACAGATTGCAGAAGGAGGACCGGTAACCGTCACACATCCGGAGATCATCCGCTACTTTATGACGATTCCGGAAGCGGTATCACTGGTACTTCAGGCAGGTGCCTATGCCAAAGGCGGAGAGATCTTCGTCCTGGATATGGGAGAACCGGTAAAGATCCTTGATCTTGCAAGGAATATGATCCGGCTGTCAGGCTATAAAGTCGATCAGGATATCAAGATTGAATTCACGGGACTGCGTCCGGGAGAAAAATTATACGAAGAACTTCTGATGGACGAAGAAGGTATGACGGATACACCGAATAAGCTGATACATATCGGACATCCGATCGATGTAGATGAAGTCAAGCTCGCACATGCACTCAGAGTCCTTGAGAGCGCAGCACAGAATGAGACCGATGATATGCGTCTGATCGTGGAAAGCATCGTTCCGACCTATCATCCAAAATTAAATAAATCAACACAATAGAACCAGAGAATACAGGAGGCATAACAGATATGTTCAAAGAGGATCATTTGTCTTTCAGACAAAGGAAATATATGAAGGTTAAGAACATAATAGGAAGAGCTCTTGGAGGGATCGGTCTGGTGGTATTATCACCCGTCTATCTGGCAATTATTGTGGCGATCAAGAAAGAAGACGGGATCACAGCTCCTGTCTTTTTTTCGCAGAAAAGAGTAGGAATCCATAAGGAATATTTTAACCTGTACAAATTCCGCTCCATGCGCACAGATACGCCGCACGATAAGCCGACACACCTTCTGGAGAATCCGGATCAGTACATAACAAAAGTAGGACATTTCCTGCGGAAATCATCACTGGATGAACTTCCGCAGCTTTGGAATATTGCCAGAGGAGATATGGCCGTGATCGGACCGAGACCGGCACTGTGGAATCAGGATGACCTGATTGCAGAACGTGATAAGTACGGGGCTAATGATGTAAAACCGGGACTTACCGGATGGGCACAGATCAACGGAAGAGATGAACTTGAGATCCCTGTCAAAGCCAGACTGGACGGCGAGTATGTAAAAAAGATGGGGCCGCTTATGGATATCCGGTGCTTTATCGGAACGGTATTCTCCGTGCTTCGAAGTGACGGAGTCGTAGAAGGCGGAACCGGAGCAAAGAAGAAACTTATGGTCATCACCAATCATTCTTATATGCTGTGGCAGTTCAGAAGAGAATTGATCGGGAAACTTATGGAAGATTACGACGTGATCATCAGTACACCATTCGTAGGGCATGAGGATGATTTTAAAGCAATGGGATGTACGATGATCGAGACGGATGTGGACCGCCGGGGGATCAACCCGAAGACAGATATGAAGCTGTATCTGACCTACCGCCGGTTATTAAAAGAACATCACCCGGACATGGTAGTTACCTATTCGATCAAGCCTAATGTATATGCAGGATATGCCTGCCGACAGATGCGGATCCCATATTGTGTCAACGTACAGGGACTCGGAACTGCATTCCAGAAGAAGGGACTTCGGGAAATCGTTATAAGAATGTATAAAACAGCCTTAAAAAAGGCAAAGACAGTGTATTTCGAAAATAAGGGAAATGCGAAGGTGTTCCTGCAGGAGCAGATCATCCGTCGGGACCAGATGTGTCTGCTTAAGGGAGCCGGAGTAAATCTTAAGTATTATACTTATCAGAAATATCCGGAGAATGACAAAGTGCATTTCTTATATCTCGGAAGGATCATGAAGGAAAAAGGAATGGACGAACTGTTCTATGCAGCGAAAGAACTACAACGAAAAGAAGTACCGTTCGTTCTGGATCTGGTAGGATTCTTTGAAGACGAATACAAAGAAAAGATTGATAAGCTGGTGGATGCAGGGATCGCAGTATTCCATGGATTCCAAGAAGATCCGAGACCGTATTATGCCATGGCCGACTGTGTCGTGCTCCCAAGTTATCATGAGGGAATGTCAAATGTACTTCTGGAGGCAGCGGCAACCGGACGTCCGGTGATCACCAGCAATATTCCGGGCTGTAAGGAAGCCGTAGACGATGATAAGAGCGGGCTTCTGTGTGAAGCAGAGGACTGGAATGATTTGTACCGTAAGATGAGTAAGATCGCCCGGATGAGCCGTATAGAACGCGAAGCAATGGGAGTATGCGGAAGAGATAAGATGGCGCGGGAATTCGATAAGGATAAGGTTGTGAAGAAGACGATACAGGGGATCGAGAGAGTATAAAAACATACAGAAGTATATCAAGTAGATTATAGTTAAGTAAAAGACTTGAATTTAAGAATAAAATAAAGTATTATATAAACAAGAATAAGATTGTATCTTAATGAATATATAAAGTGCGGTAAAGAATGTCTTTTATAATGATTAGTCATATGATAAAATAGATAAAAATAGGATGTGATAAAATGCTGTTAGATATGGAATACTATAATAAGTTTCCGAAAGTTCTGAAAAATGCGTTAATTGATGGAATCGTATCGTTTCCAAATTCGATTCAACAAAATTATGATGAATTAACAGTATATAGAGGCGTGCGTTATTCAAAAGATAAAACTATAATAGATAAAACGGATTTTCTGTCAAATGTAGAAAGAAATCTTCGAAATCCTATGGTTCCGGCTGATCATGAAGATATATCCAATTATAGTTGCTCTTGTTATCTAAAACTTGAAGAAATGCGCACACTAGCGAAGTTCCCAAGAAAGAATAAAGCGATTGCCAAAGGAAAAATAAAAAAGGAATTTGGCCCAATAGATGTAAATAATAAAACGTCACATATTGATTTATATTTATTTGAAGGAATTGACCCTTCGGATGAGTTTGAGGTGATTGAAGAATGGGAAAAAAATGGATAAAAATAAAAGAAACGGGACAGTTGTATTTAGAAAAAATAATTGTTTCTTTTGATGTACCAATTCTATTTGTATGTAATGATTTTGAAAATAGGAAATATATTTGTTTAAATGTTGATGATGAAAATGGAACAACTGTAATTGCAGAGACGGATAATAAAATGCTGATTTCAATGCTGAAAGATATTATAACAATGGAATCCGTTTTTAGAAATGCTTCTGATAATAGAATCATTATTGCAGAATATGATGCAGAAAATGAAGAAATAATTACGAAAATAGAGAATGCGGAAGAAGTATCCGAAAGTTTATTGCCTGATGAAGGTGCTCTTTTAGAACTATCAAATGAAAATATTTCCGAATATATCTCTTTTTTAGAAAAACAACTAATAAGGGTAGAAGTAGAAGCATTTTGTGAAAAGAAAAGCGTTGTAGTGAAACCAAATAAGTATTATAAGTATTTTGCAGTAAAAGATGTAAATATTATTAGCAGTAATGGGATAACTTTGGCTGATACAAAAATGAAATGCTCATACGATATAAACAATAGTAATAAGATAGTTGCATAGGAGGGTTGTAATGGAATGTGTATTAAAACTAAATGCATTGGTATTTGATGATATTACATTTAAGCGTCTTGGAATGCATAGTGAAAATGAATTAGAGATTTCTTTTTCTGTTAGTATAGGAACAAATATATCGGATCAAGAAATAAAAAAAGTGTCAGTCAGGGTTACTGGAGAAAAAAGAGATGAGTATAATTTCGAAGTTCAGGCTTCAGGCTTTTTTGCATATGAGGGAAGTATGGAAGATACAATTATCCAGCAAAATGCGGTAGCTATTGTTATGCCTTACATTCGAAGTGAGGTATCTTTATTAACGGCACAACCTGGATTAGAAACTGTTGTTCTTCCTCCGTTTAATATTGTGGAAATGATGAATAATTCAAAATAAAATAAACAATCAAAAGCATTACAAAGGAAAGTTGTTTGTAATGCTTTTTAAATTAAAAAATAATTTTTTGAAAAAGGAGCATTACATCATGATTAATAATAATCAATTATTTTGTAATGCTCCTTGGTCTTATTATCTCAACTTATCTGCGAAATCTTCTCTTACAGATCACAGCTGCGATCGCTGCAAGTGCTGCCAGAGAAAGAAGTGTATACATCCATACCGGAGACTTGTCAGCGGTCTTGGCTGCAGTCCTATCAGCAGTTTTTCCGGTTGAGGATTTTGTCTTCGTTACTTTCTTGTTAGCTGTGTCAGTTGTGGTCTGGCTCGGCTTCTGGTTCTGTCCAGGATTGTCGATGCCAGGAGTCTTCGGATCATCCGGTTTACCAGGATTTGGCTTGTCAGGATTCTCCGGGTCTGGTTTTTCCGGATCAGGATTCTCTGGATTCGGATTCTCCGGATCCTCTTTGGCCTGGATCGTGTAAGTGGTCCATCCGCGTGCCAGAGGAAGCGAATATGTCTCACCGTCTAAAGTAACCTTCTTACAAGGCTCGCCATA
>JABLTO010031833.1_pt1 | contig 15420 bp, 16 predicted proteins | sample 7160091 | NCBI WGS metagenome assembly JABLTO01 (sample SAMN14651225, study PRJNA627086) | human gut metagenome | isolation source: feces | host: Homo sapiens
CATAGACAAAAACGATAGTTTCGCCAAACCACTGACCATAGAATTTGCCCCACAAGCATTTGCCCCAACCGGAATCCGATACGGTAAAGTGAATACCATCCGGCTGTACATTATGCCAGAAAATTGCCGTCTGAATATGTGCCAGCGGATAGGAATGATTATGCAGCACCATCTTGGGCATGCCAGTCGTACCGGAAGTGAAAAAGAGAATCATCGGATCTTTGAGCGTTGTGCCGGCTTCTCCCTGCGGACGTTCAAACACTTCACTTGCCTGTTCAATTCCTTCGTCAAAGCTCAGCCATCCTTCGCGCTTACCCGCAACTAATATTTTGCACTGCAGCGTGCTGCTCTCCGCTTCCGCCGCCTCTACATGTTGCGGAATTTCTCCTTCGTTGACGCATACGATTGCTTTGACATCTGCATAATTATTGCGGTAAACGATATCTTTTTTGGTAAGCAGATGTGTCGCCGGAATTGCAACGGCTCCCAATTTATGCAACGCCAGCATACTGACCCAGAACTCATAGCGGCGTTTCAAAATCAGCATAACCATATCGCCTTTTCCGATCCCCTGGGCCGAAAAGAAATTGGCTGCACGATTGGAAAGCACCTTGAAATCATGGAAGGTAAACCGCTTTTCTTCGCCGGAAATTCCCAGCCAAATCATCGCTGTTTTATCTGGCTTTTCCTCTGCCAGGACATCCATGACATCATAAGCAAAGTTAAAAGTCTCAGGAGCATTGATCCTGAAATTCTTTTTAAAATCGTAATAATCCTCGTAGTCAGCTCTGGTATATTTTTCAAAGATCCTCATTGTCGTTTGTTCTTCCTTCAAATAAAATAGATTTACTTGGCAATAACCGCCAGGAATTTGCACGGTTTCCCGTTCTCCGCCTGCATTGCATGCGGGTAGATAGAGTTAAAATAAATGGCATCTCCTTCGCTCAGATATATGCTTTCCTCGCCGATAAATAACGTCATGCAGCCTTCCAGAATATAATTGAATTCATGGCCGGCATGTGTTTTTTTGTTGGTAGCAGCATAGATATCGCTGGGCTCCACAGTAACATAAAAAGGTTCGATTTTTTTATCCTTAAACAGATAAGCCAAATGCCGATATTCATATTCCTGCTTGCGCTCCAGCACGATTCCTTCTCCTGCCGGAACATAAGAATAAATATCCAGTTTTGCGCTTTCGCCAATAATCAGGTCGGTAATGTTAATGCCCAATTCATTAGCCACCGTATAAAGAAAACTAAAGGAAAAATCCGTTTGCCCTTTTTCATATTCCAGATATTCTTGCTCAGAGATATCCAGTGCTTTTGCCATTTCTGCCGCACTGATGCCCACGATATCTCTAAGCCCTCTAATTCGTTCCGCTATTGCAGCTATATTTTCTTCTTGCTTTTTCATTACTGTTTCTCCTTTTTGATAAGTTTTCTGCTTTCGGCGCATAAAAAAACGCCCCTTTCACAAAAGGGACGAATCAACTCCGCGGTACCACCCAAATTGGCGCGCAAATAAAGCACCCAGCCGCATCCCTTTTCTACCACCAGTAGAACAATGACGCGGTAAGCTCTCGAGCCTGTAACGCGGCCAGACGCAAACTCTTACTTTGCACTGCATTTCTGAGCTTTGGCTCCGAAGTGATTCTCATACTTTCCAGCGCTCATGCCTCGCACCACCCGGCAATTCTCTTCAGCACTTTTTGAAAGAATGACTGTCTTCCTCAACGCCTTTGAATCCATATTTCCTTGAATTGTTAACAATGTTAACACATAAAAAAAATGATGTCAACTCTTTTTTTCTCCTTTTTTCAAAAAAATAGTAATAAAAAACTCCAACGCCACATGCTTTGGAGTTTCAATTTTACAGTTGAATTTTGCCGCTTTGTGCCAGAAAAATGTTTTCCGACTTATTCCAAATCACGCAATCTCCCTCAATATTTTGGAAATAGCGCCCATAGGCTTCCGTAACCGCAGAGGGCTGTTTACCCAGGCTGGGAGCTGCCGCCACACTGGCATAGACCAGTTTTCCTTCCCATGCCGGCTCCATTTCAAATGTGGCACTAATCGTTTCTCCACTTACAGAATAAGTCGCCGAAGCTAGCTGCGTACCATCATAAGTATCGAGGCAAAACTGTACGGCTGTACCTTCCAGCAAATTACTGTGCAGATAAATCGTTACCTTGCCATCTTTCACTTCTGCTGTACATTTGCCGGATAACTGGTAAACCGTATCGCCTTCTTGCGGCTGCTTTTGAGCTAACGCCGTCTTTCCGCTACAACCAGCCAGAACTGCCATGCACAACATCAGGCAGGCTGCCAGAGCAACCATTCTTTTGGTCAATTTCATAAATTTTTTCTCCTTACTGCGGATTCTGTTTGATTATTTAGTTTGCACTATAGAAATGATTGAGGGCAAAATTATATAATGCTTCCTCATCTGCAATTTCATAATAAGTGCCATTCATTATTTTGGAAGTCACTTCTACGCGATACTGCGTAATTCCGCTGTCAATACTGAATCCCTGCAAAAAAGATGCGAAGGCCAATGCCTCTTCCAAGCTGACATTGGTTTTGACATACGTAATGGCTTCATTATATAACGACGCCGCGGCATTTACCGCGCCCATGCTCTTGATCTTTTTGGCCAGTGCAATCAACAGTTCTTGCTGCCGATTATTTCTGCCCTCATCTCCGCCGCCATCCTCTTTTCTCTTGCGGACGTACATATCCACATTGGAGCTATTAATGGTAATCGTCTGCCCTTTGGAGCCCAACTCCTCAATCGTACGGTCCAGCACAACCTGAACTCCGCCGACAGCATCCACCAGTTTAGGAATTCCGTCCATATCAATGGAAGCATAATAATCGATATCGATGTTCAATTTACCCCCACAGGAAAGAAATTCCTTGACGCAATCCACTGCATTTTGCTCACCATAATGCTTAGGACCTCCTCCAAAAGCATAGGCTGCGTTGATTTTATTATTGGTGCGCGATTTGATAGCGCCCGTCTCATAATCCAATTTATTCATAGATACATAAGTATCCCGCGGGATGGATGTCATCGTCATCGTATTATCGTCAAAATTCAATGTGCACAGAATCATCACGTCGCTGCGATATCCCCAGGCCCAGGTTTCCCGTTCGGCATTGGAATCGATTCCCAACAGCAGAATATTCACCAGATGCTCCTGCCGGGTATACTGTTGTTCCTCTCCCTCCTGATTCACTACTGTTGTCGTATGCGCAGTATTGTTTTTTACCAATACCGAAAGTGGATCATTATTGATTCCTTTCCAAATATTAAGCACCCAAACCAGTGCTCCCACACAGCAGACCAACAGCACACACAGCGCAATCGCCAGCCCTTTGATCACTTTTTTACGATCATTTTTTCTGGCATTTTTTCCGGCATACAGCCTGCGGCTTGTCCCATTTCCTTTTCTATTGTGGTTCACCTTTTCCTCCATCAGCAGGCAGATTTTCACCTCGCCCACTTCTTTAATTATATGATTATATCATTCACCGATACATATTTCAATATACCACGCACATGCGGCAAAAAAAACAGTCTTTCGCTCTTTTCATCAATTATTCACAATCCCCGTTTCTTGCAAAAAGCAGTACTTTTCGGTATGATAAAGATACTATTGGAAATCAGAAAGGACACTATCTATTATGGAAACAATTTGCGGTTTAGCTCACTTCGGTTTGTACGTAAGTGATATGGAGGTCTCCAAAAAATTCTATACCGACATTCTGGGCTTTCAATTTGCCTTTGAAACAAATCAGGAAGGTGGCCCTCATTTGTGCTTTCTGCGCAACGGCAATTGCGAAATAGAGTTAATTGCTCGCTCTGGCGCCGAGCTCTCGGATGGTCACTTTGATCATCTTTGCCTGCGCGTTACCGATATCGAAGCAGCAGTCGCACACCTGGCAGCCCATGGTATTCCCACCGAATTTCCCATTCGTGAAATGCCTCAGGTTTATCAGGGCATTAAAATGGTAATGTTCCGCGGCCCGGATGGCGAGCATCTGGAATTTAATGAATTCTGCTGAGTTTTTTACTTGCAGGCATCAACAGAGGCTTCTTCCCTTTGTCAGGCGAAACAGATTAGCCCACTTTACGAAACAAAGATTATGCAAAACCATTTAAACAGAAATAAAAAAGATTGCTGCTCGGCAATCTTTTTTATTTCTGTTTAGTAATCCTTCATTTTTCCGCACTTTGAACATTTGGAAAAAATAAGCACTTTCTTAAACTCTCCACCACAATACTGGCAGCGCTTCTGTTCTCGATAGCTCGCTTGCTGTGCCTGCAATCTTCTTCTCTCTTCTTCCTGCGCTTTTTTCAGTGCCTCTTCCCTCGCAATTCTTTCCCTATAGCTTTCTATTGAAGTAAATGGCTTTTCCGATGGCATATCTGATCCGCTTATTCTACCGTGTGTTGTAATACTTCCATCGCCTTTAAGCATTATTAATCCGCTATTACCACTGCTATTGATTGCCACCACACCCGAAGCAATCTTCTGTGCATGTTCTCCATATCCTTTATCCCTACCACCGACTACAGTGCCATCCAGCAGCAATGCATAGGCAATTCCTCCAAACGCAGTAATTTGGATGATATTTTCCGCATGATCTATTGTATCCGTCCTGACTTTTCCGGCAACCTTTAATTCTCCCGTGGCGGTGATTCCAAAGGCTGCATCACCTTGGGCACCTATCATAACTATATTTTTCCAGTCTTCCGCCCCGCTCGCACCTTTACCTGCATAATAAATGCTGCCGTCTTTCTTCAAACCTATCGTAAAATAATAGCCGCAGGCGATTGCCGTAACATCCCTCCATCCCGCAACATCACTTTGCCCATCATATCCATAGCCTACATTCCATTTAATGCTGGTAGCTACGCAAGTACCATCTGAACGCAGGCCAACTACATGATGATCTCCGGCTGCTATTTCCTGCACATGCTGCCATTGATTCGCTTCCCATAAATGTGCATCGCAATACTTGGAAACTCTCGTACTGATGCAGGTCCCATTATTTCTCAAGCCTACAATACCATCGCTCGTACAAACGACTGATCTGATATTTCTAAATGCAGAAACATCACCAACCCCTTGATCCGTCGCAAAAAAATTAGTTTTTGCGGCAACCGTTCCATCTTCTTTCACTACTGCTTTCGCATAATAGCTGCCGGACACCAACCCCTGTAATTTACGTGTCTCTTTCCACTTATTGATCAGGACCTCTTTATTCTGCAAGAAGTGTTCTTTCGCTTGTTTTTTCCGGAGTTTCTCCCTTTGCACCGCTTCTTCGCGTTCCCGCCTTTCCTCTTCGCGGATTCTTTGGCGCTCTCTCATCTCTGCTTCCCGCTGTGCTTTTCTCTCTTCTGTTTTGCGCTGCTGGTAGGCCCTATTTTCCTCAGCTGCTCCAGGCATGCCATTATATTTGCTTTCCCAAAGTTGCTCGATCATCTTGTTTTCTATACTGGGCATATATTTCGAACTATACATCTGCCCCAAAGAAGATCCATTCAGGCTGCCGGAAAAGTTATTTTCTATCTTCGATTCACTGTTTAACCAACGAATCATTTCCAAGACTTCTTTTACTGCCCGAACACTCGGCTGTTCATTCAACAGCGGCCTGCAAATTTCATCCAGTATTTTGACTTGTGTTTGATAGGCAACATACAGATCATCGCATGCTTCTTTCGCCATGGAGGCAATTTCCACCACCTGACTGGTTGCTGTTCCTCCAAATAAATCAATAGTCTGCGAGGCACGGCGCTCTATGGTTTCCGCTCGTATATCATATAAACTTTCTGCGCTTTTTGCTTCTCGTTTTGCCGATTCTACCGCCTCTAAAATAATCTCCGTTGCACCCATCCCCGGCACCTCACCTTTTTTGAAATACTACAAAATTATATCATATCTACTTTATAAATTGAACAGTTTTTCCCTGTACAATTCCTTATTTCCTCCAATTTCCCGGCACAGTACATTGACGCATTGTATTGATACTACTTTACTTCTTTTCAGGGCATTTCTCAGGATAAACCCGGGCAATACAGCCTCTTTACAGCACCGGCAGCAGAGTATACTATTAAATCAAAAGGGAGGTATACAGATGAAAAACTACTATCGGATTTCTGTTTTTTCCTTACTGCTCATTTATTTGCTTTCTCTGGTTGGCTGCGTTGCTTCCGTGGACTCATCTTCCATTTCCGATGATGACGTCAAACAACTTCCCGATGGTTGGTATGAATCACCGGAAGACAGCGAACAAATCATTGTTTTTTTGAGTAAGACACAGGGAGATTGGAAGATCGGCGAATATGACCGAGCGCTTATTTCTGTCACTTCCGCACAAAGTACCCAGGAAGCGTATGCCTGTTTTTACATCGAAGCGAATTCCTTTTCGACCTCACCAACCGTAAATTTTATATGTCAAACCAATGATCAAATCATTTCCACCTGTTCCCTTTCCCTCTATATCAACGAAAGTGCACTGATTTCGGTTACCGGTGGAAACTTATCGAGCCGTCCGCAGCCAACGCCTGTGGACGACACCATTCCCACAAATCCCTATATATTCGTATTGAATTATCACCGTGTTTCCCCCCTTCTGATAGAGGCAGTAGGCGAATCGGTCATCGACAATGCCCATCGGGTAATCGACGCTTTTCTCGCTCATCAGACACAGGCTTCTCTCCAGATTTCAGATAACGTCTATCAACACTTGGAAAAGCTAGGCTTTGCCCTTGAGCGCATGTGTCCGCCATTTTACGCACTGACGACAGTGGACTACCATAAAGGTTTTAATAACGGGATTCTTAAATGGACCTATTCCCATGATGCGACAGATACTACCGCATTGCTGAACGCCTTTTCAGATAAAGTTGGCAGCTTTATGGGATGTTTAGATAAAAAGGATTGTGATACCGCAAAAGCCATGCTGCTTTATCATCAGCTGACGCAAAACGCCGTGTATGATTATGACATTTGCAATAAAGAAAACCTGACTGCTGAGGAGAGCCGTCTGCCAATGTCTCCTTATACTGCCATTCTGAACGGCAGCGGAATCTGCAGTTCTTATGCGGCAGCATTATCCTTCCTCTATACACAAGTCGGCATAGACTGCGTTTCGGTCAACGGAAATGCTCCTGATTCCTATCATCAATGGGTGCTTTTTCAACTGAATGAAGAATACTACTATGCAGATCCTACTTATGATCTGGGCGGCGGCTTTAAGTTTTTTGGTCTTTCTCAGCAGGACCGCTGTTCAGCATGGGGCGGCAACTTTCAGGATGACAGCTTTGTGTTGTGCCTCGAATCCATTCCGGGTGCGTATATTCCATCCAGTACACGTTTTTCCGCATTACACAATGCATTGGAACCCGGAAATGCCGATTTTCAATTTCATCACAGCTCGCAAACTGCCAAATTCTGCTATGGCGCATATTCTTTTTCCTGTGACATCTGACGTTCTTTCCAGAACAAGGCAGATGCAAACGAGAAGTTATTTTCCTTAGGTTCCTATTGGCATATCGCTTACATATATCCAAAAAACTTCTTTCTGCGTCTGCCTCACCATCGGCTCTGTGCTCACCTTTTTTGGATTTTACCAGATTTTCGCATAAAAAAAGCCCGCCTCACCGCGGGATGTCCATCAAAAATTAGTCCTCCGTATGGCCTCAACCATACGGAGGACTATGCTATGCCTTATCTTTTTATGAAAAATTTGTGCGTTTACTCAACTCCCAATAAACCAGAATTCATCTTATCCTTGCCATATAGTATTCATCCAAATATGTTCCGTCGATATAAACCGATTTTCGTTTAATGCCCTCTATTTGAAATCCATTATTGGTATACAAGTGTTTTGCAACTTCATTTTCACAAATTACAGTTAATTCTAAGCGCATAACCTTCTGTTCCTCAGCCCAGAAAAAAACTCTGTTCCGATTCCTTTTCCACGATAATCCTTTAAAATACCAACAACCATATAGGCCGAATGAGCAATTCGATTCAACCGGCCTTTTTGGGCCGAGAGGTATCCTACAAGTCTATTATCTGTTTCGGCAACAAGAAGAAAACCTTCTCCTTCCACGGAATCTCGTATTATCGCCTCAATTTCAGGAAGATTCTTTGTCCTTTCGCCCGGCTCGTACAACATGTACTTCGTTTCATAATCTAATTGATTCATCAAATTCCAAAATTGTTCTGCATCATCCTCAGACAGTTTCCTATATTTCATTTTTTCTTTCTCTCACTCTTTTTTAAACAAAGTATTGCAGGAAAGCATGATGAAATCTACCATTTTCATAAGAATCGCTCGAGCCCTTCCGCCCAAACGTTCCAGATATCAATCACAGATCAGTTCTATGCGGTTTTATGCTGTTACATCCCGAAACCACAGGATTCTTTTGCATTTCGATGTTTCATTTTCATGCCTTTGCCAAAAGATAACTGCCCAAGAATAAAACACAAACACAGCAGATCGTTGCCAACCAACAACAGAGGAATAAAATTCGCCATACCTGCACAGAAACATAGGCAGATCAACCAACTTATATCCAGAAGCCGGCGATGAGCGAGCCTAAAAAACCCATCTGATTTTTCAGGTGGGCTAATTGCTATAAAGTCCATCGTGCTATGCTCATTATTGAAAATATAGCTATTTTGAACGGCTATCTGAAAAAAATCGGCAGTGACAGCGAATTTCCGCGAGGGCGTTTACAACCGAGCAGGTGATCCGAGCGCGCTTTCTGCGGAAAGAAGAAGCACAAGGCAAACAAGCCCATCCGTTCGATGGAGTATTGCAAGCGGAGCTTGATCCGAAATGGCAGAAGCTGTCGAAATGGATATTTCCTTTCGGGCAACAAAAATATCGCAACCCACCAAAGTGAATTGCGATATTGGTTGCGGCAACTTGCCGCTGGTGTACCCGGGAGGATTCGAACCTCTGGCCTCAGGAGTCGGAGTCCTGCGCTCTATCCAGCTGAGCTACGAGTACACATTCTCTTACTGCTTCCTGATTATACACTGTTATCTTCACAAAATCAAGAAAGGTTGCATGCTTTCTTTGAAAAAAGATGACGAATTGCCGGAATTAGGGTATAGTATATAGTAATTTATTCTTTTTAAAAGGAGTATTTTCTTGATCAACGGCAATACCAACGGAATCAAACAATATATTCTGGATGAGATGGAGCTGATTTACTCACATCAGTGCGGTGCCAATGAATTTATCAGCCCTACGCTCATCGATTTTCTGGCAAAATATACTTCCCTGTTAGGCAAGGAAATTTCTATCTATCTCTCCCGTGCCGGGCGGGTACTGGATGTTTCTATCGGTGACAGCGATCATGTCAGCCTGCCCTATGTGCGCAAACGCAGAGGCCTTCAGGGGCTTTCCGGCGTGCGCTGCATCCATACGCATCCGGGGGGATCTTCCCAGCTTTCTTCGGTAGATATCGGCACACTGCTTTCTTCCCGGCTGGATTCCATGGCAGCTTTGGCTGTGCGCGACGGAGAAGCCAAAAGCCTGCAGGCAGGTTTCCTTGGTGAAACACTGACCCAGCCCGTTTTATACGGTCCTTATTCTATTCATCGCATTCCAAACGCCTATTTTATGGCTGAAATCGAGCGCGCTACCGCCCGTGTCGCAGAATTGATTCGTCTGCAGGATACTGGAACGCAAAAGGAACGCGCCATTTTGGTCGGCGTCGGTGTACAGGAAAGCGAAATGCAGGAATTGGCCATGCTGGCCGATACAGCCGGTGCAGAGGTATTGGGGCAGATGGTGCAATCCAAAGTAAACCGGGAATCCTCTTCCTATATAGGAAAAGGCAAGCTGAAAGAACTTTCTCTCGCTATTTCCGCTTCCGATGCCGATCTGATCATTGTCAATGACGAATTAAGTGCCATTGAAGCACGCAATCTGGAAGAAGCGCTGGGCATCAAGGTCATTGACCGAACTGTGCTGATACTGGATATTTTCGCCCGCCATGCCAAAACACGGGAAGGCAAACTGCAAGTGGAATTGGCACAGCTGAAATACAACTTACCGCGCCTGTTGGGAGAGGGGCTCTCCCTTTCCCGCCAGGGTGCCGGAATCGGGACACGCGGCCCAGGTGAAACCAAGCTGGAAGCAGATCGCCGCCGCATTCGCCGCCGTATTTTCGAGTTGGAAAAAGAAATTGACAAATTAGGAGAACAGCGGAATCTGCGCCGGGAACAGCGCGAAAAAAATCAAGTAAAAGAAGTGGCTTTGGTCGGATATACCAACGCCGGAAAAACCAGTTTGTTGAATGCCTTGGCCAACACCGAACAATATGCGGAAAACAAGCTGTTTGCCACGCTGGATCCCGTCACCCGAAAAATCTCTTTGCCTTCCGGAAAAGAAGTGCTGTTGACAGATACCGTCGGTTTTGTCAGCAAACTGCCGCATGATCTGGTAAGCGCTTTCCGTTCCACCTTGGAAGAAGCAACGCGTGCCGATTTGCTGCTCGAGATTTCGGATGCCTCTAATCCCGAAAATTTCCATCAAATACAGGTGGTACATGAAGTTCTATCCAGCCTTGGCGCACAGGATAAGCCTCTGATACACGTCTATAATAAAGCCGACTTGTTAGCCGAGCTTCCACAGCAGATTGCCCCCAATTCTTACTATGTTTCCGCCAAGACACAGCAGGGGCTTGACCAGCTTTTGGAAGCAATCGACGTTGCGCTGCGACCCAAGCTGATAGAAGTTTCGCTGAAATTGGGCTATCAGGAGGGCGCCAAACTGGCACAACTGCAAAAATATGCCGAGCAAATCGATATCGACTATCAGGATACCTGCATGAATATTCGGGCTCTATTGCCTGAAACAGCTGCGCGGCGCATTCTTTCCTGAAAACCTTCATTCTAATAAAACAAGACCGTGCCTATCACTTTTCCGCACGGTCTTGTTGATTTTCCGCATTTATTTATCCAGCTTACCCCAAAAAAGAACTGTGGTGTTTTTTACCGTGATATATTTTTCCGGAGTCCATTCATCCAACAACTTGCGCAGCTCGTTTCGATAATATCCATAGCGGGGATCCTGTGGATTCGGTGCATAGGAAGAAGAAAGGCTCCTCTCAATAAACTGTTCTTTTTCATAACAAAGAGGAAAAGCAAACTCCTGCCTTTGCAATGCCTGCCCAAAAAATTTCTCTGCAGCTGTTTCCGTTTTTTCCAGACCATGTTTTAAGGAAGAAAATCCCGGGCAATACTTCTGGCAGAGCATATGTTGTTTTTGCGTAAACGGATCCTGATAGTCGCGTGCATTAATTAACAGGCAAACAATTCCCTCCCGTTTTAAAATCCGCTGGCATTCCGCTAAAAATGCCGCTGTATCCAGCCAGTGAAAAGAAGAAGCCGCCGTTATCAAATCAAAAGAATCCGCAGGCAGCCCCGTCTCTTCGGCAGAAGCAGCCACGATATGCAGCTTGTATTCTGTCCCCAGGTTTTTTTCCAACTTTGCCCGCATTTGCGCATTGGGCTCGACAGCATAGGTTTCAATACCATGCCGTAACAGTTCTCTGGTAAAAATACCTGTCCCAGCGCCAATATCCACTGCTTTTGCTTCTGCTTTCACCCAGTCCATAATCGCCTGCACAGCTTCCGGCGCATATCCCGGCCGTGCACGATCATAATAATCTGCCCGCTGATTAAATACAGTCTCATTTGCCATTTTTCCGTCCCCTATTCTTCTTGCCTGCTTTCGCAGAGAAAAAGCGGCCGCAAAACCTGCCGCCGCTTTTTCATAGCCTTAGAAATTTTCTTTTTCTTCCAGGAATGCTGCCAACTTTTCAATAGGCATACGCACCTGTTCCATGGTATCACGATCACGTACGGTGACACAGCCATCTGTTTCGGTATCAAAATCCACCGTAATGCAGTAGGGAGTGCCTATTTCATCCTGACGGCGATAACGCTTACCGATGCTGCCGGCAACGTCATAATCTACGTTGTGATGCTTGAGCAGCATGGAATAAATCTCATCCGCTTTATCAGAAAGTTTTTTGGAAAGCGGCAGGATTGCTGCCTTATAAGGCGCCAGCGCCGGATGCAAATGCATCACGACACGCGTATCACCATTTTCCAGTTGTTCTTCATCATAAGCTTCGCAAAGGAACGCCAGTGCCACACGGTCTGCTCCCAGAGACGGTTCAATGCAATAAGGCACATATTTTTCATTGGTAATCGGATCCTGATAAATGAAGTTTTCACCGGAATGTTCCATATGCGCTTTCAAATCGAAATCCGTACGATCAGCAACACCCCAAAGTTCGCCCCAACCAAAGGGGAAGAGATATTCAATATCCGTTGTCGCGTTGGAATAGTGGGAGAGTTCTTCCGGCTCATGATCACGCAGACGCATAGTTTCCTTGGAAATACCCAGATCCTGCAGGAATTTAGCACAATAATCCTTCCAATAATGGAACCACTGCATTTCCTCTGCCGGATTGCAGAAAAATTCCAGCTCCATCTGCTCAAATTCCCGAGTACGGAAGGTAAAATTGCCGGGGGTAATCTCATTACGGAACGATTTGCCAATCTGAGCAATACCCATAGGCATCTTTCTTCTGGTCGTACGCAATACGTTTTTGAAGTTCACAAAAATACCCTGTGCCGTTTCGGGGCGCAAATAGATCTGAGAAGCTGTATCCTCATTGACGCCCTGAAAAGTCTTAAACATCAGGTTAAACTTGCGAATAGATGTAAAATTAGCCTTTGCGCCGCAGGAAGGGCAAGGGATATGCTCTGCAATGAAAGCTTCCATTTCTTCGTTGGACATTACGGCAACGTCAATCTCCTCTCCCCTTTCAAATGCATATTCCTCAATCAGCTTATCCGCACGGAAACGTTCATGGCAAGATTTGCAGTCCATCAACGGGTCATTAAATCCTCCCACATGGCCGGAAGCAACCCAAGTCTCCGGATTCATGAGAATGGCGCAATCCAAACCGACATTATAACGGCTTTCCGTAACAAACTTACGCCACCATGCCTTTTTCACATTGTTCTTGAATTCCACGCCAAGGGGGCCATAGTCCCATGTATTGGCGAGACCGCCATAGATCTCCGAGCCGGGGAAAATAAACCCTCTGCCTTTACACAGCGCAACGATTTTATCCATAGTCTTTGCTTTGGGATCCATCAATACCTACCTCCTGATATAATGTTCTCATTCTAATTTAATTCAATAAAAAAAGCCTTTCATCCCTTAAGGGACGAAAGGCTACCTTCCGTGGTTCCACCCTCATTGGCAAAAAGCCCGCTTCTTTGCTGCAGCCCGTTTGCGGAGTCGCCTTCCAAAGTATATCTTCCTGCAGTTTACACCAGCCACTGCCTCTCTTTACCGCCAATATACCCGTTTTTCTCCGGCTGCTCATATAAAATTATCCTTGCATTACATCATAAATCAAAGCGGTCATTTCTGTCAAGCCATTTATGCGACTTTTTTGTTTCCGCAAATTTTTCATCAAAAAAAGCGGCACCAAAATCCTGCTTATGCGTATTATACACTAAAGCCCCAAGCGAGGGCAAAAAATCATCAATCAGGAGGAACGAATATGTGTAACGGTGGATTTGGCGGCAGCAATTGTTGGTGGATCATTATCCTGCTTCTGTGCTGTGGTGGTTGTGGCAATGGTAATAACTCTGGCTTTGATAATTGCCTGTGGCCGATCATCCTGCTGCTCTGCTGCTGCAACAACGGTTCTCAGGAAAGCTCTTCCTGTGGCTGCGGTTGCTAAACAAAGCGCTTGTTTACGATAACATAATGCACTGCCCGCAGGCAGTGCTGCCAAACAAACTATATCACGGTACAGCACCGGCCCTAGCAATTCGGGCCGGTGCCTTATTGTGTTCCCGGTTTTCACTTCAAAAAGGAATTGTATTGCCCCTATAAAAATAGTACAATGAAAAAGGGCCTTTCACCATGATTATTTTAAAAGGGGAATACTTTGTTTTATGAAACGCAGTGAGATTAATGCGATTTTAAGAGAGGCAATGCGCTTTATTGATTCCTTTCATTTTGCACTTCCGCCTTTCGCTTACTGGAAACCGGAGGAATGGGCTAAAAAAGGCCCTGAATGCAACGAAATCCGGGATAATATGTTAGGTTGGGATATTACCGATTATGGATTGGGGCGTTTTTCCGAAGTTGGTTTAGTCTTAATTACGATTCGAAATGGTAATCAGAACAACCCTGCCTATACAAAACCTTATGCTGAAAAATTGCTGATCAGCCAGGAAGGGCAAGTTTACCCTATGCATTTCCATTGGAAAAAGATGGAAGATATCATCAACCGTGGCGGCGGTACGCTGATGATGCAGCTCTATAATTCCACCCCCGAAGAGGAGCTGGATCTGCTGAATCCTGTGCATGTTGTTTCTGATGGAGTCGCGCTTACCGTTCCTGCAGGCACTGTTCTGGAATTACAGCCCGGGCAAAGCATTACACTCACCCATGGTATGTATCATGCTTTCTGGGCAAAAGAAGGCAGTGGTGCCGTATTGATCGGCGAAGTCAGCCAATGCAACGACGATAATACCGATAATCGTTTCCTGGGACCGATGGGGCGCTTCCCGCAAATCGAGGAAGATGAGCCGCCGCTTCGCCTGCTTTGTACCGAATATCCCTCTGCTTAAAATAATGCCTGCCCCGATTTAATGGGCAGGCATTTTCATTCACTTTTTCTTCTATTTGATTGCTCTCTTGCTTCCGCTAATTTTCCGCCTTCATGCCGGCTGCAATTTCTTCTTTACTTACACCCAGTGCCGTGGCCAGTTCTCCGAAAATCAGTTCTTCCGCTTTTCCTTCGTAAAGTTTATCGGTTTGGCAGAGTTTTTTACCGCCTCGCTCTGCACTGTTCTTCTTGGCATATATATAGGCCAACAGCTGCAATACATCCAAAATATTCCCTGTCTCCAACAGGGATTTATAATAATTTGGCAGCTCACGCTGTTCCAGTTCGGGAGGTTGTGCACCATACTGCTTCAGCAGCTGCGGAATCTGCTCCAGCAATTTCTGCGCTTCTTCCTTTTCCAAAATCGGGCGCATCGGCACCTTTGCATCTACCGGAATGAAAATTGTTTCGCTGCCATAAACCGGCTCCAGCGTATAATACAATTTTCCTGTATCTATGCCTGAAAGCTGAGGTTCCCCCACTGCTTTAACTTTGCATACACCAGTCTTGCCATACATAATATAGGAACCCGTTTCAAACATATATACTTTCACCTCCACATAATTTTCAATACAATTATAGTATAGCACAAATTTTGGTTTTACGTAAGAGGTTATTGTAAAAAGTTATGCGCAGCAGTTTTTATTTTTTTCAAAATCACTGGTTATATTAGGGCTA
>JABLTO010034497.1_pt1 | contig 15420 bp, 7 predicted proteins | sample 7160091 | NCBI WGS metagenome assembly JABLTO01 (sample SAMN14651225, study PRJNA627086) | human gut metagenome | isolation source: feces | host: Homo sapiens
AATTTATACTAAGGTTATCGATAATCATATTTGGCGGCTTCGGTAGCCTGACTGCCGGAACGGACTGGTACCAGAGTGAACCCCCAGTTGTATTCGCGGTTGGCGGGAATCTGGTGGAAAGGTTCGGGACGTGCCCCCCAACTATCATAACCGCCTACTCCCTGTTGCTTCATGTCGACACAAACTTCGACGAAGTCTCTTGGAGTGACGTCGTTGACGTGATGCATCCGGCGCAATACATTGCGGGCGGCCTTCTCGTCGTGGTTGGCAGCTTCTTCCGGGCTGAAGTTATTCCATTGGTAGGGGTGGGGTAGCGCTTCTTCCGAGTCGAAGTCCTCGACGGAATTGCGCAGTGCGTTGAAACCGATCAGGCTGTCGGCAACGATGACAAGGCCGTTTCCTTTATCGGGAGACAGGTTAAGCCAGCGCGTATCCGTGTGGTGTCCGTTCTCCTGAGGACGTACATAGTTGAAGTACATCTTATCGGCGGTTGTCTGATAGATGCCTACCATGGTTCCGTGATTGCGGTCGATGTAGTTTTCTTCCGGACCACGTCCGAAATACTGTACATTATTCATCTGTGCCGGTAAGCGGAAACGTACACCGATGCGGGGAACTTCCAGCTTGGAAGCGGCTTTGCGGGCTGCATCACTTCCGGGAGTGAAGGTAGCCATGCGGGTAGCTTCGGAGACTTCTGTTTCGGCAGCCTGCATATCGGTAGAAGTAAATTTTGCATTTACATGAACGATTCCGCTTGGGTATATCTTATAGGTGACAACATACAGATTGCCGGCTGCCAGCAGATAAGTTGCCTGCAACAGGACGGCTTTGTCTTCTGTGCTTACCTTCGTGTCTGTCACGTGGAAGTCTTTGCTGGACTGTTTCCATACGTGGAGGCGTTTGGGAGCACCGTTTCCGTAATCATTGTCATTAGGCGCACGCCAGAAGTTGGGCTGGATGCCGAATCCGTCTTTGAAGTATTCGGTTCCATCCACTTTGTATGAGGTAACCAGACCGCTCTTCTTGTTGAATACAAAATTTACTTTTGAAGAAGAAACAGTCAGTTCGTCTCCTTGGGTTTGAGTTTGTAATGCGGGGCCGTTGGCTTTGTACGTATTCCTTTCGGCTTCAACGGGCAGACGGAACTGGTCATATGCAATTTCGTATCCGGCGGGAATCAGCGGTTCCGGTTCTACGGCTATCACACTGAAGTTAACGAAATATTCCGTTCCCGGACGGGCTTTCAGACCATTTACCGGTACGGTGAATTCTTTCGAAGCTTGCGGAGCGATGTCCAGTGATACCTTTCCGCTTTTGACGGTTTTTCCGTTGGCCAGTACGCTGTAATGTATCTGATACTTTTTCAGATTGGTGAAGTAGAAACGGTTCGTGATGTTGAACTTGCCCGATGCTGCGTCAATCGCATCGAAGCCGACATTCTGATGCACGTATTTCACTTCTGCCATTGCCGGATGCAGACCACGGTCGGGGTTAACAAGACCGTTGCAGAGGAAATTACCGTCGCTGGGTGCATTTACTCCGAAGTCACCTCCATAAGCCCAGTATTCTCTTCCGTTCTTGTCTTTCTGGAGCAGACCCTGATCTACCCAGTCCCAGATATATCCTCCCTGAAGGTTCGGATATTTATAGATAGCCTGCCATTGTCCCCAGAGATTTCCGGTAGAGTTGCCCATTGCGTGTGCATATTCTGACGGGACAATAGGACGGTCGCTGCCGTTCTTGCCGATATCTTCCAGCCAGCCGGCACCCGGATACTGAGGTACGTACATATCGGTGTTCCATTCCCATTGTGCACGTTCATAGTTGACGGGACGTTGCATGATGTTCTTGTCGGCTTCTTTCAACCAAAGATAAGTCTGGTAGAAGTTGTATCCGTTTCCGGCTTCATTTCCTAACGACCAGAAAGTGACGCTGGGGTAGTTCTTGTTGCGTTCGAACATATTGATTGTGCGATCCATGTGTGGTTTCAGCCATTCGGGATTGTTGCCTAATGAGCCGCCTTTACGTAGATCGTAGTACATACCGTGGCTTTCGATATTGGCTTCATCGTACACGTAAAGTCCGTATTCGTCGCAAAGTTCATAGAAACGGCGGTCCTGCGGATAATGGCAGAGACGTACACTGTTCAGATTATGCTGTTTCATTAGTTCGAAGTCCCGACGCATCAGTTCTTCGGTGACGTAATGTCCGGTTTCCGGATTATGTTCGTGGATATTGACTCCTTTCAATTTCAGCGGTTGTCCGTTGATAAACAGGCATACATAAGGTTTTCCGTTGGCGGCTTTCTGATCGATAGGTTTGATCTCGATGCGACGGAATCCTACGTTGAAAGGGATAATCTCATTGACTTTACCCTCTTCTTTGACAGTCATTACCAGCTTGTAAAGGTTCGGGTGTTCCGATGTCCATGTGTGTACATCGGTCAGATTCTTGTCAAAAGAAAGGGTTCGTGTCTCGTTGACAGGGACATAAGTTGTCTTCTCTTCGGTGGCAACTACTTTTCCCTGAGCGTCGAGCAGTTCATATGCCAGTGTCAGATTGGTTGCAGCCGGACGATGATTGCGCAGGTCGACGTTCAAAGCGAATACTCCGTTCTTGTAACTGTCATCCAGTGTCGATGTGATGCGGAAATCTTTCAGGGCGGCTTTGGGCTGTGAATACAGATAAACATCCCGTTCGATACCGCTGATACGCCAGAAGTCCTGACATTCCAGATAAGAACCTGTGCTCCAACGGAAGATTTTCAGTGTAAGTACATTCTTACCCGGTTTCACGTATTTGTTGATCAGGAATTCTGCGGGGTTCTTGGAATCTTCGCTGTATCCTACTTCTTGTCCGTTGATGTATACATATACACCTGATTTCGCTCCGGCGAGGTGGAGGTAGATATCCCGTTCTTTCCAATCGGCGGGAATATCGATGTCCCGACGGTAGACTCCCACGGGATTGGCTTCCGGAAGGCTGGGAGGCTGCGGATTACGGGGCTTGAACTCATAACCGTGGTTGGTGTAGATAGCCACTCCATACCCTTGTACTTCCCAGTTGCCCGGGACTTTGATATCATTCCAGGAGTCCGTGCTCACGGAAGGGTCGGTGATATTGGCGGGAAGGTCTTTGTAGCTGTCTGCGAAGAAGAACTTCCATGTACCGTTCAGCAACTGATAATAGTTGCTTTTTTCAAACTTCCCGGTAAGTGCATCAGTCCGGTTATCGTACGTCATGAAGGAAGTACGCGGATATTCTTTATTGACCGATACAACTTGCACATCCTGCCAGTAAGGTTTGTCGGATGTCTTTTCGGCCATAGCGCCTGTTGTTAACAGAGAGAATATTCCTGCCAGTAATAGGTGATATGATCTGTATTTCATGTTTTTCAATCTTGTTTCTTTTTTTATTTAACTTTGATATGGTCGAAGCCTTCCCCATAAACTCCGATAACGGCACTTTGCGATACAAATGCGTTGGGGTCGATATCTTTAATCAGTCGGAAGATGATGGTAGACTCCCGCTTTTTGGCAAGCACAAACATCATTTTCACTTCTCTGCCTGTGTAGAAGCCGGTTGCATTGATGATCGTCACTCCACGGTGAGGGTATTCGTTGATGTGTCGTCCTATCTCCTCATATTTATTGGATATGATAAAAAACTGGACAGACTGACGTGCGCTGTTCACTACCTGATCGAGGACGAAACTGCAAATGTAAAGTGTTGCAAATCCGTATACCACCTTCTCCCAGTCCTTCAGAACGAAATAACTGGAGGTAATGATGATCATATCGCAGATCAGTATGACTCTTCCCAAGGTTATGTCCCGGTATTTGTTGATGATGGCGGCAATGACGTCCGTACCGCCGGTGCTTCCGTTGGCGCAGAACGCAACTCCGATACCGCCGCCACAGAACGATGCTCCGATGACGCATGCCATGAAAGGTTGGTCGCGAAGAAGGGAAACGCCTGATGCCAGTTGCTGGATAACGGACAGGAAGAAAGTCAGGGTGAATACTCCAAAAATAGTTTTAATACAGAACTTTAATCCCAATAACTTAAGCGCAAGCAACAATAAGAAAAAGTTAATGCTGAAATATGTATACTGTACCGGGAATCCCGTTGCCCAATATACAATAGATGCAATACCCGGCACTCCGCCCGTCGTAATGTCGTTGGGGAGTAGGAAAACGGTCCATCCGATGCCATAAAGTATCATACCTACGGCGATCATCACATAATCTTTGGCTTCCCGAAGGATAGTCTGTCTAGAGGGTTTTAAAATATCTGCTTTCATATAGGTGATTATAATAATCAGTAAAGTGCCGAACATGAACTTACGGATAACCTGACTTTTTCCCAGTCTGGCTATCCGTAAGTTTATATATTAATAAGGTATAATGGCTTATTCGGCAAAAGCATGTCTGTAACCTTGCACTTTGTTCCATCCGCCACGGGTGAAATCAGGAACTTCTACCGGAGCAGAACCGTTTTCGATGGAGAGTCTGGTCAGTTCGGCCATACAACACCATTCTGCGAGGTCGTAAACGTCCATGTCCAGTGGCAAACCATTGCGCAGACAGTATACCAGACGATAGTCCATGATATAATCCATACCGCCGTGTCCACCTACTTTCTTGGCAGTTTCTTCCAGTTCTTTGTGAATAGGATCTTTGTATTTAGCCATCAATGCTTTTTTTACATCTTCAGATACAGAACCGTGTGCGTTCAGCTTTTCGTGATTCGGCACATCATTAGAGTCTACTTGTGTAGGTCTCAGACAGTATTCCTCAATCGGATATTTGCTGGCATAGCCATCAGCTCCAACTACCTGGTACATACGGCTGTAAGGACGGGGAGTCATTACATTGTGCTGTATCAGCATTGTTTTGCCGTTCTCCGTACGGATGAGGGTTGTGGTCTGGTCTCCGTTCTGGAAGTCTTTTACTTCTTTTCCGGTAGACTTTTTAATGTATGCCGGACCGTTCACAGCTTTGGTGTCCATAGCTACGAGAGTTTTCATACGGTCGCCACGGTGAATATTGAGTACCTGGCAAGCCGGGCCCATACCATGAGTTGCATATACATCACCACGATGTTTCTGATTGTAGTCCATACGCCAGTTGTTCCAGTAATACGGCCAGAAGTCTTCCAGATTGTGTATATAAGCACCTTCTACGTGAAGTACCTCACCGAATACACCTTGTTGTGCCATATTGAGTGAAGTCAGTTCAAAGAAGTCATATACGCAGTTTTCCAGTTGCATACAGTGTTTGCGAGTCTTTTCAGAAGTGTTGATTAGCTTCCAGATTTCATCCAGTGTCATAGCGGCAGGTACTTCGATGGCTACATGTTTGCCATGTTCCATAGCGTATACACCCATGTCTGCATGGTGTTTCCAGTCTGTAGCTATGTATACCACGTCGATATCGTCACGTTCGCAGAGCTTTTTCCATGCTTTTTCGTCTCCTGCGTAGGAAGCTGCTTTCGGCAGACCGGCTTTCTCCAGTATCTTTTGAGCATTTTCAACACGTTCGGGGAGAAGATCGCATAAAGCTACAATCTGAGTTCCCGGAATATGTGTCCAGCGTTCAACCGCACCGGGACCGCGCATTCCCAATCCGATAAAGCCTACACGAACCGTTTCAAGTTTAGGAGTAACGAGTTGGATTACATCTTGCTGATTTGCCGGACGAGCCGGAGTTTCTACTTTAATCGGAGAGAACTTTGCTTTTGTCTTTTGAGCAAAACTGGTCTGGCAGGTCAACAATGCAAGACCGATGAGTGTGTTAAGTAGTAGTTTCTTCATCTTTCTTTTAATTTTTAATTGGGGGTTATTAATTGGTTTTTCATTTCGGTGTCAAAAATACTAATTAATTAATCAATCCAGTGTAATTATTGTAGATATTTTCATTGCCCGTCTATATTTTTGGTAGAAAAAGAGTCGCACTATTCGCTATGTTATAATGATATTTTCGGCATCGCCCGAACAGTGAGCGATGCCGTTTCTACATCTGTAATGTGTGTTAAGTTAAATTATTCTTATAACAGAATACGTTTTCCGTCAGCTTGTACGGCATATAATTTGGCATTCACCATCAATATAGATGAAGGAATCTCGAAAGTCGTGAAGGTAGAAAAATAAAGTAATTTTCCATTTTCATCATTCTCTCTGAGTTCAAAAGCCACAGCTTCATCTCCGTTTTGGATGGAGACCTTGCGTCCTGCCAGCTCTGCCGTGATAGCTTTGGTTATCTTCTGATTTTCTTTGAATTGAGTGTAATATCCGACATCTCCGACTGCCGAATAGCGGTAGTCATTCGATGGAAACTCACTTTTCTTTCTGTCTTCAATGTATTGGAAAGCATGTTTCGGGGCAGGGAATTGTGCCATGTATTCTTTTGCTTCCCGAATCATCGCATCACTTACATAGTATTTGTATGTTCCATACTGTTCGATAGTCGTATTGACAGGTTCGAAGAATCCCCACATCTCGAAAAAGTCTGTCAGGTTCTGATTGGCGGCTTTACTTGCCATTTTGGCAAATTCAAGTTGCTTTTTCCCGGGATCTTCACCTTCGGTCATATTCACTTCACGCATCAGTTTGAAAAGTGTTTGCCAGAAATCTGTTTTATATTCGCATCGGTGATAGTAAATCCATAGTTGCCAGTTCATTCTCATATGCGTTTCTGTGTCTTCGTTCTGGTGGGTTGCGTCTCCCATATTATACCAAGCCTGCCCGTTGGCATAACGGGCGGTTGCAACGCTTCCTAACCCGTTACCACGCGATTTGTATTTTCCTAATTTATAGATAATGAAATTAGAGAACAGATTATTAGATGATTCGGTAGAACTGGCCCAGTTAATAGCTGCCTGATGAACATGGCCAATTTCATGAGCTGGTCCCCACGCGTTATCTTCCGCCGCCATTACATTATCTTCCAACAAGATATTGCCTAAGTAGGTATAGACAAATCCGATTTGATAGTCAGAAGCCCACATATAACTTCCTTCCGGTGAGATGGCAAATAAATGGTTGTTGACTTGTGATGGGCGTACATCGTCAATTCCCATTAATTCTTGTTGCCAGCCGACAATGTTATCCCATAGATGGATGGCTGAGAGGATGTTGTTGGGTACATATTCCAATAATTTGTTGCGGTGGAAATAGAACATGATCTTTTCACCGCGTATGCAGAAGTATTTGTGTGTTGATTTTTTCAATAATTCAGCGTATTTTTCGTCTGTCTTATGTTCTTTCAGGTCGAAGAAACCGTTCACTGTGCCACTTCCGAGTGGTATGTGAATTTTGATGGGTTTTGCTGTATTTGAAGTCAGTTCGGTGTTGTACATGACAAACAATTGTCCTTCTCCTTTCATAGTCAGTTTGTTGACTCCGGGATTTAGCATATAGACATCGCCTGAAGAAGCAGTTTGCTTGTATTCTGTTCCTGTTTCCCAAATACACTGCATTGAAATATTCTGTCCGTATGTGTCACCAACCAATACGATGATATCGTCTCCTGCCTTGACGGATATACCAGTCGGATTGTCGAGATCACTATATTTCTTAGTCATTAATTTATCCGCCCATTCAGCAATATTACTGTATGGTTCATAGCTGCGAATGCGAAATTCTTTTTCCCATTTGTCGTATGTATTGTCACGAACCGCTTCTGCTATTCTGACGAAATAGTCTGGCAGAGCTTGTATCTGTTCGTTGGTGACGTTGTTCTTTATTTCCGTACAAGTTATATCGGTGAATACGGTAAGAAGTTGTTTATCCAGTGTTTTATCCGTATTTGTTTTGTAAAATTCCATTTCATCACAGCTTACAAAATCACCCAGACCGCTTAATACTTCGAATTTGATTCCGGTCGCTTTTATGCCTTCTGAAAATGAAACTTTGGAAGGAGCATTCTGCTCTTTAAAGTCATATTCTCCCTGTAATGTATAATCTGATCGGTCAGGATTGGTTGTTGTATATACTTTGACCTTTCCGAAGTTTCCATTACCGGATCGTGTATAATAAATTAAGTAGTCTATTTCCGTATCTCCTTTAAAATAGTATTCCAGCGTGACAGGGAATTTGGCGGATTGTCCCCACGGAGTGTGGAAAGGGGCAGCTCCATCAGTTGAAAATTTGCCATCATATGTATTTTCAATATCCTGTCCCTCCTGATGCTCACTCGCTTTGCCTCCGGTTGGTGTAACCTTGATGTCACCCTCAACAATTACTTCGCCTTTGGCATATTGATTAACGGTGATAGTATAGGTAGCAGTAGTTGATGTTACTTTTATGTTGGCTGTTCTTTTGGTTTCGCCTGTATTTTCATTCACTGTAATTCTCAGGAAAGTTCCTTCTGCTGCTGTCTTTTGTTTTGAGCATTGTAGCCAGTTTGCTTCATAAGAGACACTCCATTGAGCTAACTCCATAGATGTGTTAATTGGAATCTGGACAGACGTACTTGATTTATCCAGATTTTGTATCAGATATTCTTCACTGATACTGAAGGAGCTATTTATAATCGATTTTTCGGTATCCTTGCATGCCAGTGAAACTGTGAATAGAGTAAAAAGGGCTAACAGGTTAGTAATGAATCTTTTTATTGTCATTTTTTTGCTGTATTAGTTTTTAAGATAGATGAGGTATAAAAGGGTGAATCAAAAGTCTGACTCACCCTTTGTCTCTCATTTATTATTCGGACAGTATGAACAGACTAAATTCGCTCCATACAAAGAAGGAACCATCGGTCCAGTTGCTTCCACATTCAAAGCGTAAGGTGTTGGCAGCATTGTCTATTGAAACGTCGGGAGAAACATAAACTCCTGCAGCACCTGACGGGAGACCATCTTCATCCCACGCAAAACGCTTGTAAAGTTGTAAATTGTTCTCATTCGTTCCTGTATATAAATTGAACCATGCCAAAGCGGCATTTCCGTTATTTGATCTGTTTGTATAGGTGAAACGGAATGTCTTAGTTGATACGGGCAATTTTACTTGAACATAATGCTTGTCGGCAATTGATACACTCCACGCGCTGTGGAAGTAGGTACCTATATCTCCATCCAATAAATTAGCTAAGGAACCTTCTGACGGTTCTATTGCATTACTGGAAAGCATGTCCGCTGTCAGACTGTATTTTTCAACAGATGCAACCAGTATAAATGGATTCGTGTCGAATTCGAAACCGTCTTTTCCATTAATTTCCAGAATCTTTATACCCACATTTCCGGAGGTCTTCGTAAACTTAGGGATATTAACTTGAACAGAAGATGTGTTTCCAGGCTCAAATGAGATGATATCCGAAACCAACGTTGCTCCTTCTAAGGTAGTAGTAGTTTCATCAATTGCTACTTTACAGGTGAAATTCCATTGGTTTTCGACTTGCAATCCTAAATCAAGAGCAATGGTGCCTCCACTTTGGGGCAGATATTTAGTCACGGTTCCTGAACTGGATTCAGTGACTGAAAGAGAGGGAGTAATAATCTCCGGTTTCAGAACTAATGTGTTTTTATCCGCCAGGATGGAATCGGATGTACTGGTCAGCATGATTGGAAGGACACACGTTTGTCCCTCTTCAAGAGTCTGCTCAAAGATTTCTATCTCGTTGGTATTCAACTGTAAATTGATGATCTTATAGGTTTCAGCAGAAGAATAATCGAGTTCTTCCATGTTGAACGAATAACAATTGGCAGGCATTGCCACATAGTCCAAACCTCTCTCGGAGATATACTTCTCAAAATTGACTGCATCCATTGCACCGATATGGGCAGAAGCTGTCAATGTGGGTTGACTTCCGGATTTAATGACCGTTATTGAATAGTTAGTAGCCTCTCCTGTTTTATAAAGATCTACGGCTTGCTCACCGGTGGTCTGCAGTGATAGTATTTTCTCATATTCCTGCGGATAGGTATCGTCATAATTGTCGCAGGAAGTATTCATCAGAATCATCCCGCACAAACACAATGCTATTGATATATGTTTCATATATATTCTATATTGTTATGAATGAATAAAAAATAATTAATATCCGGGTGCTTGTACCATTTGCGGATTTTTGTATACTTCGTTGTAGAATACCGGATTCAGGTACATGCGGTTTTCCCACACATAAGGTGCATCAACTGTAGTTCGTTTATTAAATTCTTCGAATGTGGGACTTTGAACTTCTGCATTCAATCCTTCCCGTTTGTTTGCTCCAAAGTACTTGGCTCCTTCTGCCCAACGGCGGACATCGAAGAAGCGGTGACCTTCGTTCCATAATTCAACAAAACGTTCATTGTGTACCCAGTCTTTTATTGTCATATTATTTGTGATATCAGCCAATGTTAATTTAGGGATTCCGGCACGTTCACGAACAGGATTTAGTGCATCAATGGCTTCCTGTGTATTTCCTAATGCTGCATGGCATTCTGCTACGTTTAGGTAGAGTTCGGCCAGGCGGAATAAGATAGTAGGTGCGCTTGTTCCGCTTGTAGAACCGCCGGCTGTATAGAATTCAGTTACCGGATCAACAAACTTTTGTGTCAGGAACCCTGTGACACTATGGTCACGATTAAATAGAGACGGATTGTAACCGTGCATTTCCGAATTCCTCATTTCCAGTTTCAGAGGAGAACCGGCCGCAAATTTAGTTCCGTAGTCACCACCGTCAAAAGCCATCCATGCATAGAAACGAGGTTCACGACCCACATTCAATTTGATAATGTCTTCCCGTGAAGAGATACCTGCTGACTCAAACCATTCAGAGGAAGGAGTAAAGTCAAGGTCTTTTTCAGGTAGTTTCCCGTTAGCTGTATAGAAATGTTCGAACGTATATAATGTAGGAGATACACCACTATAACCAGCATGCCATGTTCCATCCGATTTCTTCAGAATACGAAGCGGATAACGGGAATAAAAATCAAACTGGTTGGATAATCCCCAGATAATTTCTTTGTTTCCTTCAGATTCACGTGTACTTACGGCATAGCGCATCTTCATTACGTTTTTCAGGAATTCTTTATTATCTTCCACGTCTGCTACTCCGGGAACAAAAGGTAAGTTCAGGGATTGTCGGGAGTAATATTCGTCGTCATCGTAAAGTTCACGGTCACCGGAAGTTGTAGCTAATGTAAGTGCTTCCTGACATGCGGCCAGTGCTCTTTCCCATTTGCTCTTGTCATAAGTATTGCTTACCAAAGCTTTACCGTAACCCGGAGTCTCGAAATTCTCATTCTGCCAGTTAGGGTAGGGGAAACTTCCGTTCCATAAAGGAGATGCGGCATAAAGTAACAAACGTGCTTTTACAGCTTTAGCTATAGTAGATGTAGCGCGACCCCATTCATTGGTAACGGTGCGGTTGGCAGGAAGTACTTTGGCGGCTTCATCCAGCTGGTTCGCAATCCAGTCTACACAATAGTCAAAGTGAAAACGTCCATTATACTCTGACGTTGGGGTATCCATCGGAATGTACGAGTCTGTAATTGGGATGGGACCATATCTTCTTAAAGTAGCGAAGTGGTAATAAGCTACCAGGAATTGGCATTCGGCTCTCCATTGTTCCTTTTCTGCATCAGATGCAATGTCGCTTCCCGCATTTTCCAACTTTTGTAAAAACAGATAACATTGTCCTATATATTGGTAAGTAGTTCCCCATAGCCAGTCTTGGTTAGTGGATGATGCAGTGTTAAATGCATAGGCGCCCCAATAACCGTCTGTGTTCCATGAATAAGGTAATACATATTCGTCTGTCGTAGAGTTTATTTCCCCCAGATAGGCACTGGGTAAGTCTGTACTGACACCTCCATAACAGGAATAAAGAAATCCTAAAGCTCGGGTGGGGCTTGACATTGCGTCATCGATATTGGGTTGTTCGGGTGGAACGACGTCTAGATAATCACATGAGGTTAAGCCCAATGCAGTGATAATAACTGCTATACTTATATTTTGAAAGATGCGTGTTAGTTTCATATTTTTTCTCATAATAAATTAGAACTGAAGTTGAATTCCGACATTGACAGTTTTTTGCATAGGATAACTGTTCCAAGAAGACAGTTCAGGATCCCAAAGGTCAAACGGACTAAAGGTGAATAGATTGGCTGCGCTGACGAAAATACGTCCGTAAGGTATCTTATATCCTACTTCTACATTCTTCAATCGGAGGAAAGAACCATTTCTCAACCAGTAACTACTGTTCACTGTATTGTTGGCAACGTCTGTTGCAAGTAGTCCCAAACGAGGATATTTGGCATCCCAATTCTGTTTTTCTTCCGACCAGTAATTATCGGCTATATATTTTAATACATTTCTGTTACCGACGGCTATTCCTTCTTGGAAAGGGTCAATACCGTTTGTCATGATAGAACGCAGAGCAGAGCCACTGAAGAAGACACCAAAATCAAACTTTTTGTAGTTGACAGTTCCGCCAAATCCGTATTGTAAGCGTGGAGTACTTCCATATTTGGAGATCATCGTCTGGTCATCCGAATCAATGATACCATCACCGTTAAGGTCACGATATTTAATATCTCCGACCTTGGGTGTAGAACCCAAATTCTGGGCAGGGCTGTTATCTATTTCTTCTTGTGACTTGAATAAGCCTTCTGCTATGTAGCCGGTAATGCGTGAATAAGGTTTTCCGGTTTCTGACTTCCATATAGTCGGATATTCCGGTTCATCCACATAGACCATTTTATTTTTGTTGTAGGTGAAGTTTGCCTGTAGACTGACAGACAAATCTTTGGAGAAGTTATTGGCATAATTAATACTGAATTCCACTCCTTTATTATCCATTTTACCAATATTACTCCAAGGTTTGGCAATATGATAAGCCAGCGATTGTGGCCATGCTTCACGGTTCATGAAGATGTCATAACGCTTGTCGTAGAAATAATCGAAGGTAAATGTCCAGTTTCGGAACAATGTAAAATCAATACCGATATCGAGCTTCTTTACTTTTTCCCATCCCAAACCGGACATGGCGTAGTATGCCATCTGAGGACCTCCTAATTGGTAGTCCATATTTTGTCCGGAAGTCCATTTCAGATAAGACAGGTCGTTGTTTGTAATCTTGTCTATATACAGGTAATAACTTCCGCCGGCTGTTGCCAGATCGTCGCTACCTACAAGACCGTAGGAACCTCTGATTTTGAGATTGTCCACTACATTTTTCATTGGTTCGAAGAAAGCTTCATTGCTTATCACCCATCCTAAAGACACGGCAGGGAAGAATCCGAAACGGTCTTCTTTGGCCAGACGTTCGGTCCCGTTGTAACCGAAGTTAAACTCAAACAGATAGCGTTGTCCGTAATCATAAGTAAGACGTCCGGAAAGGCCTTGATTACGGTTGGGTAACACATCGCTTCTGTATTCGCGTTGTTTGTAGAGTAACATGGCACCTACATTATGCAGACCGAATTGACGGGCATAGTTTAGGTTGAACTGTAATTCAAATGTTTGGTCGGATGACTTTCCGATAGCCGACTGACTGATATAATCGCTGCCATTCGAATTTAGCAGTTCCAATTCATAATTCGTATTTTCCAGGTCGGTTTCATCGTAGCTTCCGCTTTTTATGCGATAATAATAAGGAGCAATGCTACGATCAAAGTAAGAACTTGACCAGGTTTTGAAATTTACAAAAGCATTAATTTTAAGCCCTTTAGTGATAAAATCCAAATCCTGATCTATCTTGATAACTGTGTTAAGTGTATTTTCGTTCGTTTCGGCAAATGATGTCATCATCCTGGCATAGGGGTTCGTGTATAAGGTACTTCCTGAGATGATGTTGTTGCCGTACATGATACGCCCGTCTTGACTTGGATAAGTAACCGGAAATTCTATGGGGGTAGTAGTCAGAATCTGTTTGAACAAATCCTCGCTTGATACATTCGGGCTTTTTTTCTGACGGATCTGAGCGTTCATATTCATTTTGATTGTCGTCGTCGGCGTCAGTTTATAAGCAATATTATTCTGGAAGGTATAGTTCATTATATTAATATTGTTGTTCCATGAATATGCTTTCCCTGTGTTCAGCAAGCCTGAATCATGGCTGACATCCAAACTCATGTAATATTTAACTTTAGAACCACCACCGGAAATGTTGACGTTGGCACGTTGGCGCATACTCATGTTTTTAAACAATACGTCTTGCCAGTTTACATCGGGGTATAGGTATGGGTTGACTCCGGATGCCGTACGTTCCATGTCTGTAGCACTGTATTTGGGTGTAGCGGAAGAGTTTCTGGCTAATGAAGCTTTATTATACATATCCATATAAGTAGCTCCGTCCACAAATTCCGGGAACTTGTCTAAGTAGTTGAAAGAATTTTCTGCTGTAACGTTGATGGATGTTTTACTATTGTATTCTCCGCCTTTAGTTGTGACGATCATTACACCGTTAGCTCCGCGTGAACCATAGATAGCGGTGGCAGATGCATCTTTAAGGATAGAGAAACTTTCAATATTCTCGGCCGGCACATAATTAAGGTCACCGGATGATATTTCTACATCATCCAGTAAAATCAGAGGAGTTGCTCGTCCACCGAAAGTACCGATACCGCGAATGTAAAATTCGGCACCGGAGCCAGGCTCTCCGGAATTTGTTTTTGCGATGACACCCGCCAACTTTCCGGCAAATGAATTGGATAAAGTAGATGACGGCAGCTTGAGGCTGGCACCTTTTATACTTGTGATAGCTCCTGTTACGCTGACCTTCTTTTGGGTACCGGAACCGACTACGACAACTTCATTCAAGGTATGATCGTCTCCTTCCAGTACAATTTTGATATTCCCTAGATCTTCTACAGGAACTTCGCGAGTTTTATATCCGATGTAAGTTACGACAAGGATCGTCTTATTGTCGGGTATGGAAAGACTAAAATTACCATCAATATCCGAGATTGTACCGGTGTTCTTGTCACCTTTAATCGTGATGTTAGCTCCAATGATGGGGCTATCGTCCACTGCGTCTATAATAGTACCGGTTACAGTACGTTTTTTCTTTTGTTGGGTGTTATTCGTTTTTTGTACGTTAAGAATAACCTCTTTGTTTTTTACGATATAGCTAATACCGCTGTCTTTGAAAACTTCATCCAGAATCTCGTCAATAGGACCATTACAATTAATGTCTTTCCGTTGTTTGTCTTCGAGATCTGCTGCATTGTAGAAGAACGTGTAGTCGCTGTTTTTTTCTATAAGCTGGATAGCTTGCATAATAGTGATTGATTGCCCCTTGATAGATATGTGTCCTTGAGCTCCAAGAGCGGACAAGGGGTAAAAGAGCAAAACGAGTGCGATATGCTTCAGATATCGCCTCCGGTAACAACTGTGATTTTTTTTCATGATTTAACTTGTTGTGAGGTTAAATATTGGGTTAATTATTAGAAATATGGTTAATTATTAGAAATATGGTTAATTATATATTACTA
>JABLTO010097808.1_pt1 | contig 15402 bp, 10 predicted proteins | sample 7160091 | NCBI WGS metagenome assembly JABLTO01 (sample SAMN14651225, study PRJNA627086) | human gut metagenome | isolation source: feces | host: Homo sapiens
AAGGGATTATTTTTCTGGTAAGATATAAAGAGCTTGATTTTACCGTTCCTGAATTTTCAGGGTTTATTCAAAGATTAGATGAATATATACAATGGTGCAACATGTAATTAGGGGAAATATTCTTTGCGTGTTGCCAGTGTAAATAAAAAACAGCCCGCTCATATTTGTTTTGGATATGAGCGGGCTTATATTATTTTTGTAGTTCAGAACCTTTAGAACCCTACGCCAGTGCCTCAGCTCTAAGCAGTGCATCATCAATATGTTCGCAGAAGTTTTCCGGTCTGACTTTATCATAGAAGCCGGATTTTTTCATTACATGCATTGGCTGTTCATTTACATGTGATAAAATCAAAGTGATTTTCTTCTTTTTACATTCGTTGTAGAGTGTTTCTATTGAGTTGAGCGCAGATGCATCAAGTGCATTCATGCTTCGCATTCTTAATATCAGGCAGTTTGTAGATGAGTGAAGCGGAATGCTGAGAAGCTTGTCTGCGGCACCGAAAAACATAGGACCGCTGATTTCATATACAAGTGTATTTTTAGGAACCTGTTTTAAAGTGATACAGTCAGGGTCGTCATTTTCATCCATGTAAGACCAACCTTCTACATTTGTAACATCACTCATTCTCTTCATAAACAAAATACATGCGAGAATCATGCCGATTTCGATTGCTACTACAAGGTCAAAGATGACTGTCAGTGCAAATGTAATTACAAGAACTGCAATATCACTTTTGGGTGATGTTTCAACAAGTTTTTTAAATGTACGCCAGCCGCACATGTTGTATGCAACCATAAAAAGAATTGCTGCGATGGCAGGCATTGGGATAAATGCCGCATATGGCATAAGTACAACAAGTATAAGCAGAAGAACGACGGCGTGAACCATTCCGGCAATCGGAGTACGGCCTCCGTTTTTGATGTTGGCAGCAGTTCTTGCGATTGCTCCGGTAGCAGGTATTCCGCCAAATAAACCTGAACCGATATTACCTATACCCTGTGCTATAAGTTCCATGTTAGAATTGTGTTTTGAGTGAACCATGCTGTCGGCAACAACGCATGACAGCAGGGATTCAATCGCGGCAAGAATTGCAATTGTAAATGCATCAGGTAAAAGCTTTCCGATAGTGTCAAGATTAAAAGCCGGCACTGAAAAAGAAGGGAGCTTGTTGCTTATAGTATACAAATCTCCGATAGTATTTACATTCATTTTAAGGCCGTTTACCATAGCAATACCGACTATTACAGCGATAAGAGAGCCAGGAATTGTTTTGTTGATGTAAGGCCAGATAATTAATACTGCAAGACATACAAGACCTACGATTAAAGCCTGATAGTTGAAAGAATCAAAGCTTTTAAAGAGAGCCTTTAATTTATCCATGGTTTCAACCGTAGGAAGTCCTTTTTTGTAAGTGATTCCAAAGAAATCTTTTAACTGTCCGATAACAATTGTAACAGCGATTCCGGCAGTAAAACCGGTTGTTATCGTAAATGGTATAAATTTAATGAGATTTCCGAGACGACAAAGTCCCATTATAATAAGAATAATTCCTGCAAGAATTGTGGCAATAATAAGTCCGCTCATTCCATTTTCAGCAACAATGCCTGCTACAATTGTAGCAAATGCGGCGGTAGGACCGGCAATCTGAACTCTGCTTCCACCAAATAAGGATATGAGAAATCCTGCAATAATTGCTGTATAAATACCCTGTTCAGGTGTAACTCCTGATGCGAGTGCAAGAGCAATTGACAGTGGAAGTGCAATAATGGCTACGATAATTCCAGAGATTACATCTTTAACAAACTGCTCTTTCGTGTAACCTTTCATAGTGCTAAACAGTTTAGGCCTTAGTTTTTCCATTTTAAAATTCTCCTCTTCGTTATGTAAATGTTGCAAAAAGACACACCTTTTAATTCTAGCACTTTGGGAGACTAATACAATGTGTAAAACAATAATTTTATAAAATTTTTATGAAAAGAATAATACTCACAAAAAACAGGTACATTTTCTCAATAAATTTGATATAATATAAGATGTCTTTATGATACGGACAAAATTGTACAATATTTTAAATTTGTTCATTTATAGTAGATTAGTTGAATAAGTATGATAGGAGAGGTTTTATGACTGGAAAAAGCTATGATGATACTAAGATTACTATGATACCGCTTGATATTGTGGCCGGTTATGAAGTGCGGCCGGGATTATATGAGATGAACGGTGCAACAGCAATACCATGTGGTGTAAATTTTACTGTGCATTCATGTAAAGCGACAGCGTGTGAACTTCTGTTATATAAGCATCATACGCATGAGCCTTTTGCTGTGATACCGTTTCCGGAGCACTACAAAATAGGAAATGTATATTCAATGATAGTATTTAACATAGGAATAGAAGATTTTGAATATGCCTACAAATTAGATGGTCCATATGACCCGAAGGCAGGTCTTTTGTTTGACAAAAATAATATTCTTCTTGACCCATATGCCAAAGCTGTTACAGGGCAGAGTAAATGGGGAAAACATATGGGTGAGAACCAGCATTATCATGCGAGGGTAGTCAGAACTAACTATGACTGGGGAAATTTCAAGCATAAAGTAAAGCCGATGAGTGATTTGATAATATATGAATTACATGTGCGTGGTTTTACATTTGACCCGTCATCGGGTGTTAAATTCCCCGGAACATTTGAAGGGCTTGAAGAGAAGATACCATATCTTAAAGAGCTTGGAATAAATGCAGTTGAGTTTATGCCTATTTTTGAATTTGATGAGGCGGGAAGTGGCAGAATTGTAGAAGGAAGAGAACTTTACGATTACTGGGGATATAATCCTGTATGCTTTTTTGCACCAAATACAAGTTACACTGCAAGTCATGAAGAGACAAGAGAAGGTAATGCGCTCAAACGCCTTATAAAAGAATTTCACAGAAACGGAATAGAGGTTATACTTGATGTTGTGTTTAACCATACTGCAGAAGGAAATGAAGATGGAAAAATATTTTCTTTCAAAGGTTTTGATAATCAGGTATATTATCTGCTCACTCCGGAAGGTGAATACTACAATTTTAGTGGCTGTGGCAATACATTAAACTGTAACCATCCGATAGTACAGCAGCTTATTCTGGAATGTCTGCGTTACTGGGTTGTTACTTACCGGATTGACGGTTTCCGTTTTGACCTTGCATCTATTTTAGGTAGAAATGAAGACGGTACACCAATGAACAAACCGCCGCTTTTACAGTCTCTTGCATTTGACCCTATTTTAAGTGATGTTAAGTTAATTGCTGAGGCATGGGACGCGGGCGGATTATATCAGGTAGGTTCATTCCCGTCATGGAACCGCTGGGCTGAATGGAATGGCAGATACCGTGATGATTTGAGAAGCTTCCTAAAGGGTGATGCCGGATTTGCATATGATGCAGTGCGCAGAATATCCGGTTCACTTGACATTTATAATCCTGAAAACCGTGGCGATAATGCGTCAGTCAACTTTATTACATGTCATGATGGTTTTACACTGTACGATTTGTACTCTTATAATATGAAGCACAATGAGGCAAATGCATGGAACAATACAGATGGCGCAAATGATAACAGGAGCTGGAACTGCGGTATTGAAGGTGATACTGATAATCCTGAAGTGTTAAAACTCCGTTACAAAATGATAAAAAATGCGGCAGCAGTTTTGATGTGCAGCCGAGGTACACCGATGTTTTTTGCCGGTGATGAATTTTGTAATACCCAGTTTGGAAATAATAATGCATATTGCCAGGATAATGAAATTTCATGGCTCAACTGGAATCTCAAGGAAAAAAATAACGATATATTTGAGTTTTTCAAGTTTATGATTAAATTTAGAAAGAAACATGATATTATAAGAAAGCGTCTGCGCCCGAGCGCATATGGTTATCCTGATGTAAGTTATCACAGTGACAGGGCAAATTGCAGTGATTATCAGCATGACAGTCATATGGTGGCAGTAATGTTTGCCGGAAGAAAAGACGGAAGAGAAGATATTGTGTATATTGCCGTAAATTCATATTGGGAATCTGTTAATGTGACACTTCCTACACTGCCAATGGGACATTACTGGAAGCTGGCAGTAGATACCGGTGATGGTGTATTTGGCTTTGATATCAATCAGAAAATTGCGAATGAGTGGATAATGGAACCACGTTCTGTTGTAATAATGTATGCTGAGGCAGTAGTACATCAGGGTATCACATTGTAACAGTTCAGTGTGCTCCACTGGACATAATTGTAAAAAAGTGCTATCCTAATATGCAGAATATTTAGTTAGAAGGAGAAAACTACAGATGATTAAATTGAAAGAAATATGCAGAAAAACTCTGGCAGTTGTTTTGAGTACAGTTACAGTGCTTGCTACTGCAAATATTCCACAGGCAGTGTATGCTTTCGGCAGAGATTCAGTAAGATACGAACAAGATGATTATGAAGTCCGTACAAGTGGTGACTGGGAATATATTGTTGTAAGTAATTCTGCAATTATTGTAGGCTGTAACAGCAAATCACCATCAATTGTAGTACCGGATAAGATAGACGAATGTCAGGTTTCTGCAATTGCGTACAAAGATAATTATTGGTCAAGCGGAATAAAGAAAGGTGCATTTGAAGAAAATACAACATTGCAGTCAATTACAATTCCGGGTTCAGTTAAAACAATCGATAAATGGGCTTTTAAGAGTTGTACAGGTTTGCAGCAGGTTCTTGTGGGTGAAGGAGTACAGACAATTGGTGAGTCTGCTTTTGAATCCTGTAAAGCATTACAGAGAATCGTTTTTAAAGGAAATACAGTTACATCAATCGGAGAAAAAGCATTTTATGAATGTGATACACTTGATGGTGTAACAATTCCGTCATCTGTTACAGAAATATGAAGTTTTTCATTTGCAGGCTGTGATGCATTATCAGAAATAACAGTTCCTGACAGTGTAACAGAACTTGGTGCAGCTTCATTTTATAATTGCCGCGCATTGTCAAAGGCTGTTATTGGTAACGGAATAGACAAACTTGAGTCAAGTGACAGTCTTTCTGTTTACAGTGGCGGAAGTGAGGAATATGGAGCAGGTATGTTTGAAAAATGTACTAATCTTACAATTGTAGAATTAGGCGAAGGAGTAACTGATATTCAGAAAGACTGTTTTGCAAATTCAGGTCTTGCTTCTATTGATATACCGGATACAGTTACAAATATTGACAATGGAGCATTTTACGAATGCAGTAAGCTTAAGAATGCAGTAATAGGAAATGGCGTTAAAGATATAGGAAAAAAAGCATTTATTAACTGCTCGTCGCTTGAGAGTGTAACAATTGGCAATTCTGTAAGAAACATAGGTGATTACGGGTTTGCGTTTGATACAGCTTTGAAATCAGTTACTGTTCCGGGCAGTGTAGAGAATCTGGGAGCAGGCTGCTTCTATAAATGTTCTTCAATGACAGAAGCAGTGATTGGAAATGGTGTCCAGGCTTTAAAGAGTTATGTATATGACGGGGACGAGTATTCAGGAAATCTGGAAGGGCGTAGCTCAGGTACTTTTGAAAATTGTACATCACTTGAAAAAGTAACAATAGGTGATGGTGTTAAGGAAATAGATACAGATACATTTGCAGGAAGCGGTATTAAGGAACTTAATATTCCTGATGCTGTTACATCACTTGGAAGAGGAGCTGCTTACAAGTGTGCTTCACTTGAGAAAGTTACAATTGGAAATAATGTAACTGTAATTGGAGAATATGCATTTTATAATTGTAAAGTTTTAAGCAATATTAAGATTGGTAAAGGTGTCAGCAAGATAGGGGCAAAAGCATTTGCAGAGTGCCCATCTATTAAAAAATTATTAATTCCAAGTAATGTTGTAGAATTAGGAGAGGCTGTATGCTATAATGATACGGCTCTTGAGATATGTTTAATAGGAAATGGTGTTTCAGAACTTTCCTCAGCCAGTGAATATAATGATCCGGGAAATTATATTAACACTAAGATGGGAGCTTTTGAGAACTGTACAAGTCTTAAATATGTTGGATCGGGAAGCGGTCTTACAAAATTGGAAGCGGATTCATTTGCATCGACTGCACTCACATCCATTGTATTTCCTGTAAATGCAACTTTAATTGATTCCGGAGCATTTTATAATACAGGTATTACAAAGGCATATTTTACAGGTAATGCGCCTACATATATAGGAGAAAAAGTATTTTATAATTCACCTGGGGTAGTTACATATAAGATTGCGGGAAAATCAGGCTTTGAAGATGTTAAGAATTACAGTTTTGTTGAATTTTCACCTGTTAAAGTTAAATTTGATATAAATAATGATGATGTATTTTCAGTTGCACCGGCTGACCAGTATCTGGGAACAGAAGGCGGTTATGTTATAGAGCCAATTGAACCTGTAGCAGAAGACTATATATTCCAGGGCTGGTATCACGAAAAAGAATGTGTGACACCGTGGAACTTCCTTGAAGATAAAGTTACAGAAGATACAACAGTATACGCAAAATGGCTCAAGACATCAGAAAGTGTCCCAACAGCTCCTACAAATATAAAAGATAAAGACAATATGTCTTCAAAGATAACAGTTACATGGGATAAAGTTTCAGGAGCAGATACATACAATGTATATGTTGATGGTGAACTTAAAGGTGAAAATATTACAGATACAAAATACACAATAACAGGACTTAAAGCAAACACTGCTTATGAAATTACAGTTACTGCTTTAAATAAATATGGAGAATCTCCTGAGAGTCTTGTAAAAGTAGCATATACAAATGATATTGCAGATGACCCGGATAATCCAGATAACCCAGATAATCCAGACAATCCAGACAACCCGGATAATCCAGACAACCCAGACAACCCGGACAACCCGGACAACCCGGATAACCCGGACAATCCAGATAACCCAGACAATCCAGATATTGTGTATGGAGATGCAAATCAGGACGGTAAACTTGATTTAAAAGATGCAACAACTGCACTTAAAATTGCACTTGGAATAGAAGCAACACCTGAGGGTAATGCATTTACTGCTGTAGATGTTGACAAAGATAACAAGATTTCTCTTAGTGATGTTACTTTGATATTAAAAGCTGCGTTAGGCATAATTACATTCTGATAAACACCGTAAATAAAGTAAACTTATGTAATGTAAGCACATATAAAATAAGCCCCCGCCGTTTGGCGTGGGCTTATTTATCATAAATTCATACTATTTTTGTCAAGTATCTGTTGTATTGCTTTCTGTGTATATGCGCCCAAATGACGCTGTTCTTCTTTTTCAAGTTTGGTTATATCAATCGGTTCACCAATTTCCATAATTACATGAGCAGGTTTCATCTTAGGAAACTGGTCTTCCCATATTGCACCTGTATTGCTTAAAGCAATCGGAACTATTTTACACTTGGCTTTCTGTGCCATTTTAAGGCTTCCTTCTTTAAATTCAGCCATTGAACCCTCTGTTTTGCCTCTTGTTCCTTCCGGGAAAATAAATACCGAAATACCATTTTTAATCTGCCCGGCACCGGCTAAAATTGTCTTCATGCCTTCTTTTAAGTCGGTCCTGTTCAGGAAAAGGCAGTGTATAAGGCGCATCCATACGCGCAATATAGGAGCTTTTTCCATAGAATCTTTTGCGACATATCCCAGAGGCCTGTCGAGATATGCATAGGTTACAAGAATGTCAAAATAACTTCTGTGATTTCCGACAAATAAAACAGCTTCGTCTTTCGGCAGATTCTGGCTGCCACGAATCTCTACCTTCGAACCGGTTATAAAAATAAACAGCCGGAACATTATCCTTACAAGGAAACGTACAATTGCGTCCGTTACCTGTGGTGCAAATTTTTTTATTATAAGAAGAACAAGTAAAAGCGGCAGAGTGATAATTAAGTATGCTATTAAAATTATGCATACAAGTAGAAATCTAATCATATATTATACCTCGTTATCCCGTCTGCATAGATTACGGTTAAATGTAAGCGTAAGCTTCTTTAAATAATTAGCCCAGTAGATGTCCAAATCTTTAGCTTCATAGCGCCAGCTCCAGTTACCTGAAGCCTTACCCGGTGTATTCATTCGTGCGTTGCTGTCAAGTGACATAATATCCTGCAATGGAATGATTACATTATTTGCACTGCTTGCAAGTGCGGTGTGTATAAAAGCCCATGAAACGGTGGCTGCACCTGTATTCATGTAACTTCGTACTTTTTTCTGGCTTTCTTTGCCTGCGTGTTTATACCAGCCAAGAGATGTATCGTTATCGTGTGTTCCGGTGTAGCAGATGCAGTTAGGAATATGATAATAAGGCATCATATCGTTATCATTAGGGTCATCAAATGCAAACTGCAAAACTTTCATTCCGGGGAAATTAAATTTGTCACGAAGTTCTTTGATTTCATCAGTAATAACACCTAAGTCTTCTGCCCATATTGGTAATTTTCCGAGAGCTTTTTCGATTGCGTTAAATAATTTCTCTTTAGGGCCGTCTTTCCATTCACCGTTGATAGCTGTCTCTTCTCCGTATGGAACAGCCCAGTATGAATCAAAACCTCTGAAATGGTCGATTCTGATTATGTCAACCAAATCAAGCTGACTTTTAACTCTGCTTATCCACCATGAATAATTGTCTTTTTCGTGTGCGTCCCAGTCATAAAGCGGATTTCCCCACAATTGACCTGTTTCGCTGAAATAATCAGGTGGAACACCTGCAACAACTATCGGATAGCCTTTGGAATCAAGCTGGAACATTTTCTTATTTGCCCATACATCAGAGCTGTCGAGTGATACAAATATAGGAATATCACCGATTATTTTTATCAGATGCTCATTTGCATATTTCTTAAGTTCATACCACTGCATGAAAAATAAAAACTGAACAGTTTTATAATAAGAAATTCCATCAGATAATGATTTTGAAAAAGATGATTTATCTGTATCAGTTGGATTTCTTTCAGCATCGCTCCATTCAAGCCATAATTTTCCTTCGTTTTTGTCTTTGAGTGCCATAAACAAAGCATAATCATCAAGCCAAAAAGCCTGTTTTTTACAAAATTGTTCGTATTGTGTATACAATTCACACGATTTATCAAGTCTGTTAAAATTGTTGAAAGCCGCTTTTAAAAGAGTTGTTTTGGCCTGGATTACAGAACCAAATTCGACACGCTTCGGATTAAGTACAGGGTAATTATCAAGGTCTTTCTGGCTTACAAGTCCCAAATCAAATAACTTATCCGGACTGATAAGCAAAGGCTGGCCTGCAAAGGCTGAAAATCCCTGGTAAGGAGAATCTCCAAAACCTGTAGGACCAAGTGGTAGAATCTGCCACAAGGTCTGACCGGCATCTACAAGATAATCTATAAAATCATAAGCGCCTTTTCCCAAATCACCAATGCCGTATGGTGAAGGGAAACATGTAGGGTGAACTAAAATTCCCGAATGTCGGTCATAATTAGTTACTGGCGTAACTGCTGTGCTTCTGGACATAGTTAATACTTCCTTTCATGTGTTTTATAGTCATATTATTTTTTAATATATGCGGCCTGCGCATTGTTCTATACTGCCTGCGAACTCCCGTAAGCTGAGAAATTTGCAGAACATGTTTCTCAGGTTATTGCGTCACTTTGCTCACTGCCAGACAGGCACCCCGGCACTTAGCACCGGCAAGGTTTCATGCAAGCATGGATTCTGGCTTATTGCCCAGGTAAAACCCAACCGATACGTTCCATATTATGGTGAGACTCAAGGTCTGTGAGCAGGCTCATGTGGCTCCAGACCATTAAACTATAGTATAATTAAATAGAAATAACTGATAAAAAACAATCAAAAAAACATATTATGAATATGTTCACATATATTTTTTATAAAAGATAAGTAGGTTTAAAATGAAAAAAAGATTTCTATATCTGATTTTATCTCTTACACTTCTCTTTTTGTTATCAGCATGTGGATATAAAGAAGAGAATATTGATAAAGTGTGTGACCTTGAATTTACTGTTTTAAAACAGGAGGAAATTCCAGAAGAATTAGCCGCAGTGATTGAAGAAAAGAAAGGAGAGGCATTCAATCTGACATACGAAGATAATGCGCTTTACATTGCTGTTGGATATGGAGGAAAAGATACCGGTGGATATAGCATTGAGGTCGAAGATTTATATCTGGGAAAAACTTCAGTGTGCTTTAGAACAAAACTTATTGGTCCTGAAAAATCCGAGAAAGTTCAGGAGGGCATTTCGTATCCGTATATAGTTGTGAAAACAGAATACCGGGAAGAAAAAGTGAAGTTTCTCAAATAATAATAAAGGAGTTAAAAAATGGAGCTTGTAAAAGTTAATTTATCAGTTGGCAGGCAGAAAAGCAAGGCAATAACCTATGTTTCTAAAGAAGAAGCATTCAATCTGAATGAGTCTATGGAAGATATTTCAAGAATTTTGCAGAATCGTGCACAGGTTACACTGCAGGAAGTCCGTGGTGAAGAAAATAAAGTAAGAGTGCTTGGTGAAATGTCATTTTCTATATTATATGAAAGTGCATCATTGGAAAAACATTTATCTGCGTATAATGGAAGAATGTCGTTTGAGGAAGAAATAAACATGGAAGGCGTTGAAGCGGGTGACGATATATCGGTCAATTCTAATCTCGAGCAGTTAAAAATCGAGATAGTTAATTCGAGAAAAATTCGTGTTAATGCCATGCTATCGTTAATTGCGGCAGCTCAGGATAGTATGCAGGAAGAAATAGCTGCTGATATTGAGGCGGATAACGAGCAGATTCAGACAAAGAAAGGTAATTTAAAATATCTTAACAAAACTGCTCATTTAAAAGAAAATGAAAAGCTAGAAACAGATGTTACAATTCCGGCGGGCAATGAAAATATTGGAAAAATTATCTGGTATAAAGTTACACCGTACAATTTAGATTTCACAGGACAGGATGGACAGATTTTGTTCAGTGGAGATTTACAGGTGTTTGCAATTTATCAGAGCGAGAATGGTGCCAAGACAGAATTTGTGCATGAGGAAGTGCCTTTTCAGAAAAATATAACAGCAGATGTGTGTTCAGAAGGAGCCATTTTGAGTGTCAATGCAGATATGTCGGCCGCGGACGCTGATGTTGCGCAGGATTATGACGGTGAAGACAGAAAATTACATATAACCGGAGTGATGGACTTAGACATTGAGTTATATCGTGAAGAAAATGTTGAATACATTGAAGATTTATATTCTCTGAAAAATAATGTGATTCCGAAAGTGTCAATGGTAACATGCCAGAAACTTCTTTCACAAAATACATCAAAATGCAGGGTGAATGAGCCCGTAAATATAGAAAAAACCGAAAATCCGGTACTTCAGCTTCTAAACAGTGATGGAAAAATCAGTGATTTAAAATATAGCCAGCAGGAAGGCGGAGTTTTAGTTCAGGGCAATATAGAAGTCGGGGGGCTGTCTGTTACATCAGATGATGAGCAGCCATATGAGAATTTCAGCGGAGTAGTACCGTTTGAACATATGGTTGAAATTCCGAATATGGATATACAGTCTGAATATCAGTGCAATGTCAGGTTAGACCAGTTGTCAGTCAGTATGGCGGGAGAAAACAGTATAGAAGTTAAAGCTTTAGTTACAATAGTAGTTATTGCGTACGACATAATTTTATACCCTGTAATACTGGATATACAGGAGAGCGAACCTGATACAGGTGCAGTCAAAAAAATACCCGGTATAACAGGCTATGTTGTAAGAGAAGATGATACTTTGTGGGATATTGCCAAACGATTTATGACAACGATAGATGAAATTAAAGATGTGAATGAATTAAAAAGTGACAGCGTAAATACCGGAGATAAACTGATAATAGTAAAAACTATCAATTGCAGTAACGCTGTTAAATAAAAGACTATATAATTGATGTTACAGGTAACGCTGTTAAATAAATGAGATATAGAAAGGACTGCCGCATTAACTGAAATTTGATAAATGCGACAGCCTTTTTATAATTATAATTATCTCAATATTTTATATGGAATTATTTTGTTTTATTTTGCTGCTTCACTTTCTGGAACCCTTGAAGAAAATTCAGTTCTTACAAGTCGGTTTAAAGCTATGCCAACACCCATAAATCCCCAGAAAACAGGGGCATATGTTATTGTTGAATCGTTCGTGAGACCTGAAACCATATAACCTAAAGTTCCTGCCGCAATACCGATACCAAGCTTTGATAATAATGTGTCAAGCGGGTGCTTCCAGTAAAGCATAATACTTCTCACAAAATACATTAAGAAGAATACGATAAAGGCAATCATTGAAATGGCACCTGTCTGAACACCAATTTGTAAGTACAGACTGTGAGGCTTTGTAACTATCTGATTCAAAAATCCTACATAAGCTGAGTTTACATAATCGTTGTTAGGGAACTGCATTGAGAATGTATCAGGACCACTTCCTAAGAATATATGTTTTTTAAGTAATGGTAAAGTTCTTGCCCAGATATATCCTCTGTTTGAAAACAGTTTTGGATTATTTGTAAATACTGCAGTCTCAGCACTTTCTATATTAACCCATTTTCCGGATGCATTCAGATAAAAATATCCTGTGCTGTTTGCGGAAATTGTAGAAAGCTGGTTTGAGAATGAGTATGTATAACCATCAACCGTAAGCTGTATTGATGGAATTGTTGCACCGTCCACACTGTAATTAACCGGTGTGATTGTAAATGGAAATGTCTTATCGCCTGATACAATTGACTGCTGGTCATCAGATAACTTGGTAGCAATCTGTTCGTCCTGACCATCTGTCATAAGAACAGAAATTTCAGTTCCGTTTGTAACATTCATGGACAACTTATATGGTTTGCCATCATAAGTTATTGTCAGGTAATCAGAACCACATGTAATCGAATCAAGATGCCTTGTATCTTCATTTTTGTGGAACATTGTTTTAACAGAAGCTTTAATTGAGTTAATCATTGAATTATGCCTTATTGCATTTATACCGAAGAAAACTCCGATTAAAATAACAAATGCGGCTAAAACAATCGGCCATCTCTTAATAATCTGTCTGCGGAACATAGCAATCATAAATACAAAAGCAACGGCTAAAGCTAAAAGTCCGTTCTTTGCACCAGAACCGATTGAACAGATAAATACTCCGATAACAGTTACTGCATAGATTGCTTTTTTTACATAAGTCTCTGCATAAATTGCCAATGTAAGGAAAATTGGAATTGTAATTGCAGCAAAATATCCGACATAGTTAGGATTGTATAGGGTTATGTAAACCTGACCTAATTCAAAGTTAAGTTTTAAATTACTTTGCCACATTTCTGATGGAAGAATAATTTTTTTAATCCATTCTGTTGTAAACATATCAAGTTTAAAAGCCTGACATACACCAATTATCATCAAAATCCATGTTCCTGCTAAAAGTCCGTAGATAATAACTTTTATGGCATGCGTGTTATCAGCCATCGTGCACCCATACACAACAAGTATAATATATGCCAGCAGAACCCACATGGATTCAAAATGGTTTTCTATACCATGAAGAGAAAAATAAATATTCTCTGATGCAAATGTCGATAAAAGAACAAATACCAGATACACGGTTAATGGTGCATATTCGATTTCGAATTTAAATTTCTTGGTCTCTACCGCAAATGCCATAATAAGCATAAATAAAAGTATGGCACCAAATGCGATAAGAAATACACTCTTATAATATAAGAAGATATCTGATGATGTGGCATTTGAATTATGCCAATATTCGGTTGCAAGATGGTTCTCAAAGGATTTGTATCGTATTATAACCGGCAGAATTGCAAGTACAGCCATAAATGGAATCAAATACATTAAAGGTGTAGAAGTTTCTTTTAGTCTGTTTTTTTTGCCGGTGGTTTTTGCGGAAGAAGTTTGTTTTGTTCTATCCGGCTTATTATTTTTGTTAACGGCCATTGTTAAAAAGTTTCCTTTCATTAGATTGTAGCACTAGCACTAGCAGTAGCTGTTAAAAAGCATACCGCTGTACATTGAAGTTACATATGGATTTGGAAGTGCTTTTGCCGGGTTAGGATAAGTTACGATTGTTCGGTTTACATAATTCATTGGGTTTAACACAACATTATTTGTTTTGTTCACCAATGCAGACTTATAATTAAAAATTGTCTGAACCGTATCGTCCGTATCTTCTTCCAATGCCTGATACAAAAGACTGTCATCCACTGTAATATTACCGTTATCATCAGTGTTGAGACCGATAGATTCCAGTGTGTTGTGAAAATGTGTTGTAAGGTTATTCAAATCTTTAAATAAAGAATGTGATTGTACCTTGTCAACGGTTGTATACTGGCTTGCAGTGTCAACCATGGAATTGTATTGTTTTACCAGGGCTTTAATGTTATCTGCAATTGTATCTGTATCTGTTTTAAAACCGATATGAACCGGTGTTTCATCTTCTGTAGTCTGTTTTAATGTAACTTCAAAAATGTTATTAATAGAAAAAGTATTTGATGCAGATGAATGAGGTTCTCCGTCTAATGTAAAATCAGCATTTTCAGACAATTGTGTTGTGTTGTCAAGACCAAAGTAATTTACTACATCATCAAGATTATCTTTTGTTGATTTGATTTCAAACAAATCCTTCATGTTTTCGTTAGTTACGGTTGGATTTCCTGTGTTGTCTGATGTGATTTCAAGTGCACATCTGTCATTATCGTCAGTTAAAACAGTTGATGATACGCCAATATCAGAATTATTTATAAGATTGGATAATCTTGTCATAATTGACTGGTTTGTATCATTGTGCGAGATGTGAAATTGAAATTCATATGCGGCAGAGGTTGTTTTTAATTCGAAAGAATAATCATTTGGCAAAAGACCAAGATTATCTTTTGGTAAAAAATTGCCGGTATTTATCTGTGGTTTGGCAAGATTTGATACCTCAATTTCATATGATGTGCTGCTGTCATCAGAAGAATTATTACCTATATAACTGACATCAATTACATCAGTATTGTCTGATGTTGCAATCTTTTTTCCTATTATTGAACTTGGGTCTGATTCATTTGTAAGTGCAGTAAGTGCATCTTTTAGCCCCAGAGCCTCTTCTTTGATATTGATTGCATATTTATATACTGATGCCGAGCGGTCATATAAATATGTAGGAGACTCTGTGTTCATTTTAACGATGGAATTATAAATTTCTTTAAGTTCGCCTGGCTTATGCGCCCCATAGCGGTCTTTTGACTGCTTTGGAGTATATGTAGTCATATAATAATTGTAAGCATTCGTTATGGCATTCACAAGAAGACCTCCTTTACTTTTTTTTACAGTCTATCACAATTTCATGACATTCATCATCTGTATAAAAACTCATCAAATCGTTATCG
>JABLTO010184906.1_pt1 | contig 15397 bp, 19 predicted proteins | sample 7160091 | NCBI WGS metagenome assembly JABLTO01 (sample SAMN14651225, study PRJNA627086) | human gut metagenome | isolation source: feces | host: Homo sapiens
CGCCAATGCGACCACCAGAGTTGCCAGGGTCATTTTTCGGTTTGTTTTGGCTTTTCTCATGAGCGTTCCCTCCTGCTAATTCATTTTTGCAACGCTGATTCGATTGGTCGTAATTCCCAGCAGCACCGAAACCGCTTCGGTCACACGCGCCTGCACCACAACGTCATCGCCCCCCTGGCAAAGCACCGCCACCCCCTGCACCGTCGGCAGCAGCATTTCCCGGGTGACGGGCTGCCCTCCAGCCAGAACGTGTTCGCTCTGGGTGCTGCCGTCCTGGCTGATGCGCTCATCCAGTGCGTAAACGGTTTCTCCTGTGGCCTCAAACGTGACCATGACCTGCGCCTGGCCGGCGCCGTCCATCCGCTCGATCAGCTCCGTCAGGCGCCGTTCCATCTGTTCCTCATATGCTTCAATCTGCGCCGATGCTGTCGGTTTCTGGGCAGCGCCGGATGCTCTGCCCGCGCTGTCGCTGAGGAAGATCAGCCCCAGCCCCAGAAGCCCCGCCAAAATCAATAGGCTGGAGGGCCGCTTCAAAGCGCCCGCAAGCCTTTGTGCATCCAGTTTCATTCCATGGCCTCCTGAAATTCAATGGCCGCATCGGCTCCCAGCTGGGCCTGCAGCAATTGTCTGGCCTGTTCGGCATCGTCTGCGCTCACCGTTATTACAGCCGTCAGCCGCGTTTCATCAGGGCCTTCCACGGCGATTGCCGCACTGCCATCGATTCCGGCCTCTGCCAAAGTGCGGTTTGCCCATGCCGTCAGCTGCTCTTCTGCTGTGTGCTGAACCAGCTGCTCCCACGAAATCATTGGCGTCTGCCGCAGCTGGCTGCGCATCTGCCCCAGATCGATTTTTCCCGGAGATGTGAGAATGCACAGTACAATATACACGGTAAACACCAGCTTTATGCCTTTGTTCCGGCTTTCATCCGGCACCAGCGCCCGCAGCATCCCGACCAGAATGCACCCCATGCAGAGATTTGCCGCCCACTGCCGAATTGTCTCCATCAGCTGCCTCCCAGCAAAATCATGAACGCCGTAACCAGCACCACCATCAAAAAGAACAGAATTGAAATGGCCATGCACAGCCCTACCCCTTCCGCCAGTCCGTTCAATACATCCCGGCTGCTTTCCAGCCCCAGTGCCTCGGCCAGCGCACCGGACAGGCGCAAACACAGCTCATATACCGCGCATTGAAGCATCACCGGCCCGAACTGAATGATCAGAAAACCAATGGCCGCTGCACCGAGCGTCCCTTTCAGCACCCGCAGACCAGCCAGAACACTGCCTGCCGCTGAGCTGGCCAGCTGGCCGACGATCGGAATGCTGCCGGTAAGAAAACGGCCGGTCTGCAGCGCCAGGCTGTCGCTGCCTTGGGCCAGCAGGCTTTGCAGGCCCAGAACACCGCCCAGCAGCATGGAGATCAGGCTGACCATCCATTTAGCCGTTTTCAGCAGCAGTTTTGCCGCATCCGGCATTCCTTCCAGACCGCAGATGCAGGCCGCCGCGTAGACTGCCAAAAACACCTGCAAAATGGGAAGAACAAGGCTGGAGATCGCCTGTGCCGCCAGATTGGCCGCACCCAAAAACATACCGCCGTACAATGCTGCCGCACTGGGCTGCCCACAGCTGGCCAACACGCCGGAAAACGCCGGTATAAAACTGGAAAGATACACGGCACATTGCAGTACCTCGTCTCCCACCCGTTCCAGCAGGTACAGGGTCGGCGAACCAGCCTGCAAAAACGTACAGGCGGCCAGCACCGGTTTCAGCCCACATGTTTCTTCACTGGCAAAGCCGGAAATTCCGGCGCACAAAAACAGTACGGCGGCGAGACGGGCGAAAAGTTTCAGCGGTTCCACCGCCTGGCTGCGTACCGCTTCGGTGAGCTTCTCCAGCAGCGTCTCCATTGAAAGCCCCTGCACCCAGGCAGAAAATCCCGCGCCGCCATCGGCCCACAGCGTTTCTTCATCAAATGCCGCATGGGCAGCGGGTGCAAGCACGACGGCCCCAAACAGCAGCAGCGTCAAACAGAGCAGCCTTGTTCCATTCTTTTCAATTTGTTTCATTGCAGCAGCTCCAGCAGCACATCCAGCGCGCGCTGCATCATCGGCAGGGCCGTCAGCAGCACCAGGCACCGGCCGGCCAGATCGGCGGCATAGGCCAGCGCCCCCTGCCCGGCGTCCCGGCAAAGCTCCTGTAAGCATTGGCTGACCAGTACGATTCCCGCTGCTTTCAGCAGATACTTGAAATTTTCGCTTTGAGGAAAGTCCGGCAGGGTTTGAATCCAGTGCAAAAAGGGTGCCAGCCACCCTGAAATCACCACCAGCAACCCCAAAACAGCCGCCAGCGACGCCACTGCGGCATAAACCGGAAGATACTGTTTCAAAAGCACAATCAGCACCAGCGCCGTCAGGCAAAACCCGCAAATCCGCAGCAGTTCCATAGGCATCTCACAGGTCAAACAGCGCTTTGATGGTAATGAATAACTCGCTGATCTGCTGACACACAATGGCCAGCACCACCACAAGCCCTGCCAGCGTGGTCATCATTGCCTGATCTTCCCGGCCAGAGCGGATCAACAGCTGATTCAGCACCGCCACAATGATCCCAATGGCCGCAATTTTGAACACAAGGTCAATCTCCATGTGCCTTCTCTTCCTTTCTTTTTGTATAAGCGTGTCGCTTCTGCCTGCCGGGAAGGTCAAATCAAATCGCCAGAAGTGCGGCAAGCAACCCCAAACAGATGCAGGCGGGCAATTCCAGTTTTGTCGCCGTACTGGCCCGCTGCCGGGCGTCCTGCACAAAACATTCGCATTGTTCTTTCATGTATGAGAGCTGAATGCAGGTTTCTTCCGCATTTTCCTCTCCCAAATGGGCGAAGAAATGCTCAAACGTTCTGCGTTCTGCCTCCGTCAAAACCTCCGGCAGACAAGGCGTGCGCAGGCTGTGCCACTGAGAAAGATTGAGGATCGTTTTGCTTTTCTCAAGCTGTTCATAAATTTCATCCAGCGGAAGCGCCCGGTATTGGATTTCCCGCTGAATCCCCTGCAAAAGCCGCAGCAGTTCTTCCAAGGCCTGAACCCGCGCAAGCGCTTTCTTCTGCTGTGCTACGCCTCTCCCTACCCCGCTCAGCACCAAAATCAGCGCCCCCAGCAAACGCATCCTCATGTCAGCGTCATTATCTCCGCAATCTGCCCGGGGGCCTGGTTTCCTTTCAGGAGCACGGCATACTCAAAGCCCCCTTTCCCCAGCAATGCCCCACAGCGAAGCTGCAGATCTTCTCTGGTTTCGCCGTGAATGCTGGCAACAAAGCGCACCCCGCATCCCAGGCCCTGCTGAACCGCGGCCATATCCTCCGCACCGCCCAGCTCGTCGCAGAGCACGTCCTGCGGGCCAAGGCTGCGCACGGCCGAGAGAATCCCTTCTGCTTTTGGCATATCCGAGAGCACATCGCAATGATACGGAACCGGAAGTGCAAATCCGCGGCTGGTACAGGGGAACAGCTCACAGCGCTCGTCCACTACGGCCACCCGGCGGCCCTTTTCGCTGAGTGCATAGGCCACCTGCCGAAGCAGGGTGGTCTTTCCGCTCCCCGGCGGGCCAACTAGAATCCAGCTGCCCGATGCATCGATTAATGCCGTCATCTGTTCCGGCAAAGGGGCCGACACGGCCCGCGCGATCCGGATGTTCAGGGAGGTAACAACGCGCCACCCGTCCTGGGTTTCGCCGGCCCAATGGGCAATTCCAGCCACTCCGACCCGGTGCCCGCCCCGCAAGGTAAAAAATCCGCGTGCCAGCTCCCGCTCCACGCTGTGAACGGAATAGCCGCACAGAGAATGCCAGGCGTCCAGCAGCTCTGTCTGTCCCAACCTCAGGCCCTGGTCCGGTGTTTGGGTCAGCGTTCCTTCCGGGGTAATGAAACAGGCCCGTCCCTGCAGCGTGACCGCCGCCGGACGGCCGCTGCGCAGGCGTATTTCCTGAACCAGGCACGCTTGTGTCGGGTCCAGTTTCACCAATGCCAGCCGTAAAAAAGCAGGCAGCAGGCGGATCGCATCAAAATACTCGTCCATCGTCGTCTCTCACTCCTTTGCCCTACTCTATGCGGCAGGCCCGGCGGGTATGCCCTTCTTTCTTTGAAAGAATCCCGGCTGCTTTTTGAATTCAAACTTCCGCCTGGTTCGTATACATATTAGGTATCTGAAGCCAGAAAAGGTTCCTCGCCTTTTCTGAAGAAATCCGAGGATAAGGTGTTCAGTGCGAAATAGAATTGTAAACCCGCCTGATACCTGATACAATGAATTCATCAACAACAACCAAGGAGGATTTTCTATGTACCCGATTCAGCAAAGAAGCATTCCCATGTGCATCATTCTTTCCCTGATCACCTGCGGCATCTACGGCATTTACTGGGAGTACTGCATCGTGCAGGACAGCAACGTGGCCAGCAACGACCCCTACGCAACGTCCGGCGGGATGGTCATCCTGCTCTCCATCGTAACCTGCGGCATTTATGGCCTGTACTGGGCCTACAAAAACGGCAACCGCATGAACGACGCAATGGCACGGGTCGGCATCCCCTGTGACACCAACAAAGCACTTCTGTATGTGATCCTGAACATCTTCGGCCTGAGCATTGTCACCATGGCTCTGATGCAGGACGACCTGAACCGCATGGCTTCGCTCTCCTCCGGCAACTGAAGCACAAACCAATGAATGAACCGGTTTACATCCGAATCCGAAAACTGACGGTGGGCTTGCTTGGCTTGCTCATTACAGGCGACATCCTTTATGCCCTATGGGCGATTGGCCATCCACTCCCCTGCTTTTTTCGTCGGCTGACCGGCTTGCGGTGCCCAGGGTGCGGGGTTACCCATATGTGCGTTGCCCTGCTGCATGGGCAATGGGCGGCGGCTTGGCAGGCAAACCCCTGCCTGCTGCTGTTTTCCCCTCTCATTGGGTATTTGCTGGCCCGCATGGCCGCAGGTTACCTGAAAAATGGTCATCCGGGCCTGAACAAGCGCGATGAACACATTGCGGTGGCGCTTGTGGTGATTCTAATCGCATGGGGCGTTTTCCGCAATCTTTTCGGATATTGATTCAAACAAAAAAGCAGGCAGCGCTGCAAATCCCGAGAAACTCTCGTGATTGCAGCACTGCCTGCTTTCGTTTTACGTTATTCAGCGTTTCAGCTGTTGCCGGGTTCGATCATGCGCAAAAATTCCGCTTCGTCAATCACCGGTACACCCAGCGTGTTCGCCTTGGTCAGCTTGCTTCCGGCTGCCTCGCCGGCCAGTACATAACTCGTCTTTTTCGAGACCGAGCCGCTGGCTTTGCCGCCATTTTTCACAATCAACTCTTCCGCCTGAACACGGCTCAGGCTGGGCAGCGTACCGGTTACAACGATGGTCATGCCTGCAAGCAGGGTGGTCTTTTCTTCACCGGTCCACTGCATATTGACCCCGGATTTTTCCAGGCGCGCAAGCAGGTCTGCGGTGCCCTCACGGGCAAAGAAGGCAAGCACACTCTCCGCCATTACGCCGCCGAAGCCGTCGATTTCCGCCATTTGCTCCGCCGTTGCCTCCCGCAGTTTTTCCATGCTGCCGAAATGTTCTCCTAACAGCGCGGCGGCCTTATCACCAATGTTGCGGATACCAAGGCCAAAAATCAGCTTGTCCAGACTGTTCTGCTTGGAGGCCTCAATGGCCGCCAGCAGATTATCTGCACTCTTCTCTTTAAATTTGTCCAAGGTGAGCAGCTGTTCCCGGGTCAGATCATACAGGTCTGCCGCACTGTGCACCAGCCCTTTGTTCACCAGCTGCTCCGCAACCTTTTTGCCCAGGCCGTCAATGTCCATGGCACCCCGGCTGGCGAAATGGATCAGATTCCGCAGCGCCTGGGCTGGGCACTCCGGGTTGACGCACCGCAACGCGGCTTCGTCTTCCAGATGAACCGCCTTCGCCCCGCAGGAAGGGCAGACCGTCGGCATTTGGTACGGCTCTGCGTCCGGCGCATGGTGTGCTACGGCCACCACCTCCGGAATGATGTCGCCTGCTTTCCGCACCCGGATGGTGTCGCCAATGCGCACATCCAGCTGCCGGATAAAGTCCTCATTGTGCAGGATGGCACGGGCTACCGTGGTGCCCGCCAGCTGCACCGGCTCGAAGATGGCCGTGGGGGTCAGCACACCGGTGCGCCCCACCGTAATGCGGATGTCCTTCAGGACGGTTTCCTTTTCTTCCGGCGGATATTTGAACGCAATGGCCCACCGCGGAAATTTGTTGGTGCTGCCCACCATTTCCCGCTGATCGAACCGGTCGGTTTTGATCACCGCGCCGTCAATGTCATAAGCCAGCTTACCGCGCGCCTCGCCGATCCGCTGAATTTCCCCAATGGCGTCCTCGATGTTGTCAAACCGCCGATACCGGGGCGATACGGGGAACCCCAGGCTCTTCAGATAATCCAGGCTTTCGTGATGGCTGGTCAGGGTTTTGCCCCGCACCTGCTGCACGTTAAACACAAAAATGGACAGCCCCCGTCCCGCCGTGATCTTGCTGTCTTTTTGCCGAAGGGAACCGGCCGCCGCATTGCGCGGATTCTTAAAAGGCGCCTTATCGTTCAGTTCCTGCTCTTCCACCAGCCGGCTGAACGCCGCATGCGGCATATAAACTTCTCCGCGCACCTCCAAAAACTCCGGTGCATCCTTCAGCTGTTTGGGAATGGCCTTTACCGTAGCCAGATTGGCGGTCACATCTTCGCCCACCACGCCATCGCCGCGGGTGGAACCGCGCACGAACCGGCCATTTTCATACTCCAGGCTTACCGACAGGCCGTCGATTTTCTCTTCCACCACATACTGAACGTCGTCGCCGGCTTCCTCTCGCATCCGCCGGTCGAAATCCCGCAGTTCTTCCAGCGAGAATGCATCCTGCAGGCTCTCCATTTTAACGGCATGGATCACCTTCTCAAATTTTCCGGAAGGTGTTCCGCCCACTTTCTGGGTGGGAGAATTTGAGTCGACCAGCTGCGGGTATTCTGCCTCCAGCGCCTTCAGCTCCCGGGTGAGGGCGTCGTATTCAAAATCCTCCAGTTCCGGAGCATCCTGGTCGTAATAAAGCTTGTTGTTGTATTCGATGATTCGCCGCAATTCCTTCACACGCCGGCGAGCTTGTTCCAGTTCCATACATCCACCTCTCTGTAAAACGTTGGCTGCACGTTTTACCCACGGCAATTCCGAAATTTCATTTTATTATATCACGTTCCTGCCGAAAAATCAGCCCCTGCGTATACCTGAGGCACCTGCCCCACCAGCAGGATCTGCGCCAAAAGCAGTTCGTGTTCCACCTCCACCTGGGTGACCGCATTTCCGAACAGGGCAGCCATGGTGGCCCGAAACGCGATGCTCACGTCCAGCTCCGTCTGATTGATGCCAGTATGGCTTACCCGGGTGTTTACGCTGCTGGTTACATAGGCGTCCTGCAAATAGCGATAGGAAATGCACGGCCCGCGCTCCGCCAGTACCTTCCACCCCAGCAGCGTCCCCACCGGGACCCGAACTGATCGGCTTTTTCGGGCACCCAGCCGGTCAATCACCTCCTGAGTCAGGCGAAGCTGCACGCGGCTCATGGCCTGCGGGTCCGCGCGCACGGCAAGAATCGTTCCGTCGTCATCCTGGTCGTACACATACAGCCCGCGGCATAGCTCCGGCTCCCGCGCAAGCACATCCTGTACCGACTGGTTGATGATTTCCAGGCAGCTGCTCCGGCATTCATATCCAGCCAGCGCATTTAAAGTGGGCTGCACATTTTGCCCCACACGGAAGAGCAAGAAGCATCCAAGCGCCGCCAGCAAAAGAATCGGCGCGAAGAACCCCCGGCGGCGTTCTTTACGGCCTGTTTTTCCTTTTGGCGGTTGGGGCAGCTGCTTCCTGCGGTTTGCTCGATACATTTTTCCACCTGCTCCTCAATCACTTTTGAATTGCTTTTGGAGTCCACGGGCAAAACAAAGTTCTTTTAGCAGTGTATGGGGCAATGCATTCATTTGTACCAGCTTTGCCGAAAACTCTTCCGGTCTGCGGCCATAACGTTCCGGCTGTCCCGGTTCCGGCCATGAGCGCTTATTTCATCGCAAGCCATTCTTTCGTGGTTTATGCAAGTCGACGCAGGGGTATGGTTCCCTTTGGGTAACTGGGTAATAAAAAAGTGCGTACTTTTTAATGCGAAAAATTGCGGTTACAATCAAAGCATCGAAAGGAAACACCCCTTTGAGCGAAAAACAAACCATCATTTTGGAGGTGCTCATCATGAATAAAGTCGTTGAATTTCTGAATGCCAATCCCGTGCAGCATCTGGCCACCGTGGGCCGTGACGGCAAGGCCAAATGCCGCCCCTTCATGTTCGCGGGCGAGCTGGAGGGCAAGCTGTGGTTCTGCACCAACAACCAGAAGGACGTCTACAAAGATATGCCGATTGCACCCATTAACGTGGATTTATCCGCCTATGACCATATGACGATTTGTACACCGATCTGGGTGTTTTCCGTAGCTGCAGCCATGCGCAGTTTCTGCGCGCAGGCAGCGGGCAAAATTGAAGAGGCCGACTACATTCTCGTCCAGCATCAAAACAGCACCTATGAAAGCGCAGCAAACGAGATGGATCAGCTTCTCGTACTCAAACGCACAGGCTTTCGTAGTGTGCGGTGCAGGAAAGGAACATTCAACGTTGTTCACAACGATACACACGGAGAGAAGTAACCATGCAGATTCAATTGGAAGAAATGCTTTGCTATCCCCTTCTTGCACTGATCGAGCTGGCGGTGTTTTACAGCATTTACTTTGGAAAGATGCTGCTGCAGAAACAGCACGGCATTCGTACTTATCAAATCGGGCCAGGAAGGAAAAAGAATTACGCACCTTGGAAACACTCATGAGCATTGCAACGCTGGGGGCACCCATTGCTCAATTGCTGTCCATTGCCTTTGGCTGGAGTCATCTTCCTGCCAATGCTCGTTTCACCGGTTTTCTCATTGGAATGTTGGGTGATGGCGTCTTTTTGCTTTCCGTCCTGTGCATGAAAGACAGCTGGCGGGCGGGTATCCCGAGCAAAGATAAGACTGATCTTGTGACCACCGGTATTTATCGGTATAGCCGCAATCCGGCATTCCTGGGCTTTGATTTTATGTATGTCGGCGTGCTTTTGATGTACGGAAATCTGCTGACCCTCGGCTTTTCCGCTTTTGCTATGGTTATGCTGCATCTGCAAATTTTGCAGGAGGAACGCTATCTGGAAAACACCTTCGGAGCTGATTACATCGCATATAAACAGCAGGGTTTTCGTTATCTTGGCCGTAAATCATTTTGAGGAGGTAACTCCGCTAAAAGCACGCGGAGTACATCATCCTCCGGCATTTCTGTTGGAACTCCAATCAAAGCAGAAAAATAGGCACGGGTAATTCTTCGCCCGTGCCTATCGCAGCATATTCTCTTCCTTAAATTCAGAACACCATATGTTGTCTGGAATCAAATCCATCCTTTTTAAAGTCAGAATTCAAGAAATCCGCGTTGACCGGCTGAGCTTTAATCAGATTCATCGGCGGATTCAGTTTCTGCAGAGCTGCCAGCGGAATCTTTTTCACCGCTGCATGAGCATTGTATTCTGCTGAAAATGGCTCAACAATGCTTGTAACTCCCATCACCTGAAGTCCTTTCAGGCTTCCAAATCCTGCATACTTGTCAAAAATTGCAATGCAAACATTCGGATTCTTTTCCAACCCCACAAACTTCTCGCCGCCCTCCGAGAACATCCAAAAGCAGCCATCATGGTAAGAATATTCGATCGGTGTGTTGCGGATAAAACCATCTGCACCAGTGGCCAGCGCACAGGTATTGTTCGCAGTGATGTACTCTGTGATTTTTGTCCGTAATACTGAAGCGTCCATTTTAACGGATGTCGCTTTTTTCTTTCCAATAGTTCTGAGCTTTCTTAAAATCCATTGATTAACGCCTCTTTCAAATCAGTCATCATTACACTCTCTGCAGCTTCCACCATGCCCGCAAAATTCACATTTCCGGTTTGGATCACGCTTTATTGTCCGAAACTGGAGCTAATCGACAAATGACCAACTATCTTTTCAGCCCATAAACATCTCGGCGTCCCCATTTATAAACAAAGTCCGCCTTTCTCATTCCGCCAGCAGCACTTTTCCTGCCTGGGCCAACGCCTGCACCCGTTCTTCCGCCTGTTCTGCAGTGGCCGCCTTGGCGGAAAGGTACAGCTTGATTTTCGGCTCGGTACCGCTGGGTCGAATCATCAGTTTTGCATCCTCTTCCAGGCGGAACTCCAGCACATCGGCAGAAGGCAGGCCGGTAACGTCTGCCTTCCGGTAGTCGATTACCTGCTGCACCGTCAGCCCCGCCAGTGCCTTGGGCGGCTGCTGGCGCAGTTGATCCATAAGGCGACGCATGGTTTCCATGCCATTCTGGCCCTCAAATGCTTCCGAGCACAACAGGTTCTTATAATAGCCGAACTCCTGGTAAAGCGCATCCATCGCCTGGGCCAGCGTCATTCCCTTTTGCCGATACCAGCGCGCCATCTCGCAGATCAGCATCGATGCGTTCACCGCATCTTTGTCCCGCACATGGCCTCCGGAAAGGTATCCGTAGCTTTCTTCAAAGCCGAAAATATACCGATCTGCCTGGCCCTGGGCTTCCAGAATGCCGATCTGCTCGCCGATGAACTTAAACCCGGTCAGCGTGCGCCGCAGCTCCACTTCGTACTTTTGGGCCACAGGGGTCGCCATATCCGTGGAAACAATGGTCGTTACGGCCACCGGATTCTTCGGCATGGTCCCCTGTTCATTTCTGCGGCGGCAGACATAATCCAGCAACAGAACACCCACTTCATTGCCGGTCATCAGCTGATATTGCCCATCTGCGGGAACCGCAATTCCCACCCGGTCGCAATCCGGGTCGGTTCCCAGCAGAAGGTCCGGTTTCACCGTTTCGCACAGGGCCAGACCCCGCTCCATCGCCTGCCGAATCTCCGGGTTCGGATACGGGCAAGTCGGAAAATTGCCATCGGGCTTTTCCTGCTCCGGCACCACGGCCACATCCGTGATTCCAATTTCCTTCAAAATTCGAGTCACACACTCCAGACCGGTACCATTCAGCGGCGTGTAAACCAGCTTCAACGGCTGAACGTCCCCGGAATGCTCCAGTGCCTGCGCCTTCACTGCCTGGATGAAGCGGTTCAGCGTATCCTCCCCGATCATACGGATCAGGCCGGCCGCTTTGCCATCTTCAAACGGCATTCGACGAACTCCTTCAAAAATGTCCACCGCTTCGATGCTGCTCTGCACCGCAGCCGCTACTTCTAGGGTAATCTGGCAGCCGTCTTCGCCGTACACCTTGTAGCCGTTGTATTTGGCCGGGTTGTGGCTGGCGGTAATGCAAATACCCGCTCCGCAGCCCAGATCCCGCACGGCAAAGCTCAGCGCCGGAGTCGGCTCAAGGCGGGGATACACCCAGGCGACAATTTTATTGGCCGCCAGCACGCAGGCCGCTTCATGGGCAAACAGCTCGCTTCCAATGCGGCTGTCATACGAAATGGCAACCCGTTTGGGCAGCGTGGTGGCATTCAGATAATCCGCCAGGCCCTGCGTGGCCTTGCGCACGGTGTAAACGTTCATCCGGTTGTCACCGGGCCCAAGCACGCCGCGCAAGCCGCCGGTGCCAAACTCCAGGTCCCGATAAAAGCAGTCGCTCTGCTCCTCGTCCTTCATTGCGCGCAGAGCTACTTTGGTGTTCTCGTCCACTTCCGGGCTTTCCAGCCAGCGCTCCAGTCTTTTTTGGCAATACTCCGTCATCTGCAATGCCTCCTTTGTGGTTTTATTCTGCGTTTCAAAACGCCCGACCTTTTTTATCAGGGCTGCTCAATTCCGCTTTTTCGTCTTTACTTCCGGCAGGGCCTGATGCAACGTTTCCATCAACTCCGCCAGAAACGCCCGGTCGTCCACTTCTTCCACCAGCAGCATGGGCTTGGCGCCCTCATAAGGCAGGCTTTCCCTCCCGGCGGGCAGCATCGCCCGCGCGGCCGGAACATTCTTCACCAACAGCCGGTCATCGTACAGGCCACCCACCAGCTTTTCCTGCACATACAGCAAATACTCCCCCATCATCGGGCGCAGTCGGATTCCCGGTACGTCGGCCAATTGATCCAGAATAAATTGCCGGTATTCGTTTCCAGTTGCCATTGATTTTCTCCCCAGGTTGGTCAAGCACGGCTCACAGCAGCTCGGTCCGTCCCTGCCGCTTCAATTCTTCCACAATATTTTTCACATCCTGGGCATGATTGCGGTCGCATACCATAACCGCATCCGGGGTTTCCACTACAACCAGGTCTTTCACTCCCACGGCAGCCACCAGCCGCCCGGAAGAATAGCCGATCACATTCTCGCAATCAAGGGTCAGGCAATCGCCCACCGTCACATTGCCCTGCTCATCCGCCGGATGCAGCACCGGCAGCATATCCCAGCTGCCCACATCGTTCCAGCCAAAATCTCCATTTACCATCCACACATCCGAGCTGCGCTCCAGAATGCCATAGTCCACGCTGATGGACGGAATGGTCGGGTACACTTCACGCAGAACCTTGTGTTCCTCCGCAGTGCCCATGGCATTTGCAATGCGCTCCAGCGGTTCGTACACCTGCGGCAGATAGCGACGGTACTGCTCCAGAATCACCGAGGCCTTCCAGATGAACATTCCGCTGTTCCAGGCATATCTACCCTGGGCCAGATAGCGCTTTGCTGTGGCTTCGTCCGGTTTTTCCTTAAATTGCAGCACCTTATGGGCCGCGTCCTGCTCCCGTGCATCATACTGGATGTATCCATATCCTGTGGCCGGGAAGGTCGGCCGAATGCCGATGGTAACCAGCTGATTCGTCTGCTCGGCCGCTTTCACTGCCGTTTCTAGCACGCCCGCAAAGGCCGGCCAGTCCCGAATGTACGCATCCGAAGGGGCCACACACAAAATGCCGTCCCCTCGCTTTTTCAGCACCTCAAAGGCAGCGTAACCGATGCAGGCTGCCGTATTTCGGGCCGCCGGTTCCGCCAGGATCTGCCCCGGCAGCACCCGGCCGTGAACCGCCTGTTCCATTGCGGGGGCCTGGGTGCAATTGGTCACAATGTACATATTTTTGCCGGGGATGACCAGCCCCATCCGATCCAGCGTTTCGTTGACCATCAGGTCTTTTCCGGTCAAATTCAGCAGCTGCTTCGGGGTTGCCTGGCGGCTTAGGGGCCAAAAGCGTGAGCCTCCGCCGCCCGCCATGATAATGCCGTAAACATCCATGTTCTGCTCCTCAGCGTTCCGCGCGCATTTCACTGTGAAGGAAATCATCGTAGGTCAGGCGAATGCCATCTTCCAGCTCCGTTTTGTAATGCCAGCCCAGTTTTTCCAGCTTGCTCACATCCAAAAGCTTTCGGGGGGTGCCGTCCGGCTTTGTGGGGTCCCATTCAATCGTTCCAGTGTACCCCACAACCTTGGCCACCCGTTCCGTCAATTCCTTGATGGTCAGCTCTTTGCCAGTACCCAGGTTCACGGTCTCATTGCCTGAGTAGTGGTTCATTAGATACACACAGGCATCGGCCAGATCGTCCACATACAAAAACTCACGCAGCGGCGCGCCCGTTCCCCAGCAGGTCACCGTCTTTGCACCGCTCACTTTTGCCTCATGGAAACGCCGGATCAGGGCGGGCAGCACATGGCTGTGCTCCGGGTGGTAGTTGTCGTTCGGACCATAGAGGTTGGTCGGCATCACACTAATGTAATCGGTTCCGTACTGGCGGTTCAGATACTCGCAGTATTTCAGGCCGCTGATCTTCGCCAACGCATAAGCCTCGTTGGTCTTTTCCAGGCTGCTGGTCAGCAGGCAGCTCTCCGGCATAGGCTGCGGTGCCATGCGGGGATAAATGCAGCTCGAGCCAAGGAACATGAGCTTTTTCACGCCATGGTCAAACGCTGCCTTGATGACATTCATTTCCAGGATCATGTTGTCATACATGAAGTCGGCCGGGTGCTTGTCGTTGGCCAGAATGCCGCCCACTTTCGCCGCAGCCAGAAACACGTATTCCGGCTGCTCTTTCTCAAAAAATGCTTCCACCAGATCCTGACGGCGCAGGTCCAGCTCCTTGCTGGTGCGCTTCACCAGCTTGTGATAGCCCTGGCTCTCCAGCGCCCGGCAAATGGCGCTTCCCACCATGCCTCGATGACCCGCCACATAAATTTTCGCATTCTTTTCCATCATAATTTTCGCCTCTGAATGACTGTATCCATTCAAATCAAACTCAATCGTTCCCACTGTCCGCTCGGGTTACTGCTGCGCGGCCTTTTCCGCCTGTGCTAGCTTCCGGTCGTGCTCTGCCATAATCTTCGCCAGCTGCTCGTAGCTGGTCTTGCGGGGGTTCCAGCCCAGCACCGTGCGGGCCTTTGTGGGGTCACCCCACAAATTGACCACATCGGTGGGCCGGAAGAAATCCGGGCTGACCTCCACCAGAACCTTGCCGGTGGCTTTGTCGATGCCCTTCTCTTCCAATCCGGTTCCCTGCCACTCCAGCTCAATGCCGTTGTAATGGAAGGCCAACTGCGTAAACTCCCGAACCGAATGCTGCTCGCCGGTCGCAATCACGAAATCGTCCGGCTCATCCTGCTGCAGCATCAGCCACATACATTCCACATAGTCCTTCGCATAGCCCCAATCGCGCAGGCTGTCCAGATTGCCCAGATACAGCTTCTCCTGCAGGCCGCAGGCAATGCGTGCAGCCGCCAGCGTGATTTTGCGGGTAACAAAATTTTCGCCCCGCCGCTCCGACTCGTGATTGAACAAAATGCCGTTGCAGGCATAAATGCCGTATGCTTCGCGGTATTCCTTTACGATCCAGTAGCCATACTGCTTGGCAACCGCATAAGGGCTGTACGGATGGAAGGGCGTAGTCTCCCGCTGCGGGCACTCCTCCACCTTGCCGAACAGTTCACTGGTGGAAGCCTGGTACACCCGGCAGGTCTTTTCCAGCCCCAGAATGTGAACTGCCTCCAGAATGCGCAGCACGCCCAGGGCATCCACATCGCCCGCGTATTCCGGGGCGTCAAAACTCACCTGAACATGGCTCTGGGCGGCAAGATTGTAAATTTCATCCGGCCGCACTGCACTGACAATTCGGATAATACTGGAAGAATCCGCCATGTCGCCGCCGTGCAGCGTAATGCGTCCCGCGCGGATCAGGTGGTCAATGCGCTGGGTATTGCTCACCGAAGCACGGCGTACAATGCCGTGTACTTCGTATCCTTTTTCCAGCAAAAACTCTGCCAGATAGCTGCCATCCTGCCCGGTAATGCCGGTGATGAG
>JABLTO010211627.1_pt1 | contig 15385 bp, 13 predicted proteins | sample 7160091 | NCBI WGS metagenome assembly JABLTO01 (sample SAMN14651225, study PRJNA627086) | human gut metagenome | isolation source: feces | host: Homo sapiens
GCCGCAACGAATGTTGCGGCTTTTTTGTTGCACCATTCCCTTCGGGACGGACTCGCACTTCGCGCAAGCGCTCGTGTTCGTCTCGCGGGGACTGGCCGCTAAAAATGGTTGCGGGTTTGTGAGCAGGGGCCACGATTGAGCGTGAGCGAAAGCGGGGAGCGAACAATGTACGCCGCGCGCGGCGTACAACCGCACGAGCGGTTTTGCGAAGCAAAATGGAGGCCTTACAGGCCGACAAGCGGACCGGACTGAATTCTTAATGCACCCACTGATGGTGCACCAAAGAATGCCTTACACGAAAGTGTGAGGCGTTTTTTTGTTGATCTTATATACTAAAGGCAGAAATAGTCAACGACGGCAGAAAGGGGGCGGAGCGCACAAACAGCAAGGTGCAGGAAGCTTTTCCGGCAGAGCAGTGGTTTCAAGATGCGCATCGATTTCCGTGATGCTTTTCGCACTGATTTATTGCTCCGTCACTTGCAGCACACAGGCACAATAGCCGGGTTCGGGCTGATAGCAATGGATGATAAGATTTTTGTTTATCTCGGGACTGCAATCATGGAGGGTGTGCTTTGTTCCGTTTAACGCCACATCTGCATAGGCTACAAGCCACTTTTTATCACCGTTGGGGAACACCTTGTAAAAAGAGCGGTTCAGCATTTCTTCTATGGGAACGCCTTCCACCACCGCCATTTGCGCATTGCAGTAGCGAAAAATAAAATCCACGCCGTGGCCGTCCTCGTTAAAGATATGTGTTCGGCGGATTTGAATTGCTGGATGCGACTTTGACCGAAAACTTCGGTGTTTCCATTGATGGTAATTTTGAAGTGGACTTTACGGGGTTCGAGGCGATTATAGATATGGTCGGCGGCATAGATATTGAACTGACTTCTGCGGAGGCGGATTATATCAACAAGCGTAATGATACCTCTATCGTTGCGGGCTTGAACCATTTGAACGGAGCGGAGACTCTAACGTATGCGCGTGCCCGTAAAACCGATAGCGATTTTGGCCGTACAGAGCGTCAGCGAAAAGTGTTGATGGCTGTGTATGAACAGACCAAGAATTTGCCGGCAAGCGAGCTTTTTGATTTAATGAATAATGCACTTCCATATTTGACTACGGACTTGACGGATAGCGAAATATTGTCGTTAGCCTACCGGCTGCTCCCCTTGGCTTCTTCGATATCAATAAGCTCCCACACAGTCCCGGCGAGCGATTGTTATTATAGTGCGAATATTCGTGGAATGTCCGTGCTGGTGCCGGACCTGCCCCTGATCCGACAACGGCTGGAAGAATACTTGCCATTGGAATAAGTCAGGAGATACTGCCAATGCGTGCTTCTCCATGGGGCCATCCTTGCTGTGTTTCTGTATTTTTTAGACTACTCTCAAAAATACATTTTTTCATGGTACTATTTTCGCACTTTGGAGAGGACGGGGGAAGACAGGGCTTCATTAGGCGGGGGCCTTGCTGACAGACCCTGTCTGACGGCTTGATTTATTTTTGCCTTGAGATTCTGGTATTCAGCTTTTTAAGCTTTTCGTAACGGATTTTGGTCTGGTGATATTCGGCTGCCATGCGCTCTTTGCAGTCGTCACTCATCATGCCTTTTACAGTGTTTTTCAGTTCCATGTCGTCCTCCTTGAATCCTTTTCGTAAAAATGGGCAAAAGAAAACCACGGTGCGGTTTGCATCGTGGTCAGAATATAAAGGTCATTCAATGCCGGGAGGGAGTTTCCCGATTCCTTTCAAAGCATTATATGCGGCGCGAGAGGCAAGCTGGGCAGGCGGTGCAGGGCTGTCCAGCATATCACACATCTCGTCGTATTTGTGGTCGATCGGATGTTCAAGAAGCCATTTCTGCATTTCGGCAATACGTTCCGGTGTAAGCCAACTACTCATAGAATTTCACTCCATTCTTTTGAAGTTCTCTGATGGCTTGCCAGACAAGTTTTTCAGCCTGTTCAAGAAGCTGCTCGTCGGGCAGTTCTGCACGAGGGATATTTTTCAGCCTGTCTATTTCAGCGCTCAACTGCCAAACAATACCGTTTGCCTCATTTGAATTGTACTCGGAACTTTTTTCAACTGCAAAAATATGGCCGTTATGCCCTATTGCAGTCATAAGCTTTAAGCTTTCGTTGTCCACGAAACTTAACAGATCACCGGGAGAGAAAACACCACACGCCGGGTGCGTATGTATGACGGCATAGGGTACATTAAAGTTGGGCAGCTTGACAGAGTGCCCCTCTGCGCTGCCGACGACATCCTGCGTCAACGGCTTCATGTTCAGGTCGAACGCCTTGCCGACTTCAACACCGGGCGGCTGTTTTGCCGCAGTCATGAGCAGTCGCTTGTGGGCATTTTTCAGCTGCTGTTGCCCAGCAGCATCCAGCGTGTCACAGCTGAACGCCTTGACATTGCTGATTGACTGCATTGTAACAGGTTTTGGCTCCATGTTCAAGCTAGAATAAACAGAGAAGTTTTTCCTTGCCGCATACGCCGCCCGCTTCTGGGCGTTGATGGCATCCTTCCGGGCAGCGTAGTCGATGCGGCGCATTTTGTTGATGCCGCCGCCCGCCGCACGGTACTAGCCAAGCTGCTGTATGATGGCTTTCTCTCGGTCCGAAAGTTCCCATCTGACTGCCGCTGCGCGCTCCGGCAGCTTTGAGCCTCTGAAGTATGTTGCAGATGGCAAAAAGGTGGTGCTGGGTCTTGTAACGACCAAATCGCCCCGTCTGGAGGACAAAGATGCTGTAATCGCCCGCATCCATGAGGCAGAAAAGTTTATCCCGCTCGACCGTCTTTGCCTGAGTCCGCAGTGTGGCTTTGCCTCCTGTGAGATCGGCAACAAGCTGACCAAGCTGGAACAGTGGAACAAGCTCAAACTGGTCAAGGAAATCGCCGAGACCGTGTGGGGTAAATAAGAAGTATGACCGGCAGATCTTTGGAAACAGAGAACTGCCGGTTTTCAATATAAATTTGTCTTCCAAGCCCCGTCCTACGGACGGGGCTTGGTATGCTGCGGATTTTTAATGTGTAGTACGGCAGTAGGGGGGCCAGGGGGCTGGCCGCCCTACTGCGGAATATTGTGGTGTTGATTCGCAATGAACCTGCATATTTGTGGCATGACAGGGCTGGCCTGGTCTGGCAGCCCCGACCGACAAAACGCTTTGAGGGCAAACAAACTGCTCCACCCCGCATTTGCTGTGTATGGTTGTATGTGCTATACTAAAAACAATCGATGGTGCAGCTGAAAAGTCGAAAGTATCGTCTATTTCTACAAACGCAGCGGGATTTTGCGTTAAAAAGCCTTGGAATCCACAAAAGATTCCCGCGGCTCTTTGCCTTAAATCCGTCTTGCGCTTGTGAAATATCCGTCATTTTCTTTGTTTTCAGATACACCTTAAGAAGCCGCACCAGATGTGGACTGTGCGGGGCCGCAGTGCGATGTTGAGAAAGGGGAACAGCAGATGACCCGGATTGCGATTGTGGAGGACGAGGCGGCGGTGCGGGAACAGCTGGCGGGGTATGTGCAGCGGTACACCCGGCAGTACGGCACGCCGTTTGATGTAACGGAGTTTGCGGATGGGATGGAGATTCTGGAAGATTACCGCCCGCAGTTCGACATTATCTTTCTGGATGTGGAGATGAAGCACCTGGACGGCATGGAGACCGCCCGCCGCATCCGGGAGCGGGACGGCGGGGTGCTGATCGTGTTCATTACCAACATGGCGCAGTATGCCATCCGCGGATATGCCGTTGGGGCGCTGGATTATGTGCTGAAACCGGTGCCCTATTTTGCGTTTTCGCAGCAGCTGCAAAAGGCGCTGGGACAGCTGGAAAAGCGGGAGCGGCATTATCTGGCTGTGGCGGTGGACGGCGGCATGCGGCGGCTGGACGCGGCGGAAATTTATTACCTGGAAAGCGAAGGCCACAAGGTACATTTTTACACCGAAAAAGAAGATTTTGCGGTGCCGGGCACTCTGAAAAACTATGAGGAAAAGCTGGTGGGCCGGGCGTTTGCACGGTGCAACAGCGGGTATCTGGTCAATCTGGCGCAGGTTTCCGGCGTGCAGCAGGATATGGTGCAGGTTGGTCCGTATACGCTGCAGATCAGCCGCCCGCGGCGCAAGGCCTTTATGGCGGGGCTGGCGGATTATATTGGGGGTGCGGGACAGTGACGACATTGCCGGATATTCCCCGCCTGTACACCGCTTTGGCGGAAGTGCTGGCGGCGCTGCTGTATGCGCACAGGCTGCCGCCGCGGATGGACCAGCGCGTGATCTGGGGCGTGGAAGCCGGTTGGGCGGTGCTGCTGGGGGCGTTTTTGCAGGCCACGGGGGAAGTTCCGCTGGCGTGGTGGATCCCCTGCATGGCAATGGCGATTCTTTCCATGCTGCTGTTTTTGTGGGTCACACGCAGCATTACGCTGCTGGAAGCGGGCTATGTATGCGCGCGGGCCTTTATTTTGGCGGAGCTGGCGGCCAGCGTGGAATGGCAGCTGCATTGCGTGCTGTGGCCGCAGCGCGGCGGGGCGGAGCCGCTTTCGCTGCTGCTGTTGGCGGTGGTGTACGGCGGCATTTTTACCGCCATGCTGTTTGTGGAGAACCGCCGCCCCGGCCCGGCCGGGAAGCTGAAAATAACGCCCGCAGGAACTTTTGTGGCGGTGGTTATGGCGCTGACCGCATTTGCCGTGAGCAATTTGAGCTTTGCCAACGGCAGCGAAGCCAACATGAACATGTTTTACATCCGCACGCTGGTGGACCTGGCCGGGGTGCTGATTTTGACGGTGCAGCACGAGCAGCTGCGCGAAGCCGCCCTGCACAGCGAGCTGGCGGAGCTGGACGGCGTTTTGCACCGCCAGTACGAGCAGTACAAGCAGAGCAAGGAGAACATCCGCCTGATCAACCGGCGCTACCACGAGCTGAAAATGCAGATTGCGGCCATCCGGGCGGAGCGGGACCACGCCAAGCAGGATGTGGCGCTGGCGGCCATGGAAAGCGGCATCCGCCAGTACGAGGCGGAGAACAAGACCGGCAACCCGGTGCTGGACACCCTGCTGACGGCCAAAAGCCTGTACTGCCAGCAGCACCACATCACGATGACCTGCGTGGCGGACGGGCATTTGCTGGACTTTTTGGAAACAGGGGAGATCTGCACGATTGTGGGCACGGCGCTGGACAACGCAACCGAGAGCGTGGAGACCGAGCCCGACCACGAAAAGCGGCTGATCCGGGTGGCGGTGTACGCCCAGAACGGCTTTGTGATGCTGCGGTTTGAAAACTACTGCGCGCAGGAAGTGGAGCTGGGCGCGGACGGCCTGCCGCGCCGCAATACCCATGGCGGCAGCGACCTGCGCAGTGTGCGCGCCGCAGCCGAAAAGCGCGGCGGCACCATGACCCTGCACTGGGAAAATGGGTGGTTTACACTAAGGGTATTGCTGCCGCAGAAAAAGTAACGGGAACGGCTGGGGCCAAATACAGGCTCTGGCCGCTTTTTCGTACTGTTTGGCAGGGTGCACAAAGCAGACTGAATTTTGATTGTAAGAAATGCACAATGAATTTTGAGAGAAAAATGATTTTTTGGCAAAATGTGCGGCAGAAATAACAGTTTATGCAAAAAATAATTCAAAGAAAAAGCTGTTTGCTACAATATACTTAAACAAGCGGGGAGTAAAATCCACGCTGGCTGCCATCCGGAGGGCGGCATAATCAAAGGAGAAAACATTTGTTTTGCTGGTGAAGAACCTGCTGCCAAATAGCAAAGCAGAAAACTCCATGCGGCAAACAGGAGGTAACTATGAAAAAATCGAAACATATTGTAGGGGGAGCATCCATTGCGGTTTTGCTTGCTGCGGGAATCGTAGGAAACAGCCTGTGTTCCATCTATTATTCGCAGATTCAGGCGTACATGCAACGGTTTGTGACATCTTCCGAAAGTGCAAACAGCATGACGGACCTTTCAAAAGATGATGCCTACACGCAGGCATTACAGCTTTGTGAGGAAGTAGAGAGCGAAGGTCTTGTGCTGCTGAAAAACGATAATGATACCCTGCCGTTGGGAACGGACAAAATCAATTTGTTCGGCTATAACAGCTACAAGACGGTTTACACCGATTATGGCTCCGGCGGCCACCATAATGAAGATCAGAATTTTAACTTTATTGATGGTTTTGAATTTGCTGGTTTGCAGCTGAACCCGGATCTGACGAAGTTCTACCAGACGACTGCGCAGAAGCGCGCTTCGATGACAGGCATGACGGTCAGTAATGCAGACTTTAACATTTATGAAGAAACACTGGCCGAATATGATGAGTACAGCGCAACGTTCTGGCAGGATGCAAAGGCTTACTCGGATGTGGCGGTTTATGTAATCGGACGTATGGCAGGCGAAGGCAATGACTGCCCGCTGGATATGGCCGGTTATTACGGTGGTGAAGCCGGGCGGCATTACCTGCAGCTGCAGCCGGCAGAAGAAGAACTGTTGGCAAAGCTGGAAGCAACGTTTGATAAGGTCATCATTGTCATTGACACAAGCAATCCTATGGACCTTGGCTTTATTGAGGACAACAAGGTGGATGCTGCAATTTGGGCAGGCGGCCCTGGCACCACTGGTACGATTGCTGTAGCGAAAGCAATGATGGGTGAATACAACCCGTCCGGCCATTTGGTTGATACCTATGCTTATGATGTGACCAGTTCGCCAGCTTATGAAAACTTTGGCGATTTTACTTATGCAAACAGTGGTCTTACGATCGACGGCAATGGCGATGCCAACAACGGCAAGTACATGTACTACCAGGAAGGCATCTATGTAGGTTATCGCTATTACGAGACCCGTTACATTGGGGATGACAATGTTTATACCCCGGAGGAAGAAGCAGAGTATCAGAAAGCTGTTCAGTATCCCTTTGGCTATGGCCTGAGCTATACCACGTTTGATTGGAGCGACCCGCAGTGGAAAGTAGGCAGCCAGGGCGGCCAGGTAAAGGTAAGTGTTAAGGTAACCAATACCGGTAATGTGGCAGGCAAAGATGTGGTACAGCTGTATTACACCGCACCCTATACCCCCGGTGGAATTGAAAAATCTGCGGTTGTTCTGGGCGCTTTTGCAAAAACTGATCTGCTCCAGCCGGGCGAGAGCCAGACCGTGAGCATGACCATGAATTATGATGACATGGCATCTTACGATTATAAGACGGACAAGTGCTATGTGCTGGATGCCGGTACTTATACCCTTAGCCTGCGCAGCGATGCCCATACAGTGAAGAATGACCTGACATATGATTTTACTGTGGATCAGACCATCAAGTATGATACGACCGCCCGCAGCACGGATGAAACTGTGGCGACGAACCAGTTTGATGATGTGACTGCTGGCGATGGTAATATCGGCACGACCTTGCCGTATCTTTCCCGTGCAGATTGGGAAGGAACCTATCCTAGCCGTGAAGCAAGCGAAAACGCAACTGCCAACGCGGCAACGATTGCTTTGCTGACCAACGGCAATGGCGGAAGCACCATTGATCTGAATGATGACCCTGCACAGGGAACTACCTATACAAATGGTGAGAAAAACGGTGTAATGCTGGCAGATGCAGCTGGCATTGTTGACCCGGACAATGCAGTGTGGGAACAGTTGATGAACCACATGAGCGTTGATGAAATGAACAACCTGTATGGTAACTGCGGCTGGTGTTCGCCTGCTGTGGATTCTATTGGCAAACCGCAGGCAACCGAATGTGATGGCCCGAACGGCATCCATGACCTGGCAAGCGGCTTGGAAGCTGCTGAATATGCCAGCGAAACTGTGCTGGCAGCAACCTGGAATGTAGACCTTGCTTTGAAGGAAGGCGAAGCTTACGGTGATGAAGATCTGGTCAACGGTGTCAGTGGTACTTACGGCCCTGGTATGAACATTCACCGCTCCGCTTTCGGCGGCCGTGCAGCTGAATATTATTCCGAAGACCCGCTGCTGAGCGGTATGATGGCAGCTAATATGGTGACCGGCCTGCAGAGCCGCGGCATTTATGTGTTTGCCAAACATTTTGCACTGAATGATCAGGACACCAACCGCTGCGGCGTTTGCATCTGGTCCAACGAGCAGGCAATGCGTGAAATTTATCTGCGCGCTTTTGAAGTGGCAATTCACAACGTAACGGGCGATGGCCTGAACCAGCTTGGTCTGACCGGCATCATGGAATCTTATAACCGCATTGGTACCAGTATGGTTGGCTACAGCTATGCAATGCTTACCCAGGTGCTGCGCAATGAATGGGGCTTCCAGGGCGTTGTAAACACAGACGCATTTGCTGTCAGCAATGGTGACTTGGCCCTGCGCGCAGGCGTGGATATGCAGCTGGCCATGGGTGTGAATGTTACCGATACGACCCTGAAGAGTGGCTATGGCATGCAGCTTCTGCGCCAGGCAACCAAGCGCCATCTGATGGTTTTGGCGAATTCTTCCCTGATGACGACGACCCGCAACTGGACTCCGTACTGGCTGATCGCACTGGGTGTGGTGGATGTTATCTTGGTTGTTGCAATCGTGCTGATTGCACTGCATATGTTCAAGCCGGAGCTGTTTGCCAAAAAGAAGAACAAGAAAAAGGCTGCAAAAGCATAAGAGAGAGGCGATTTGACGATGAAAAACAAGTGGAATCATTATGGCGTTGCAGCGATGTTTACGCTTGCTGTGGGGGCCAGCCTTGTTCTAGCTGGCTGCGGCGGAGCCAAAACGGATACGAAAGCAGCGGCCGCAGTGGCAACGAACCTGAGCTTTAATTTTGAAACCGGTGAGTATTCCTTTACCGGTGTTGACAAAGGCCGTACCTATGCAATCCGTCTGTATGGCTTTGATGCAGAAGGCAAGCAGGAAGATTATTATACCTTTACATCTTCCAACATTCTGGCGGATGACAGCAACGCAAATTATGCGGGAACGGTGGACCTAAGCGCAGACTGTACCCCCGGCGCAAAGTATAACGCTTATGTGATGACAACAACATCGGACTATAAGCGCGGCCTGTCGGACAGTGTAACAGGAACTTATGTGGGTGTTTATGCAGCGCCTGGTGCTGTAAGCGAAGCGGTGCAAAGTGGAGATACTGTAACGGTTACCATGGATCAGGATGTGTTTGAAGCATATTCTGAGTTGGAATATCCGCCGCAGACCTTTACCTTGACGCTGTACAGCGGAGCGGATGTTGTGCAGACGACCAAAATCAAACTGGAAGATTTGGCGCAGGAAGACGAGGAATATGTTGATGGCTTTGGCCCGATGGCAAAAACGGGCACATACCACCACCGCAGCGGTGCAACAGCATTTACGGGTGTAAGCGATGGCAGCTATACCGTAACAATTCAGGCTGATGCACAGGAAGGAATGTATTTTGCATCTGTGGAATCGGAAGCGACTGCGGTAACAAAATAAAAATTTAAGATGATTATGAATACACAGGAAATCATCAAAAAACTGAATTTAGAGCAAAAATGTGCGCTGCTTTCGGGCGCTACTACCTTTGGGACCCGTGCACTGCCGAAAAATAATATTCCGTCCATCACCCTTTCTGATGGTCCGAACGGCGTGCGCAAGCAGGCGGGCGCGGCGGACCACCTGGGGCTGAACCCCAGTGTTCCGGCCACCTGCTTCCCCACGGCGGCCACTGTGGCGTGCAGCTGGGACCCTGCCCTGGGCGAACAAATCGGCCAGGCAATGGGCGAAGAAGCCGCCGCACAGGAAGTTGCCGTGCTGCTGGGGCCAGGCCTGAATACCAAGCGCAGCCCCCTCTGCGGCCGCAACTTTGAGTATTTCTCCGAGGATCCGTATCTTTCTGGCAAAATGGCAGCGGGCTATGTGCGGGGCATCCAGTCCAACGGCATCTCCGCCTGCCCCAAGCACTTTGCCGTCAACAGCCAGGAGCTGCGCCGCATGGCGTCGGATTCCGTGGTGGATGAACGCACCCTGCGGGAGCTGTACCTGACCGGGTTCGAGATCGTGGTCAAGGAAGCAAAGCCCAAGACCATCATGAGCAGCTATAACCTCATCAACGGCACTTATGCCAACGAGAACCGCCACCTGTTAATGGACATCCTGCGCGGGGAGTGGGGCTTTGACGGCGCTGTGGTAACGGACTGGGGCGGCAGCAATGACCATGCCCTGGGCGTGCAGAACGGCTCCACGCTGGAAATGCCCGCCCCCGGCGGGGACGCGGTGCGCGAGCTGATGCAGGCTGTGCAGAGCGGCAAAATTACCGAAGCGGATGTGGACGCCCGGCTGGACGAGCTGCTGACGCTGGTGTTTGATACCCATGCCGCCGTGCAGTCCCACAGCCGCACCTTTGATGCGGACGCTCACCACGCCCTGGCCCGCCGCGCCGCAGCCGAAAGCATTGTACTGCTGAAAAACGAAACCAACCTGCTGCCGCTGGAAGAGGGCACCGAGGTTGCCGTGATCGGCGACTTTGCCCAGACGCCGCGGTACCAGGGCGCTGGCTCCAGCGCGGTCAACTCCATCAAGGTGGATACCTTTTTGGACTGCCTGAAAGAGAGCGGCCTGGCCAGCGTGGGCTTTGCCCCCGGCTTTGACCGCCAGGGCAAACCGGATGCCGCCAAACAGGCCGAGGCTGTAGCCCTGGCCCAAAAGGCCGAAGTGGTGCTGCTCTGCCTGGGGCTGGATGAAATCAAGGAAAGTGAGGGTCTGGACCGCGGCGATATGCGCCTTGCGGACAACCAGATCGAACTGTTAAAGGCCGTGCAGCAGGCCAACCCCAACACCGTTGTGGTGCTCAGCGCGGGGGCTTCGCTGGAAACCCCGTGGCTCAAACACTGCCGTACCCTGGTGTACGGCGCGCTGGGCGGCCAGGCGGGGGCGGGCGCCATGCTGGATGTGCTGACCGGCAAAGTGAACCCCAGCGGCAAGCTGGCCGAAACCTGGGTCAACGCCTATGCGGATACCCCCGCCAAAGATAACTTTGCCGGGCCGGGCCGCATGGTGCAGTACCGCGAGGGGTTGTATGTCGGCTACCGCTATTACCAGACCGCCGGTGTGCCGGTGGCATTCCCCTTTGGCTATGGGTTAAGCTACACCAGCTTTGCCTACAGCAATTTGCAGGCCGCGTCCAATGGCGTGACCATGACCGTAACCAACACCGGCAAGCGCGCCGGAGCAGAGATCGTGCAGCTGTATGTGGCAAAACCCGGGGCAGAAGTGTTCCGCCCCGCACAGGAGCTGAAAGGCTTTGCCAAGGTGCAGCTGCAGCCCGGCGAAAGCAAAACCGTGACCATCCCGCTGGACGACAAGGCATTCCGCTACTGGAACACCAAGACCGACAGCTGGGAAGTGGAAGGCGGCAGCTATGAGCTGCGGGTCGGCGCGTCCAGTGCGGATATCCGGCTGACCGCCGTGGTGGAAGTGGCCGGTACCGGCGCACCCAACCCCTATGCGGGCAAGCATCTGCCGCACTATACCAGCGGCAAGGTGCAGAGCGTGCCGGATGACGAATGGGCCACCCTGCTGGGCCGCCCGGTGCAGCAGGGAAAAGTTAAAATTGACCGCAACATGACCCTGGGCGAGCTGAACCACAGCCGCAGCCCGCTGGGCTGGCTGATCTGGCTGGTGCTTACCGCACTGCTGAACGCCAGCTACAAGCGCGGCAAGCCGGACCTGAATGTGCTGTTCCAGTACAACATGCCGCTGCGTGCCCTGGCCAAAATGACCAGCGGTGCCATCAGCATGGGCATGGTGGATGGCATTGTGATGGAATTACAGGGATTCTGGATCATCGGCCTTGTGCGGGTGATCATAGAAGCCGTGAAAAACCTGGTACTGAACGCACAGCTGGAACAGCGCCTGCGCAACAGCTGAGGAAAGAGAGGGGCTATTTATGCAGCTATGGAATAATTTTGCGGCAAAACACCCCGCCGCAGCCAAGTGGGTGCGCGAAGGCGGACTGTTTGTGATCGTATCCAACCTGGTTACGGTGTTCAAATACCTGCTGCTGCAATTTTTGCCGGCGGCGTTCAGCAGCCTGCCGGTGGTGGATTTTGGCTGGCCGGGCATCCCGGTCACGCTGTTTGGCGAAACCTTCCAGTGGAACATCCTGGGGTATGATTCCGCCCATGGCGGTCTGCCGTACTTTTGCGCCTACATGGTTGCCATGGTGGTGGGAGAATGCATAAACTTTCCCATCCAGCGCAACTTTGTGTTCCGCAGCAAGGGCAACCTGGCCAAGCAGATCGCCTGGTATGTGGTGGCGTTCTGCTTGATCACCTGCATCGTCAACTCCATCAACTGCGTGTGGGTGGCGGTTGCGGGCCTGCTGGTGCCGGATTTCATCTACAATATTGGCACCACCGTGCTCAATGGCGGCATTTCCATGGTGATCTTCTTCTTTGTGAACAAGATCATCTTCCCAGAGGGCGCACAGGCAAAATAAAGCCCGGCAGGATCACTGGCGCTTTTCCCGGTACTCGAACAGGGCGGCGGCACGGTACAGGAAAAAGTCCTTTGGATGGTATAAAAATGTGATTGCCAGCAACGGCGAAGATCTGAACGGATAAAGAAGAATGCTGCCTTTCCCTGATGTGAAGAAAGACAGCATTTTTATTGCGTTTTTCGGAAAGAGGTAAGCAGCGGCCCCTACAAATGGGTAACGGCTGGCCATAAAATGGCGCTATTACATGGTGTGCTTTGTGAAAAAGTGCTGTAGTGTGATGATATAAAACGGATGGGTGCATGGTGTGCGCCCCTACGGAATTACAACAAAACACCCCCGCCCGTGCGGTAAATGAACTGCATAGGGCGGGGGCACCGTTATTTTACAAAGAAAACGCGCAGAGCGGAGATTTTAGGCAATACCGCACAATTCTAAGTGCCGATACGGCGAGCGAGGCACGGCAGCTGCTAAGCCAAAAGCGCAGATAATACTTTGTGTATTATCGAACATTTTGGCAACGCAGATGCCGTGCCGCAGCCGCCGGAGCGGTGCTTAAGCCGTCAGGCGGGAATTGTGCGGTGTTGCCTTTACTGTTCCACGGCACCGGTGGGCAGCTGGGGAACAGCGGTCAGGATGCGCATGAACTCTTCGCCGGTGATGGTTTCTTTCTCGTACAGGTACTTGGCGATCTCGTCCAGCTTGCCGCGGTTTTCAATCAGCATCTGTTTGGCTTTTTCATGCTGCTGCTTGACAACTTCCACGACCTTATCGTCCACTGTGGCGGCTGTGCGCTCACTGCAGGCCAGGCTGGCATCGCCGCCCAGGTAGGCGTTGTTCACGGTTTCCAGGGCAACCATGTCAAAGTCGTCGGTCATGCCGTAGCGGGTAATCATGGCGCGGGCCATCTTGGTGGCCTGCTCAATATCGTTGGATGCGCCGGTGGTGATGGAGTTGAACACCACTTCTTCGGCGGCACGGCCACCGGTCATGGTGGCAATTTTGGCCAGGATCTCTTCCTTGGTCATCAGGGTGTGGTCGCCGTCCTCTACCTGCATGGTGAAACCCAGCGCGCCGGAAGTGCGCGGCACAATGGTGATTTTCTGCACGGGGGCGGAATGGCTCTGCAGGGCGGCAACCATGGCATGGCCGACTTCGTGGTAGGCCACGATGCACTTTTCTTTGTCGCTCAGGATCTTATTCTTTTTCTGGGCACCGGCCAGGATGGTATCCACGGCTTCCTGCAGGTCGTACTGGGTAACGGCCATGCGGTGGTGGCGCACAGCGCCCAGGGCGGCTTCGTTGATGATATTGGCCAGCTCGGCACCGGAAGCACCGGGAGTCATGCGGGCAACCACGGCAAAGTCACAGTCGGGGCCGATTTTGACCTTTTGAGCGTGCAGGCGCAGGATGCTTTCGCGGCCTTTCAGGTCGGGCAGCTCCACGGGCACACGACGGTCAAAACGGCCGGGGCGGGTCAAAGCGGGGTCAAGGGATTCAGGACGGTTGGTGGCAGCCAGAATGATAACACCCTTGGCGGCGTCAAACCCGTCCATTTCGGTCAGTAGCTGGTTCAGGGTCTGCTCGCGTTCATCGTTGCCGCCCATACCGGAAGCACCGTCACGCTTTTTGCCGATGGTATCGATCTCATCAATAAAGATAATGCAGGGGGCTTTTTCGTTGGCCTGTTTGAAGAGGTCACGCACCTTGGAAGCGCCCATGCCGACGAACATCTCGACAAATTCAGAACCCGCAATGGAGAAGAAGGGAACACCGGCTTCGCCGGCAACAGCGCGGGCCAGCAGGGTTTTACCGGTGCCCGGGGGGCCGACAAGCAGAACGCCCTTGGGCATTTTGGCACCGATATCCTCGTAACGCTTGGGGTTATGCAGGAAGTCAACGATTTCCTGCAGGCTCTCTTTGGCTTCGTCCTCACCGGCAACATCGGCAAATTTGATGGACTTGCCATCCTCAACGACATACTGTTTGGCACCGGATTTGCCGCCGCCAAAAATCATGCTGTTGGCGCCGCCGGTCATTTCACCGACCCGCTTGCGCATCATGCGGTTGAACCAGACGATCAGGATGATCATGGGCAGCAGCGAGATGACCCAGCCCAGCAGGGTATCCACCCAGGTGGTCTGGTTGTACACCTTGCCAAAGGAAACGCCGGCGCTTTCCAACCGGTTGACCAGCTGCAGATCCTGCGCAATAGAGTTGGTGCAGTAGGTGGTATCGTTTTTGTCCACAAAATAGATCTGCTGATCCTGAATTTCAACGGTGCTCAGTTCGCCGCCTTCGAGCATGTTCAGGAAGGTGCCGTAATCGACCTGTTTGACCTGACTTTTCATCATGGCGGGGAAGGCCCAGAAATTGAGCAGCAGCAACACCACAAGGATCACGGCATATACAATGCCGGTCGTCTTTTTGGGGTCGCGCGGCTGTTGGGTTTCGTGCATAACAATTCCTCCAGTTGGGGGCGGTAATAGGGGCCCCCGATAGATTCTATCATGAAGAATAAAAATGAACTGCGGATGAACAAGGCATGAAATAGCTGGAAATTCCGGTAAACTTTGCGTGAACAAGGGCAGTTTGTGGGCAAAAACAGGAATGCAGACCGCGTAACGACAGGGAAAAAGTGAAAAGAATCTGAACGGCTTTCCACAAACAGAGGGGCTTCTTGTGGAAAACAAAAACGCGCGGCGGGGAGATAGGATGTTGATGACAGGATACCATGGTTGCAGCTCAGTATGCGGGACGATGCAGGCATCGTCCTCTACAAATCGTTTACAGGTTTGCGGTGGATGGATTTACGTTTCTCCGCGGCGCGATGAGGGCATCGCGCCCTACAAATCTTTATGGCAATACCGCATAATTCTAAGTGCCGATACGGCGAGCGAGGTGCGGCAGATGCCAAGCCAAAAGCGCAGATAATACTGGATGCTGCAA
>JABLTO010026904.1_pt1 | contig 15375 bp, 13 predicted proteins | sample 7160091 | NCBI WGS metagenome assembly JABLTO01 (sample SAMN14651225, study PRJNA627086) | human gut metagenome | isolation source: feces | host: Homo sapiens
AGCTTCAGTCTCTTAAATCCAACATTGACCGGCTGCATTACCCGGTAATAACCGACCAGCGCCTTCTTCTGATCCTCCGATACGATCATCCATGCCGTCTCATTTCCCTCAAACGGACTCTTCAGCCGATAGAAGATTCCCTTCTGGATCAGTTCTCTCTTCTCCTTCATGAATGCGATCTGTCTGCGGATTTCTTCCTTTTCTTCCTCGCTGAGTTTTAAAAGATCAAGCTCATATCCGAACGTTCCGAAGTAAGCCACATCCGCTCTTGTCTCGATCGGTGTCACACGGTTTGTCTGATGGTTCGGTGACGCTGATACATGGCTTCCCATACAGCTTACCGGATAAACCATTGAAGTTCCATACTGGATTTTCAGACGTTCGATTGCGTCAGTATCATCCGAAGTCCATCCCTGCGGTGCGTAGTAAAGCATTCCCGGATCAAATCTTGCCCCACCACTTGCACAGGATTCAAACAATACATGCGGAAAACGGCTGGTCAGGCGCTCATACAGTTCATACACACCAAGGATATATTTGTGGCAGACCTTTCCCTGATACTCTCTGTCATTTCCATTGGAGAACACCTCTGAAAATGTACGGTTCATATCCCATTTGATATAAGATACCGGCACTTCTGCAAGAAGATTTTCCAGCATGTCCCCGATATATTCACGTACCTCTTTCTTAGAAAAATCCAGTACATACTGTGTCCGGCTGTGGCAGATCCGCTTGCCCTGTTCTGCAAGAAGCCAGTCCGGATGCGCCCTGTACAGATCACTGTCTTTGTTCGTCATCTCCGGTTCAATCCAGAGCCCGAATTTTAAACCTTTGGCATTGATCTTTTCTGCCAGCTCCTTTAACGTTCCTTTCAGCTTTTCCTCATTCGGATACCAGTCGCCAAGGGAAGAAGTACTGTCATCTCTCTTTCCAAACCATCCATCATCCAATACAAAAAGCTCCATTCCAAGATCTGCTGCCGCATCCGCAAGTCCCAGAAGCTTTGGCGCATCAAAATCAAAATAAAATGCTTCCCAGCTGTTGATCAGAATCGGGCGAACCTTATCTCTCCAGGTTCCCCTTGCCAGACGTGTGCGGTACAGCTTATGAAAGGTCTGGCTCATTCCGTTAAGTCCGGCTTCCGAATATATCATTACCATCTCCGGTGTCTGGAAGGATTCGCCTTTTCCAAGTGTCCACTTAAATCCGTTCGGATGGATTCCCATCAGCACACGGGCGGTATCATAGTTATCCACCTCAGTCTGCGCAAGAAAATTGCCGCTGTACACCAGACTGAATCCGTAAACCTGTCCCTGGAACTCGTCTGCATTTTCACGGGCAAGCGCAAAGAACGGGTTGAACTGATAGCTGCTGCATCCACGCATACTGTAAATGCTCTGGATACCGTAATCCAGCTTATGTCTTCTCACATGACGCTCTCTTGCCCACACACCGGCAAGATCGATCATCTCATAATCCTTGTCCGGCAGATCCACACAGGCGCTCATTGCAGAAAGAAGTGTGATCTTTTCATCAGAATCACATTCAAAACGTACACTTCTCGCGATCACCGGAAATGCTTCATAGATCGTATATAAAAGGACAATTCTTGTATTGATACTTGTATCCTCCAGAACCAGTTCCAGAGTCTGCGCCTCATCATCACTTTCTACATAAGTCGCCGGAAGTCCTTCAAGCTTTGGTTTGCCATTATAAATTTTATGCTCTTTATATACAAACTCGACTACATGGCTTCCGTTCTCCCGCTCGATCTCATATGCCGGAAAACGCATATCTCCGCAGCCGAAAGTCGGATACTCCTGCTTGATATTTTCCAGTGAGAATGTAGAATTTCCCTCGAAAGCATACGGTGACATATCACGCATCGCATATTCAAAAAGATGGCTGAAATCTTCTCTGTGTGTCAGGCGTTTTCCGTAGTAGAGCTGTCCCGGCTGGTCGTTGTCAAGGATCTTGATGATATAGCTGATCTCCTGGTTGTAAAGATGAAACTCTCTTGTTTTTTCATTGTATATGATTGGCATATCGTTTCTCCTCATTCCGTATTGTATAACGTTCATTTTTCCGTATTATCTGTATAGTATCACTGTTGGTTTTTCAGCGTCAATGATTCCTGCAGATAAATTTGTAAAAACGTACACTCAAAAAAGGGACTCTGTCCTTTCCTGAAAGACATCATCCCTTTTCCTTTCTTAGCAGATTTATTTAATTTTCTCTTTGTATTCTTCTACTCTGCACTACTGTCCACTTTCCATCCAAGCGCTTTCTCTACCGTATCGATCAGTACCCGGCTTACTCTTTGTGAACCGTCCATCTGTACATAATAGTAGGTCGCACTGTCGTCCTTGCTTCCCACATAGAATGTAACTGTCTTTTCCTTATCATCATCCGACGTATCCTTGTAAGTCAGCTCCACCTTCGTCCGCTGATCTTCCGCAAGCCCATAATTGCCAAGCGTCGCGTCCGTCACATGATAATCTGCACAATCTGTAAAATAGAATCCGGAAAGTGCTGTCATAATACTTGTGACAGTATCTTCCTGATCCTCATTGTCCGCTTCGTAGGTTTTTACCTCGTCACCCGGTTTTGTCACAGTCTCTTTTACAAAGTTATCAGATGTAACTGTTACAAAGCTGTCCTTTTCAGCAACATCTGCAAGCTGCCATACCATTTCCGAAATCAGATCTGCCGATACCGTGTACACTTTTTCTGTTCCATCTTCCATGAAATAATAATTTTCTCCGGAAGCATTCCCGATTAGAAATTTATGTGCCTCGCCATCCTTTCCGGTCAGCGTAAGATTATATTCCGGTGAATCAAATCCATAGTCCGAAAGGTCATCCGGATTCTTGATCTCTTTTACCGCCCGAATATCCGAAAATGCATCTTCCATATTTTGCATACTGCTCTCCGTCAGTGCGATTGTGGTGTCCGGCGCATACTCCCAGGTATCATCCTCTTTTACAAAAGACATTTCTTCCCCAGATGCTTCTTTATACTCGATCGACTCCAGCGAATCTGTCTCAAAAATATGCACCACTGCGTTTTCTTTTTTCTTCTCTTCTGCCTCTGACTTAGATGTATTCCATTTTTTCAGCCCGAAAAATGTAATGAGCAGAACAAGCAGTACGAGCAGAAGGATTTCTATTGTCCTTGTTTTTTTCTCCATCTTTTTTCCTCCTGCCTCTTACGCTTTCCGTCTTCTCATCCAGATCACAACTCCAAGGATCAGAATTGCAAGCGGAATAATAAAGATCACAAGGATGCTGAATGCACCTGCATGCATCGGTGTGTTGGTCTCAGTCGAAAGACTCTTCGCTTCAATCGCAACATTGTTTACATTATCAAAATTCTCTGTCACTGAATTTACAAACAAAGTCAGATTATCCAGTGTCGTCAGCTGATCTGTGATATCCGAGCTGATCATAGATGCAGAAGCAAGCACCGTAAGTCTTGCTGTCTTTGTGTCTGTATCCGTTGCATCACTCTTATCGTCTTCATCCTCGCTGTCCGAATCTGAAGAATCCGCAGAAATCGCATTGGTAGAAACGGCTCCCAGGATATACTGTCCCTGTGTCTGGTCATTTTCTGTCACTGCATATCCACTGTCTGATGTCTGCATAAATGGAGTAACCGTCAGATTATCATTATCCGTATCTGTTTTCTCCATACCAGGTGAATTCAGTAGAAGTACCATCTGATTGCTGATGCCGCTTCCCAGGTCACCACTCAGAGAAAGCTGTGGGAAGATTGCATAATAATTTCCCTGGTAGCATCTCTGGGTATCTGCAATATAACCGCTGACTTTTTTCAGTCCATAATCCGACATAATTCCGTCCAGATTTGGTGTGTCTGAAGTCGTATCTCCAAGGATCAGATAAACCTTTCCGCCGTCACTCAGATATTTCTCAATAATTGTCTTTTCATCATCTGTAATATCCGATGTCGGTGCATAAAGGAACAACAGGTCACAGTCATCCGGGATTTCCGGATTCATACTCAGGTTGATTTCTTCCGTCTCCAGATTATTCTTAGTAAGCAGATCACTTACCGAACTTGAAAATGTCGATTCTCCGTGACCACTGGTTCGGTAAATCTTGCTTGTTTCCTCGCTGGTTACATAATTGATCGCACTGGTAAGCTGTCCTTCTCCATCGAAAGAACTTTCACTGGCATTTCCGGTCGTATAATAAGAGTAATAATCGGACTGGATAATATCTGAAAATGAAATCGTTGTAGACTTTCCGGTTGCATCACAGGACACAACGATTACATTCCCATCGGTATTATATTTCTGAAGAATGGACGGATGCAGTACGCTGTCCACCCATTCCACTTTTACTTTGCCGGAAAGCGCCGCATATTTTTTCACAAAAGTCTTAATCCTGGTATCCACAGAATCCTGTTCTGCGATCACTTTCAGATCTACTTTTTTATCCAGCTTCTTCAGCATTTTTGTGGACACACTGCTGATATCGTACAGATTGTTGCTGCTGATATCAATATTTCTTACTTTTTCCGGAAGCTGTCCTGCCACCAGATTGATCACGATCGCGATTGCAATCACGATCACTGCAAGCCCTACGCTGTAAGTTCCGTTCCGGGAAGACTTGCTGCTGAACATTTTTTTGATTTTTTCCATGTCTTCTCCCTCCTAACTCCAACGTCTTTTCTGAATGGACTGCATGGTCAGGAAGATAAATACACCTGCCACGCTCAGATACAGGATCAGCCCACTCACATCGAAAAGCTTGTTATATGCTACGTTGTCAAATACATCTGCAAGATACAGCTTCTTCATGATGTTGACCAAAATATTTTCAAATAATGAAGATTTTACAAAGCTTACGATCACAACCGCAACAACTCCGATCGCTTCGATAATTCCTGCGATCATCCAGTTTCCCGTCATCCGGTAAATGATCAGCGTCGCAATGGTAACGAATACCACAATACCGGTCATGCCGCTTGTAGCTGATGTCGGGAGGAAATTGATCAGTCCTCCCCAGAGATAGATCAGAAGCAAAACGCCAAAGGTTGTTACTGCCGCAATGATCTGACTTTCTGTGAGTGACGAAAGAAACATTCCGATTGCCAGATACACGCATCCGAGCAGGAAGAACATCAGGATCGACAGATAATCCACCTTCAGATACGCCGTTCCAAAGCTCTTAATGATAATTGGGAAAATGCAAAAAATCAGGCACGGTACCGCAAATACCGTCACCATCGCAAGGTATTTCCCCATCACGATATCAAATAATTTTACCGGTGCGGCAAGCAGAAGCTGGTCTGTCTTGTTCTTCCGTTCCTCTGCAAAGGAACGCATGGTGAGCATCGGGATAATAATGATCAACACGTAGTTGATATTCATCAGAACATATGAAAAATAGGGATATCCCGAATTTAAGTTGTACGCCATAAAATAGATTCCCGTGAAGATCACAAGGAAGGCGATCAGGACATAGCCTGTCATTGATTGAAAATAGGATTTTAATTCTCGTTTATAAATTGCTGTCATTTTCGAGATCCTCCTTTTCATCCTCACTTGTCGGAACGGCATTTTCTTCCGGCTCTTCATCCATCTCAGTCAGCTCGTTCTCTTCTGCCTCTTTCTGCGCATTTTTCTTGCGCCGCTTTACCATCCAGTCTTTCTTTTCGCCGTCCTTCATCGCTTTTGCTGCTGCAGGTGTGCTTCCCTGCGTCAGCTCCAGGAAGACATCCTCCAACGTCGTGCGGCTGTGATACAACATAAGTAACGGGCAGCCCTCCTGTGCAAATGCCTTAAATACTGTTTCCCTGATATCTTTTCCATCCTTCGGGAACAGACTCGCTTTTACCGTTCCTTCTTCTTTTCCGTGTTCCACGGATGCCTTCTGCACATTACCGATTGTGCCGATGACTTTCCGTACCGTATCTTCATTTCCCTTTGCCAGGATTTCCACAGTCTGCTGATTCGTCAGAAGCTTTTCCAGATTCTCCGGTGTATCACTTGCCACCAGTTTCCCTTTGGAAATGATCATAATATAATCGCAGACTTCCTGGATCTCTGCCAGAATGTGCGAGCTCAGGATCACGGTATGCTCTTTTGCCAACTCGCGGATCAGTTCACGGATTTCAATGATCTGCTTCGGATCCAGTCCAACCGTCGGTTCATCCAGAATGATGATCTCCGGGAATCCAAGGATTGCCTGCGCAAGTCCGACTCTCTGCTTATAACCTTTGGACAGGTTCTTGATCAGCCGGTCCTGTACATCCATGATCTTCACCATCAGCATGACCTTCTCAATCTGCTCTTGCCGTTCCGGTTTTGGAATTTTCTTCAGTTCCGCCACGAACCTCAGGTATTCATTCACCTTCATATCCGTGTAAAGCGGTGGCATCTCAGGCAGATAACCAATACATTTTTTTGCTGCCTCCGATTCCTCCAGTATATTGTGCCCGTTGATCAGCACTTCACCTTCTGTGGCGCCAAGATAGCCGGTCATAATATTCATCGTTGTGGACTTTCCGGCACCGTTCGGTCCCAGAAATCCATAGATTTGCCCGGTATCTACAGTAAAATTCAAATGATCTACAGCCAGATGTGAGCCGTATTTCTTTACAAGATTTTTTACCTCAATCAATGTTGTTCCTCCTGACTACAAAATTTCATGCTTTTCAATTATACGGTTGATTTGTGAAACTTCTTGGGGCAATCTGTGTTCATTCTGTGTTTTTTCTGTAAAACGGTGAACTGCAAAAGTGTACCACCTGCCCGATAATAATAGAAATACCGATATCTGGAATCAGCTTTTCCACATATCGGTATTTTATATTTTTAAATCATTTTTTACCCGAAAAAGACTTTTTTATATACTGGGCAGATTTCACTTAACTTGCGATTATCCACACCAGTCAGGCAAGGAATTCTTCCAGAATTTCCCGGATTCTTGCCTCTTTTGTCGGCTCCAGCTTTTCGCCGATATCTTCCTGCTTAAATCTGGAACCGGCTGTATCTTCCATCCGTACTCCCGGCTGCTGCGTCCGCATTTCATCAGCCTGATTTGCATTCGCCTGTCCCACTTTTGCTACTGTCTGCACGGTCTGCTGCATTTGTCCATCTTCTGTATACCGTTTTTCGTTCACAGAAACCGCATTTACCGTAGCTGCGCTTGCTGGCACGGTTTCTTCTGAAAATGGTCTTTGCACCTGACCAGAATGCGCCGCTTCATTTTCCTCTGCATCCATTTTCTCCGGAATCTCATCCGCTCTCTGAACCGTAACCTGGATTTCTTTCTGATTGGTCTTCTCATAGCGATGAGCATATGTATTTTCCAGAAAATCTACCATATAGGTTTTCGCTGCCTCCAGCTGATAGGCATCATCCGCAAGCATCCGGAGTAGAAAGAGCGCCAAAGCTCCCATACCGCCCAAAATACCATATCTGTAAAGTCCCTGTTCCCTCTCCCCCGCTGCATAAGCAAGCGCTGTTCCTGTGGCTCCAAAGATAAGGCAGAGCCAGATGCTCCCCTTCGCCCACTGCCTCCAGGTATGCAGCCTCACGCCAAGCACCCGGTATTCATACAAATATTTCTCTACAAATGCACCAACATTCTGTACTTTATCACTCACCATACACCCATGCTCAAATTTTGCCCTTACAAGCCGCATCAGCGGATGATTGCTTTTACTCATGTTACTTGCTGCTCTTACCAGCTTTTTCAGTGAAATCCCGGTAATCAGTCTTGCAATCGCGCCGATCCCGATCATCACTCCCGTCAGAAAAAATACCGTTTCTCTCACCACGAACATTTCCAACATAAAAAGAATCCTCCTTCTTAGATTTACCGTCATTATACCGTAAACCTCCGAATTTGGATTCCCTAATCGTTCGCCACAATCCGACATCCTGTCTGGAAAATGACGCTGCTTTTCTGTTTTACTTTGCTGCCTTACGCATTACATTCTTTCTACAAGACCTTTGACAAGCCCTACATAATGGGTGATTGCCATCTTCACAAACTCCGGATAATCCATCGTTGCACTGTTGTCAGCTTTGTCCGAAATTGCACGAATAATGACATACGAAACTTTATTCAGATATGCGGTCTGCGCCATTGCTGCGCCTTCCATCTCCGCACACTTTCCATCAAATGTCTTTACCAGATATTCCTTCTTTTCCTTGCCGGAAATAAACTGATCTCCGCTGAGCACTCTTCCGGTAAATGTCTGAATGTCCGGATTCACTTCTTTGTTTACTTCCACTGCCAGCTTCACAAGCTTCTCATCTGCCGGGAAAGAAAAGGTATCCATTCTCGGAATCTGTCCTACCGGATCACCAAGCATACTTACATCCATGTCGTGCTGAACTGCATCTGTAGAAATCACGATATCCCCGATGTTGATATCTGCATCCAGAGAACCTGCCACACCTGTATTGATCAGCGTATCCACACCAAAACAGTCAATCAGAATCTGTGCGCAGATTCCCATGTTGACTTTTCCGATACCACTTCTTACAACTACAACTTCCTTGCCACTCATAATACCTTTGACAAAAGTCATTCCGGCACGTTCCATCATATCCTGAACTTCCATCGATTCCTTTAAGATTGCAACCTCTTCATCCATTGCTCCGATAATTCCTATCATTTGAAAATCCTCCGTTTTTCCTACATATTGTTTTTATCTATATCTATAGATTTCCCTTCAAAATTACAATAGCTATTATATCAGATTTCTTATAATATGCACTAGCATTTTCTTATAAGGCTGTGTTATAATCATTGAGGCAATTTGATAAGACACAATAATAGTATAAATATAAAGGAGGACTATACTCATGGAATTTACACCACACGGCGTCTGTTCTAAGAATATTCACTTAGAAGTAGATGAAGCTGGACGTATTCACAATGTTGAGTTCACAGGCGGATGTAACGGTAACTTACAGGGCATCGGACGCCTCGTTGAAGGAATGGATATTCACGAAGCAATTTCACGTATCGAAGGTATCAAATGCGGATACAAAGCAACATCCTGCCCGGATCAGCTTTCACTTGCTTTAAAAGAATATTTAAGCAATAACCAGTAATCAAATAATTTTTTCGCAATTTTGCGTCAAAACAAGCAGGTCAGGAATTATCCCGACCTGCTTGTTTTGGTCTAATTCAGTTTAACATTAGTTAGGCTTCTTGCTTGCTCTGATGTTCCGTACTCACATACTTCGCGACCGGGTTGTATTATTTGGTCATATGCTTTCTGTCCAATCAGAAAATACGTTTATTAGTTGTGGTCTTTACAGTCCTGTTCGCCCTCTTGTCAGTCTGCAAGACCGGAGATGTTGAACTTTATCAACCTGCAATTCAGACAGGTGTTAAAAGGAATCTTCCCATCTCCCTCCCTCATATTGTTCCCTCGTCCTTACTTTCGCTAACTGCCGCACCGGTTGATAGTCGTATGAATATTTTATAAAAAATATTTTTTGGTAGTGCGGGGTGAGTTAGAGTGGGTAAGGGGTTGGGATGTTTGGTTTGTGATTTTTAGATGTAAATGCCGTTGGTGAATGAATCGCTTACATCTGAGTTTGCGTAATGTACACAGCATACTCGATAATAATATCCAGTTGGTACAGATAATGTCTTACTTGTACTTACATAAGCAGAATTATAGTTTGTTTCAATCCATGAGGTATAGTATCCCCATTTTCCATTTACATATCTTTCTACTTTCACATCTACTGTAATTTTAGAAACAACCTTCTGCCCTACTGTGTTTCCTCCAGCAGCAATTTTACCAGTTCCTGCTCTAGTAATACTTGAAGAGCCACTTTTCAGATATATGCCTCGACTTTTCGAGTCTACTGTTACTTCAGATGAATCCTTATTAGTTAAATAAGAGCCATCAACACATTCCGGCATATCTGCAGCCTGAACATTTTGCTGTGTACCGATAAGCAATGCACAAACCATAACCATTGCCATAATCAGCGATAAAATTTTGCTTTTTTTCATCTTTCGCCTCCTCTCTACACTATATTAACAATCGAGAAAAGAAAATCTCACGCGATATTTAGAAAAAATATAAATTTTTTAGAAGATCTTTAAATTTTTCTTCATCCATGATTCCATTCAATGTGTAAAACACATCTTTATATACAAATTTAGCTACATTCTCTTTAGCACCATTAGGTAATTGATACTGGCTTACATCAATTGTATGTCCTCCTACCTCAATCTGAAATTCTTTAATTTTTTCATCTTCTATATCATATCCATAAGACTTATTTTCAACTTGAAGCTCCATTTGATATTGAATAATACCATCTTTATTTTCATAAATCAAACAAACTCTTTTCAATGATTCATCAATATCACTCTGTACCAATGACATCTCCTTTGATGTTATTCTTAATCTAACAACATCACCTCCAAATTTTTCTTTAATATCTTCATACACTTTCGACTCATCATAATCATCAACCTTATTCTTATCCCCATCCTCTCTCTCCGTATCTACCTGTGTCATCTTCCTATCTCCGATAGTCTGCGTCCACAGTTTCCCAAAGAACGGCGTCCCACCAATACTCACCATACTCCACATCATAGCAAGCGCAGCCACGATCGCCACGATTCCATATGCCTTCCAGTGCCGTTTTCTCTTCTTAACTTTCTTCTTCCCGGCTTCCTTCTCGGTCTCTCCGTTCGTACCGTCGTCACTTGCTTTATTATCTGTTTCATGCTTCACATGCTCAATTGGCACAACATTATCTATATAACTGTCACTCTCCACATCTTTCTTAAGATGATCCTTCGTATCCTCCCCTCCGCGAAGTGCCTGAACCTCTCGTCCGAGACGGATTGCCTCCTTGTCGGCATCTGACAGTTTTTCATATGCTTTCTGCTGTTCTTCATATTCTTGGATTTTACTCCACATCTTTTCATCCAGGTCTTCTGGAAAGGAAATGTCCTGCAGTGATTCGTCCGAGTCCATTTCTTCCATGATTTCCCCGGCTTCTTTTTCCAGTTCAGCTTTTAAAAGCTTATCCAGATTATCTTCATGTTTTTCCATTTTAAACCTCATTCTTTTGGATTTCTTTTCCCTTTAACTTGACCTTTTTCCTTCACCTGTTTAATATTATGATATCAGGGCAGTCTCTCTGCCTGTATCAACTGCGAATCTTAATTCGCACCATCAATGGGAGGATTTTTATTATGAAACGCATCATTCTGACCGGCGGAGGTACTGCCGGACATGTTACACCTAATATTGCACTGCTTCCCCGTCTTCGGGAACTGCAGTATGACATACATTACATCGGCTCATACAACGGTATAGAAAAGCAGCTGGTTGAACAGCAGGGGATTCCATATCATGGTATCTCTTCCGGTAAGCTCCGCCGGTATTTCAGCCTTCAGAACTTTACGGATCCGTTCCGCGTCCTGAAAGGCTTCAGTGAAGCCAACCGTCTGATCAAGCAGTTAAAACCGGATGTAATTTTTTCAAAAGGTGGATTTGTAAGTGTTCCTGTTGTTATTGCCGGAAAGAAAAACCATGTTCCTGTTATCATTCACGAATCAGATATGACTCCGGGACTGGCTAATAAGCTTTCCATTCCTTCAGCTGCAAAAGTATGCTGTAACTTCCCGGAAACTTTAAGTTCCCTTCCTCAGGATAAAGCTGTCCTTACCGGATCCCCTATCCGTCAGGAGCTTTTCACCGGAGATAAAGAAAAAGCCCGTGCTTTCTGCGGTTTCAAAGAAGTCAAACCAGTTATCCTGATCGTCGGAGGAAGTCTTGGTGCAGTTGCAGTCAATAACGCAGTACGCAAGATCCTTCCTGAACTCTTAAAAGATTTCCAGGTTGTTCATCTCTGTGGTAAAGGCAAGCTCGATGAAAAGCTCACCGGTCTGGACAGCTATGTTCAGTTTGAATATATTCAGGATGAACTGAAAGATCTCTTCGCCCTTGCCGATGTTGTAATCTCAAGAGCAGGTGCAAATGCAATCTGCGAATTGCTTGCTCTTCGCAAACCAAATCTTCTGATTCCACTTTCAGCTAATGCAAGCCGTGGTGACCAGATTCTGAATGCCCGTTCTTTTGAACGTCAGGGATTCAGTATGGTTATGGAAGAAGAAGAACTTACAGATGAAAAGCTTCTCGCAGCTGTCCACAAGCTTTATGATTCCCGTGAAGACTTCATAAATGCAATGAATCAGTCTTCTCAGCAGGATCCGATCAAGACAATTATCGGTCTGATCGAAGATGCTGCTTCCAAATAATTTTTTAACAACAGTTATTTACATTGTTCAAAAACAGGTGCCGGAACGACACCTGTTTTCTTTACATATCCATCGGTGCTATTTTGTGTAATCATCAGAATTGTAATGTATCTTTACCCATTTTCTTGCTCTGTACAGTACACCCGTCAGTGCTTGGATACTGATCCCCATAGATTCAGCCACATCTTTTTGTTTTCTCTCCAGACAGTAAACCATGGTAATTGCTTCGTACCAGTTTTCATTTTCTTCGTACAATGCATCCAGAATCGTCCATCCATAACCCACTTTTTCTTTTTGTAAAATTTTGTGGAATACATGCTCCTCTGCACTTTCCGCATATTCCTTCGAGTACAGATCCGAAAACAGCTCAATATCTGCCTTCGGACATTCTCTTGCCCGCTTCTTCATATAATTGATAGCTGTATTTTTCGTTGTTGTTACCAGCCATGCTGCCATGTATTCTTCATCCACTGTATCAAAGTGTGTATATAGTTTTAGAAAAACCTCCTGGAATATCTCTTCCGCTGACTCTTTGTGACTGCCAGAATAATCCATTGCTATCCGATAAACGTTGAACTTATTTTTATAGTACACGTTCTCGAATTCCTTTTTATTCTTATTCTGAAAACTCACTCCAGTACCTCACTATTTTATTTTTCTTTCAGTTTTTCCAGGATTTCATCCCGATCTTCATCTGTAAGTTTACCCGGTTTCCAGCCGAATCCGCTCTTGTCATTTTTATATCTCGGAATCAGATGCATATTGAAATGGAATACGGTCTGACCGGCCACTTCCCCGTTATTCTGTACGATATTATAGCCGTCACATCCAAGTACATCTTTTAATCTTGTTGTGATCTTCTTTGCAAGCTTAAATGCTTTTCCTGCCAGTTCTTCATCAATAGAATAAATATCTGCCGCATGTTCTTTTGGCAGGATCAGTGCATGTCCCTTTGTCGCCGGTCCAAGATCCAGAATTACTCTGAAATCATCATCCTCATATATGGTTGCAGATGGAATTTCTCCATTTGCGATTTTACAAAAAATACAGTTCTCATCCCTCATGTTTTTTCCTTCTTTCTACATTTTCTTCGATTAATCTCGAATTTGTTTACGAACCAGACTTTCAATGATAAACTACAACCACTTTATATCATAGAAAGGATGGTCGTTATCATGCCATTTACTGCAAATGATTATGAAAAGTTACATCAGCTTATGAATTCCAGTCCGGAAATTCGTGAATTACTTCAGAAACTCCTGGATTCACAGCAATATACAATCAGCAAGATCAGTCATGAAGTTCGCAATCCACTGACGCTAATCTACAGTACCTTTCAGCTCATAGAGTCCAGTCACCCTGAAACCAAAGATTTCAGCCACTGGTCAGAGCTTCGCGAAGACATTGAATACACAATCTCTCTGCTGCAGGAGCTGTCTGCCTATAATAACAGTGAACATCTGCATCTGAGCACGTTTTCTGCACAGGACTTTTTGGGACAGATCTGCCTGTCCTTTGCCGCCTCCTGCGTAGATACCGACATTGGATTCTCTTCTCTGATAGCCCCTGATCTTCCATCTCTGACGGCCGACAGATTAAAGCTGCATGAAGCGATTCTCAACCTTTTAAAAAACGCCCGTGAAGCCATTTCGTCTGCCGGTTCAATCCGTCTGGAAGCAGTCCTCAAAGATCAAATGCTTCAGATTACCATATCTGATACCGGATGTGGAATCTCACCGGAATATCTCGACACGATTTTTGATCCTTTTGTCACTTACAAACCAGACGGCACCGGTCTTGGTCTTGCCATTGTCAGCCGGACAATCACAGCTCACGCCGGAACAGTAACAGTTACTTCCTCCTGTGGAAAAGGCACTTCTTTTTTGCTTTTGTTACCAATTACATAATCATTTTTATTATAAAAAACACGTAATTGTTTTACAAGTACTTCTTTCCATAAACTGGAAAATGTAGTAAAAAGAAAAACATGTCCTATCTTACTTATTCCTCTAAATCATCCGCCATTATCTCATCCCATTGGGATTCCCGTTTTTTTCTACGTTTCTGAAGGCGCTGATTCAGAAATCCCCAGACACTCTGCCTGTCCTTTACAACTTGCCCTTTCATTTCCTGTTCTGCAATCCAGTCATCCAGGATCAGTTCCTCCTGCAGATCATATCCTGCTTTTTTCTCCGGCTGTATACTCTCCATTTCATTCTCCTTTTTCTCCAGTATCCGCTCCAGCGCATACTCAATATTATAATTTTCTTCCATTGAAGCCTTATGTAATTCATATGCCAGATAGACTGCCTCTTTCTGTTCATAATCTGTCTCCCTGACAAAATACTCTGTAAGCTCATGAAACTTTTCCAGAATATTACCTTCCAGTCCCGGACAATAACAAAAGTAATAGATTTCATCCGATACATAAATATGTCCCGGATCCAGGCTCAGACAGTTCACGTCCAGCAGATAATTCTTCACTGCATAAAGCACCTGGATAAACTGTCTCATAAATTTTTCCAGATCTGCAAATTTCCAGTGCTCTTTTTCTCCCTTTGCTTTCACGGATATCTTCCCACTGATCTCGTAGCGGTACTGGCTTTTATCATCTTTTCCCTGCCCTCTTACTGACAAGAGTCCGGGAATCGCATTTTCCATCAGCATCCGCATCTGATAATCTTCTTTATATAGCTCATCTGTTTCCAGAATCATCCAGGCATGATGTAAATCTCTTTCGTACTCTTCTCTCATTCCTCCTGGTCCCTTTCTACAATCTCCTGCAATACTTTTTTCCTGCGTATTTTTTCCTCTGGCACGGTCAGTGCCGCACTGCGTTTAACAGATACGCGCATTTTTCTCTTTTGCGCTCCTGCTGTCACTTCAAATTCATCTTTTACTACCGCAGTTTCCACCGATACTGTATCAAAAAATATCAGTTTGTTTTCAATTCTTTTCTGAAAATACTGCTCCATTTTTCCATCTTCTATTTCCTTTTGCCATCGCCATTCTTCACTTCCGACAATCGCAGTCTCATATGCCGCCCCACCGATAATATTTTTATCATGGTAATAAAAAAGTGCGAAAATGA
>JABLTO010007830.1_pt1 | contig 15372 bp, 16 predicted proteins | sample 7160091 | NCBI WGS metagenome assembly JABLTO01 (sample SAMN14651225, study PRJNA627086) | human gut metagenome | isolation source: feces | host: Homo sapiens
GAAAAATAAAATAAAACTAATTATAATTAAATAAAAAATACTTTATCATTTTATTACAATAGAACATATACATAAAAAGATAAGATAAACTACATAGGAGCTGGGATAGTGAATTATAGAAAGAATATTAAAAATCATAAAAGAATAGTAGTAAAGGTAGGAACTTCAACATTAACATATAGCAACGGTAATATAAATTTATCAAGAATAGAAAAATTAACTAGAGTATTATCAGATTTGATGAATAGTGGTAAAGAAGTAGTTCTTGTTACTTCAGGAGCAGTTGGTGTAGGAGTAAATAAACTTAAACTTAAAGAAAGACCAAAGACAATAAAAGAAAAGCAGGCAGCAGCTGCTGTTGGTCAAAGTGAGCTTATGCATATATATGGTAAGTTTTTTGGAGAGTACAGCCATATAGTTGGCCAAGTGTTATTAACAAGAGATGTAGTGGAAGATGAGCATATAAGAGAAAATGTTGTTAATACTTTTGAGACATTAATTGAAAATAAGGTAATTCCAATAGTAAATGAAAATGACACAGTAGCTATAGATGAAATTGAAAATATAGTTAGATTTGGTGATAATGATAATTTATCGGCAATTGTTGCAGGATTAGTATCAGCAGATCTATTAATAATATTATCTGATATAGATGGATTCTATGATTCTGATCCAAGAAAAAATCCAGATTCAAAGATGATAAAGGAAGTAATTGAAATTACTAAGGAATTAGAGGAATGTGCTGGTGGAGCAGGAACAAGCTTTGGAACAGGCGGTATGGCCACAAAGTTAACAGCTGCAAAAACAGCTACAAGAGCTGGTGTTGATATGGTATTAGCCAATGGAGATAATCCAAAGATTCTTTTTGATATAGTTAATGGAGAGGAAATAGGGACGTTATTTATTAAGAATTAGGAGGTAAATATGAGTAGTTTAATTAGTTTGGGGAAGAAAGCAAAAGAAGCAAGCTATATTTTAGGTAATCTTTCTTCTAAAGATAAAAATGATGCATTATATGCTATGGCAGATTCTCTTATTAAAAATTCTGAAGTAATAATTGAAGCAAATAAGAAGGACCTGGAAGCATCAAGAGCAAAAGGAACTAGTGAAAGCATGCTTGATAGATTAGCTTTAAATGCAGCAAGAATTGAAGGTATGGCTAATGGCCTTAGACAAGTGGCATCATTGGAGGACCCTGTAGGTGAAGTTTTAGGAATGTGGACTAGACCTAACGGGTTACAAATTGGTAAGAAGAGAGTTCCAATGGGGGTTATAGGAATTATATATGAAGCAAGACCAAATGTTACTAGTGATGCAGCAGGACTTTGCTTTAAATCAGGAAATGCTGTAATTTTAAGAGGTGGAAGTGAAGCAATAAATTCTAATAAGGCTGTTACAACAGCATTAAGAGAAGGATTAAAATCAGTAGGATTAGTGGAAGATGCAGTACAACTAGTAGAAGATACATCTAGAGAAGTTGCAACAGAAATGATGAAACTAAATGATTATATAGATGTATTAATACCTAGAGGTGGAGCAGGACTTATAAAAGCTGTAGTTAATAATGCAACAGTACCTGTTATTGAAACTGGAACAGGAAACTGTCATATATATGTAGATGAAGATTGTGACTTTGAAATGGCAAAGAATATTATAATTAATGCTAAGACTTCAAGACCATCAGTATGTAATGCAGCGGAAAAGCTATTAATTAATGAAAAGGTAGCAGGAAAGTTTATGCCAATTATCTTTGAAGCATTAAGGGAAAAAAATGTTGAAATAAGAGGTGATGAATCACTAAAAGCCTTAGATGATAGTGTTATTTTAGCATCTGAAGAAGAATGGTATAATGAATATTTAGATTACACTATTGGTGTAAAAATAGTTACAGATATAAATGAAGCTATTAATCATATAAATAAATTTGGTTCAGGGCATTCAGAAGCTATAGTTACTAAGAGTTATGAAGCCTCTCAAACATTCCTTCAAAAAGTGAATGCAGCGGCTGTATATGTTAATGCATCAACAAGATTTACCGATGGAGAGGAATTTGGATTTGGAGCAGAAATAGGTATAAGTACACAAAAGCTTCATGCAAGAGGTCCAATGGGACTTAAGGAACTTACAACTGTTAAGTATATTATTTTTGGTAACGGACAAATAAGACAATAAAAAATAGGCATATTAAATATGTCTATTTTTTATTTTGGTTAATTTTAGTACACTTTTAATTATTTCTAGTTTATTAAGCCATAAAGGCAAAAAAATCCTAAGGTTATTAAGTTAGGGGGATAAATAACTCTAGGTTAGGGGTAATAATAATGTTTTAACTACTTTACAACTATTATAATAACTTATTAATATGTCAGTTTAATGTCATACTAAAAATAAATTCAAAAAAATTAACTTAGATAAGTATAAGAAATAAGACATGTAACTAGTAAAAATATTATTGATAATGTATTATTTTTAATAGTTATATTTTTAATATTATTTGGAGGAGTTATATGAAATTTAAGATATGTAAATTTGATGAGCTTACAGTTATGGAGATGTATGAAATAGCTAGATCAAGGTTTGAAGTCTTTGCAATGGAACAAAAAATCATCCAAGAGCCTGAATTAGATGGAGTAGATAAAGACTGTTATCAAGTTTTCTACATGGATAATGGAAGAGTTATAGCATATTGTAGAATAGTGCCTGCAGGAATTGCCTATGACAATATATCATTAGGCAGAGTGTTGGTGTTAAATGATTATAGAAGAAAAGGTTTAGCACAAATAATGATAAAAGAGGCTCTTAAATTTATAAAAGAAGAATTGAAGGAAGATACTGTAGTATTATCAGGTCAAGTTTATGCAAAAGGATTATATGAAAGTGTTGGATTTAAGGCAATATCAGATGTATATGATGAAGTTCATATCCCACATGTAAAAATGAAAATTGAATTATAGTAGGCTTAGCATTGACTAAGCTCTTTTTTATATATAAATATACGAGAAAATTTTATAGGTAAAGGAAAAACAAGTACAAAAGTGAAAAAGATATCATACTATGTTACAAAGAAAAAAGAGGTGAGAGTAAATGGTTTATTTAATCGCTTTTTGTTTGTTTGTAATATTAACTGTGTTAGCGATATTTGGTATATATGAATACTATGAAAGAAAATATATAGTAAATTTAAAAGAACTTCCAAAGTCTTATGATGTAATTATTGTGCTTGGTGCTGGCATAAGGCCTGATGGTACTCCTTGTGATATATTAAAAGATAGGCTATTTACTGCTGCAAAGGTGTATAATGAAGGTATATGTAGAAAAGTTCTTTTAACAGGTGAACATAGAGATGAAGATTATAGTGAGATATTTTCTATGAAGAATTGGATAATGCAGTATAATATTGCAGAAAAAGATATAATTCTTGATGGATATGGTTATTGTACTTACGATAGTATTTTTAGAGCAAAAGATAAATTGAAAATTAATAAAGCTATAATATCAACTAATAGATATCATTTGCCAAGAGCAATTTATATTGCTAGGAGGATTGGGGTTGAAGCATATGGTATTGCTTCAGACTTAAGGCAATATGATAGAATGAAAAAATATAGAAAAAGAGAAAGATTGGCACAAATTAAAGATTTCTTTTTAGTTAACTTTTCACTGAAGAAGAGGAAAGAATAAACTTAGTTAATTATGAACTTAGTAAATGATAAATTATGAATTAAGAATTATGAATTAATGATGAAATTCTTACAGAATTTCTGAAAATTATATTTTTCTAAACTCCCGTAAGGAGTTTATTCCACAATTCATCATTCATCACTCATCATTCATCATTATCTAAGTTCGTAATTCATAATTCATCATTACATAAAGGGGGAGTAAATGTTGAGTAATTACGTATTAATAACTGGTGGCAGTGATGGCATTGGTTTAGAGCTAGCAAAGTTATTTGCCAAAGATAAGCATAATTTGGTGTTAGCAGCTAGAAATATTGAAAAATTAAATAAAGCTAAAGAAATGCTAAAGGGTGAAGGCATAGAGGTAAGAATAATATCTGTAGATTTATCATCTATGGAAGAATGTGAAAAACTGATAAAGTATATTGAAGATAATAATCTATCAGTAGATACTTTAGTTAATAACGCTGGCATAGGTTCTTTTGGAGAATTCAAGGATATAAGTTGGGAAAAGGAAGAAGCGCTTATTGATATTAATATTAAGGCTCTTAGTAAACTGACTAAGCATTTTTTACCTATGATAATAAAGGCAAAGCAAGGGGGAATTTTAAATGTTGCGTCAACAGCAGCATTTTGTAGCGGACCTAAAATGGCAGCATATTATGGTTCAAAAGCTTATGTTTTAAACTTAACAGAAGCAATACACGAAGAAGTTAAAAAGGATGGCATTAAAGTAAGCTGTCTTTGTCCAGGTCCAGTTAAGACTTCCTTCCAAGCAAAAGCAGGAATTGAAAAATCAGAAGGAGCTAAAAAATATTTAATGGAGGCAAAAGATGTAGCTAAAGAAGGCTATAAAGGCTTTAAGAAAGGAAAAGCAATCATAGTACCAGGAATTAAAAATAAATTTTTAGTTAATATAAATAAGTTTGTACCTAGGAGTATAGTTCGCAAAATAGTATTAAAAACAAATGAAAAGTAGGAGGAAAAGGATAGTGGGGATTTTTAGTGGATATATAATTGTATCAGATATGGATGGAACTCTTTTAAATAGTAAAGGAAAATTATCAGATGAAAATATAAATGCAATAAAATATTTTGTTAATAATGGCGGAAAATTTACTTTAGCTACAGGACGTATGTTACCATCTGTTAAGAGACATGTGAATAAAATCAATGTTAATTTACCAGTGATAATTTATAATGGAGTAAAAGTTTATGATTGTAACAATGATGAAGTAATATGGGAAAGACATTTAGAAGAAAATAAAAAAAGAATTGTACAAGATATAAAAAAAAATAACCCTAATTTAGGAATAGAAATATATAGTGAAGAAGTAGTTTACATATTTCAAAGTTGCAAACAAACTGAAAGATTTAAGAATTTAGGATATGATGTAGTTTATGAAGTAAATGATGATATTTGGAATAAAAAATGGACTAAAGTTTTAATAATTGGCAGTAAAGAAGAACTAGATAATTTTGAAAAAAGTTATCATAAAGAATATGAAGATGCACTTATTAGAAGTTCAGATATTTATTTAGAGATGATACCAGAAGGCATATCAAAAGGACAAGCACTAAAAGAACTTATAAATAAAAATAATATTATAAATCATACTGTTATAGCTGTAGGAGATAATATGAATGATTTGGAGCTTTTAGAAGAGGCAGATTATGGGTTTTGCACGTTAAATGGTAGTGAGAAATTAAAAAAACTATCAAAATACATTGCATGTAGTAATGATGATAATGTAATGGAGTTCTTAATTAAATGGATTGAAAAAGAAAAAATATTTTCTAATTAAAATAAGTGTATAAGAGGGTATAATTTCTGCAAAAGCAAAAAATTGCAAATAATATCCTTATACTAGAAAGTATAAAATAAATATTTAATCTTGACATTAAGTGGAAGAAAATATAGAATGATATACAAGAATAATAAAAAAGTTAAAAAGTACACTTTAAATTGGTCCAGAGAGGCCAGAAAGGAGTATGTAGGTATGTTATACGCAAAACAATATAACTATAGTTACATCGTTGAATCATTAAATAAGTTTTCTAACTACGGTTTTAAATATTTAGAGGATAATAAGGAGATAATTTTACATTAAATTATCTCCCTATTATCCTTTTCTTTTTACGAATTTTTTTAAATAAAAAATAAGAAAAAGGTATTTAACATTGAGAAGCTTAGAAGTGTATTTTTAAAAAGTTTATACATAAAGCTAAAGGGAGGACTAAATAATGAAAGCAAGGCTTATACTTGAAAATGGAATGATTTTTGAAGGTAATGCATTTGGGCATTTAAAAGAAAGTGTTGGAGAAGTTGTATTTACTACAGGAATGACAGGGTATCAAGAGGTTTTAACAGATCCATCATACTATGGTCAGATTGTAACAATGACATATCCTCTTATAGGAAACTACGGAATTAATCTAGAAGATTCAGAATCTAAATCACCAAAGGTAAAAGGATTCATTGTAAGAGAAAACTGCCATTTTCCAAATAACTTTAGATGTGAAATGCAATTAGATGATTATTTAAAACAAAATAAGATAATTGGCCTAGAGGGAATAGATACAAGAGCTTTAACAAAAATATTAAGAAATAATGGAACTATGAAAGGTATTATTTCTTTAGAAAGCGAATCCTTAGATGAAGTGAAAGAAAAAATAGAAGGCTTTTCAAATAAAGAAGCTGTTAAATCAGTAAGTACTAAAAATTCATATACAATTGAAGGTTCAGGCAAACATGTAGCGATAATTGATTTTGGTATAAAGGCAAATATAATAAGAAACTTTAAAAAGAGAGGCTGTAAAATCACAGTATTCCCAATGGATATAACTGCAGAAGAAGTTTTAGCAGTAAATCCTGATTTAATATTTTTATCAAATGGTCCTGGAGATCCAGAAGATTTAACAGAAGTAATAGAAAACATTAAGAAGTTAGTAGGGGTAAAACCAATAGTAGGTATTTGTCTAGGACATCAATTATTAGCATTAACACTTGGTGGACATACTACTAAATTAAAATTCGGACATAGAGGATGCAACCATCCAGTTAAAGATTTAGAAAGAAATATGGTTCATATTACATCACAAAATCATGGATATGTGGTAAATGAATTACCAGAAGATGTGGTAGCAACACATATAAATATAAATGATGGAACAATAGAAGGTATGAAACATACTAAATTACCAATATATTCAGTTCAATTCCATCCAGAGGCAGCAGCAGGGCCAGAGGATAGCGAATATATTTTTGACAGATTTATGGAATATGCACTTTAGGAGGGTTTTAAGATGCCATTAAATAGAAGTATTAAAAAAGTTTTAGTTATAGGATCAGGTCCAATTATTATAGGCCAAGCAGCAGAGTTTGATTATTCAGGAACTCAGGCATGTCAAGCATTAAAAGAAGAAGGTATAGAAGTTGTTTTAGTAAACTCTAACCCAGCTACTATAATGACAGACAAGGAAGTTGCAGACAAAATTTATATAGAGCCATTAACATTAGAGTTTGTGGAAAAAGTAATTGCCAAAGAAAGACCAGATAGCTTACTTGCAGGAATGGGTGGACAAACAGGGTTAAATCTTGCTGTAGACTTACATGATGCAGGAATATTAGATAAATATAATGTAAAAGTTATAGGAACATCCATAGAATCTATAAAAGAAGGTGAAGACAGAGAACTATTTAGAAATATGATGAATAGAATTAATGAACCTGTTATCACTTCAGAAATAGTAACAGATATGGAAGCAGGGATAGCTTTTGCAAATAAGATAGGATATCCAGTTATAGTAAGACCAGCATATACTCTTGGAGGTACTGGTGGTGGTATAGCTGAAAATGAAGATGAATTAAAGGTTATCTTAGCTTCAGGTTTACAATTAAGTACAATAGGACAAGTTTTATTAGAAAAATCAGTTAAGGGATGGAAAGAAGTAGAATATGAAGTAATGAGAGATTCTTACGGAAACTGCATAACTGTATGTAACATGGAAAATATCGATCCAGTAGGTATTCATACAGGTGACAGTATAGTAGTGGCACCATCTCAAACTTTATCAGATAAAGAATATCAAATGCTTAGAACAGCAGCTATCAATATTATAAATGCTGTAGGAATAGAAGGTGGATGTAATGTACAGTTTGCCTTAAATCCAAATTCATTTGAATATGCAGTAATAGAAATCAATCCAAGAGTTTCAAGATCATCAGCATTAGCGTCAAAAGCAACAGGATATCCAATAGCAAAGTTAGCAGCTAAGATAGCTTTAGGTTATGGTTTAGATGAAATAAAAAATGCAGTAACGCAAAAGACTTATGCATGTTTTGAACCTACTTTAGATTATGTAGTGGTGAAGATTCCTAAATGGCCATTTGATAAATTCTTTACAGCAGATAGAGAGCTTGGAACAAAGATGATGGCAACAGGAGAAGTAATGGCCATTGGTGCTAACTTAGAAGCTGCTTTATTAAAAGGTATAAGAAGTTTAGAAATAGGAAAATACTCTTTAGACCATCCAAAGTTTAAGGAAATGAGCATTCAAGAATTAAAAGAAGCAGTAATGAAGCCAGATGATGAAAGATTATTTGCTTTAACAGAAATGATAAGAAGAGATTATAGAATAGAAAGTATTGCTAAGATAACAGGTATCGATATGTTCTTCTTAGAAAAATTCAAATGGATAGTTCATGAAGAAACAAGATTAAAATTATCTTCTATAGATAAATTAGATAAGGAATGGCTATTAAAGCTTAAGAAAAAAGGATTTTCAGATAAAGCAATAGCAGATATGCTTAGAGTTACACCAGATGATATCTATAGATTAAGAAATATATGGAATATAAAGCCAGCATACAAAATGGTTGATACATGCGGTGGAGAATTTGAAGCTTTATCACCTTACTATTATTCAACTTATGAACAATATGATGAAGTTGAAGTTTCAGATAAGAAGAAGGTAATTGTAATTGGTTCAGGACCAATAAGAATAGGACAAGGTATTGAATTTGATTATGCATCAGTACATTGTGTAATGGCTCTTAAGAAAATGGGCATCGAAACTATAATTGTAAATAACAATCCTGAAACAGTAAGTACAGACTTTAATATTTCAGATAAGTTATACTTTGAGCCTTTAACTGAAGAAGATGTATTAAATATAATTGAAAAAGAAAATCCAGATGGAGTAATACTTCAATTTGGTGGGCAAACAGCTATAAAGTTAGCTAACTTCTTAAAAGAAAAGGGTATTAAGACTTTAGGAACTACAGCTGATCAAATTGATATGGCTGAAGATAGAGAGAAGTTTGAAGAATTACTTGAAAAGTTTGATATAGCAAGACCTACGGGAAAAGGGGTATGGACTTTAGAAGAAGGTATTGAAGAGGCAAGAAGACTTGGATTCCCAGTACTTGTTAGACCTTCATATGTATTAGGTGGACAAGGTATGGAAATAACTCATGATGAAGAAGAATTAACATACTACTTAAAAAATGCATTTATGAAGGATAAGAAGAATCCTATTCTAATAGATAAATACTTAATGGGTAGAGAAATAGAAGTAGATGCTATATCAGATGGCGAAAACATATTAATTCCAGGTATAATGGAACATTTAGAAAGAGCAGGAGTCCATTCAGGAGATTCTGTAACAATGTATCCAAGTCAAAATATAGATGATAAGATTAAGGCTGATGTTTTAGATTATACTAAGAAGCTTGCTTTAGCAATTGGTATAAAAGGTATGATCAATATCCAGTTTATAGAGTTTGATGGAAAGCTATATGTAATAGAAGTTAATCCAAGAGCTTCAAGAACAGTACCATATATAAGTAAGGTTAGTGGAGTACCAATTGTTGATATAGCAACAAAAGTAATGTTAGGAGAAAAATTAGTTAATTTAGGATATGGAGTAGATGTATATCCAGAACCAGACCTAGTATCAGTAAAAGTACCAGTATTCTCAACACAAAAGCTTCCTAAGGTTGAAGTATCTTTAGGGCCAGAAATGAAATCTACAGGAGAAGTTTTAGGTGTTGGTAGAAATGTAAAAGAAGCTTTATATAAAGGATTTGTTGCAGCTAATATGTATCCTTCAAAGAAAAAAGGAAAGATACTTGCAACAATCAATAAGCATGATAAAGCTGAGTTCTTACCAATAGCAAAAGAATTAGCTAAGGCTGGATATAAGTTCGTTGCTACAGAAGGAACTAGTAAGCTATTAAAAGAAGCAGGTATAGAAGTAGAACAAGTTAGAAAACTTCATGAAACAGAACCAAATATTCTTGATGTAGTTAAGAATAAGGAAGTGGACTTAGTAGTTAATACACCTACTAAAGGAAATGATTCTAAGAGAGATGGTTTCTTAATAAGAAGAGCAGCTGTTGAAAGAAATATAGGAGTAATTACAGCACTAGATACTTTAAGAGCTATTGCAGAAGTAAAAGTTGAAGAAATTGAAAACAAAGACTTAGAAGTATTTAATATGGCAGAGTAGAGAAAAGTGGGGCAAAGCCCCACTTTTTTAATGATGAATGATGAATTAAGAATTATGAATTAATGATGAAATTCTTACAGAATTTCTGAAAATTATATTTTTTTAAACTCTGTGAGTTTATTCCTAAATTCATCATTCATCACTCATAATTCATCATTAACTAAGTTCATCATTAGCGAAGCGTTAATTCATAATTTTAATGGGTTTTCAAGGGGTAAATGGATATGTTTTGTTGAAAAAATAGGAATAAATATGAAAAATGTAATTGACCAAGAACGGTTGTTCTGTTATTATAATAGCATAAAGAACGTTTGTTCGGAAGGCGGTTATATATATGAATAATGAGATATTTGTTAAGTTAAATTATAAAAATATAGGTGAATTAAAAAGCTTTGTATATGATAGAGCCACTGGTGGAAATAGAAATAATGATAAGTATGTAATGTGTGCAGGAAAATGTGACAAAGATGGTTGGTCAATAGTTTTTAAAGCAAAGACATTAAGTGAAGCGGAAGAATTAGTAAGCAGAAATAAGAGAAGAAGAGAAAATATAATAAAGACTCAAATGGCAAGTGTAGAGCAGGTATATTTACCATCATGGATGTAATTTGATAGAATTTATATTACTATAATCATATATTTTTACTAATAAGATAATATGAGATATACTATATATGTAAAGTAAAAATAATATTTATATAGAAGATATAAATTGGAGTGAGATTATTATGGATAAAAAATATGAAGCTATAGGAGTATTAGATTCTGGGCTTGGTGGATTAAGCGTTTTAAGAGAAGCAATAAAGATAATGCCTAATGAAAATTTTATATTTTTTGGTGATTCAAAGAATGCTCCATATGGAGTTAAAAGTGTAGAGCAAGTTAAAAAGCTAACTTTTGATGTAGTAGAATATCTATTAAGTAGAGGTGTTAAAGGCATAATGGTTGCTTGTAATACAGCAACTAGTGCAGCTGTAGCAGAACTAAGAATTAAGTATCCAAATCTTCCAATAGTAGGAATAGAACCGGCATTAAAGCCAGCAGTTAATAATAGTAAAGATGGTAAGATATTAGTTATGGCAACGCCAATGACTTTAAAGGAAGCTAAATTTCATAAACTTTTAGATAGGTATAGAGATAAGAGAGAAATAGAACCTGTGCCATGTGGAGGTTTGATGGAATATGTAGAGCAAGGAATCTTAGAAGGCGATGAATTAGATGATTATTTAAGAGAAAAACTAAAACCATTTATGGATAGTAAAATAAGTTCTATAGTATTAGGATGTACTCATTATCCTTTTGTAAAAAATGCTATAGAAAAAGTGGTAGGACAAGATGTAGATATTATTGATGGCAGTTTAGGTACAGCTAGAGAGTTGATGAGGAGATTAAAAGAAAAGGATTTATTAAATGATAGCAAGGAAAAAGGGACTATTGAAATGATAAATTCATCTAATAAACAAGAGTTAATAGATTTAAGCTGGAAGCTGATAGAAATGTAAAAGAATCGTTTATAATGATTCTTTTTTATTTTACAAAAAAAGTTTGTTAAAAGCTTGACAAATGTATGAAAGGATAATATTATATAAATATAGAGAGAATTTTCAGAAAATTTAAAAATTATTCAGGGGATGTTAAATATGAAAAAGAACGTAAAAGTAAGAGAAATACTAGGAAGAGAATGTAATATAGAAGATGCAATATTATTAAGAGAAATAATAAAAAATAATTTAGAAGATGGAATACAATTAGATTTTGAAGGTTTTAATAGAATACCAACAACTTTTCTTAACTGCTTATTAAGCGATTTAATTGAAAAGTGTGGAAGAAAGTATATTTCTAAGCAAGTAGATGTTAAAAATTTATCAAACACTAGAGATTTTTCAAGAGTAGTGTTAGGAACTACTTTTTAATGAAGATAAAAATAAATAAATATATAAGAGCATTTAGGATAAGTATAATAAAAGAAAAGAACGGATATATAAGATAAGGTTGATTATAGAAATGAACTTTATCTTTTTTTTATGGAAAAATACAAAAGGTTAAAATATTTTTATAAAATAAGCAATTAATCTTGAATTACTATGGATAAATATGATAATAATAAACTATAAATAAATGAAAGAGAGGAACTTTTTATGAAGAACCCAATAGTTACAATAGAAATGGAAAACGGAGGAGTTATTAAAGCTGAATTATATCCTGAAATAGCTCCAAATACAGTTAGAAATTTTATAGATTTAATTGATAGAGGATTTTATGATGGAGTTATGTTCCATAGAGTAATACCTGGATTCATGATTCAAGGTGGATGTCCAGAAGGAACAGGAATAGGAGGTCCAGGCTACAGCATTAAAGGTGAATTCTCAAGAAATGGATTTAAAAATGAATTAAAACATAAAAGAGGCGTTCTTTCAATGGCAAGAACTATGATTCCAGATTCAGCAGGAAGCCAATTCTTTATAATGGTAGCAGATGCACCACATTTAGATGATCAATATGCTTCTTTTGGTAAAGTTATAGAAGGAATGGAAGTAGCTGATAAGATAGTTTCAACTAAGACTGATTACAATGATAAGCCATATGAAGATCAAGTAATGAAGAAAGTTACAGTGGATACTTTTGGTGAAAAATATGATGCACCAACTATAATTGAAGATTAATAATATAGATAAGAATGATGAGTTAGATTAATTCATCATTCTTAACTTATAATCTTATACATGATAAATAGGAGAAAAAAATGTTAAATAATAAAAAATGCATATTAGTTTATAATCTTAATGATGAAGAATTACAAAAGCTTAAAAGGCTTCCTTTTAAGGTAATTGAAATTACAAAAGAAATGACTAGTATGACAGTTAAAAACATAATTGAAGGATTAGAGATAGAAACAGTAAGTGAAAATAGTCCAGAAGAAAAAGTTATTTTATTCAATAATTTTGCGCAAAGAGAAATGAAAAATATGATTTCTACAACAAGAAAGATAGTTACTGGAGGAATATTAGCAATGGTAACTCCAATATCAATAAATTGGACTGTAAATTATCTAGTTAATCATCTTGTTTTAGAAAGAGAAACTATGTCTAAGGGTAGGAGATAAGAATATGAGTAGAGTAGGGGAAAAGATTAAAGAGGCAAGATTAAAATCTGGCATGACTCAAAAGGCCTTAGCTAAAAAGCTAGGTGTAGCAGAAAAATATATAAACGAAGTTGAAATGGGAAGAAAGGTAGTTCAAGAATCTTTTATTGATAGAGCTGCTAAAATATTAAAAGTTGATTTAAATGATGTAAGCATGGTAGTTACAGATGAAGCTTTAATGGAAGAAAGAAAAAATGAAACTTTTAGCAAAAAGCCTGCTAAAATAGAAGTAAATGAACTTTGGAATGATGCTTTTTCTTCAGTTTTAAAAAATGTACCTGTATATGGTTATGGTTTAAATGCAGTAAAAGGAAGAAGAGAGCTGCCAGTACATTCTAATAAAATAGAAGGTTTTCCACAAGATAAAGTTTTATATATAGAAATTGAAGATAGTGAAATGTCTGGTTTTAGAATGATGCCAGGAGATTTGGCTTTTGCTCATTTAGTAAAAGAAATAAGTAATAATGGATTCTTTTTAGTTGAGTATAAAGGTAAAAGAAAAATAAGACAGATTAAGAGCCTTGGAAATTCAAAAGTTCTGTTAGTAAGCAACGGGGGAGCTCTTATGACTGAAACTGCAGAAGTAAAAGAGATAGAAGTCTTAGCTAAATTAGAAAGAATAGAAATAAAATTATAAGAAGTGCCGAAAGGCACTTTTTTTTAAAGTACAGGAAATTATAAAATTTTCGGAGGCTGAAAGTAAGATGATATCTAGCTTTCAGCCTTTAAATATGTTAAATTTATTAATTATAAATTAGAGGTTTTAGCATATGAAAAAAGGTAAAATAAAAACAATACTAGAAGATCACTGGAATGGGTTTTTAAAAATATATGAAAATAAAATTAGAGATAATGTTAAAAAAGAAGTTGAAAAAGTTTTAAAGTGTAAAGATACAAAATATGGTTTTATTGAATTGAAATGTGATAAATGCAACACTACAAAGAAGATTGGGTTTACATGTAAAAGTAGATTTTGTACTTCTTGTGGAAAGATTTATACAGATAATTGGATTGATAATATGTTAGGAAATCTAATAAATGTCAAGCATAGACATATAGTTTTTACTATACCAGAAGAGTTAAGAAAGTTCTTTGGAATAGATAGGCAAAGGCTTAAGATATTACCGAAATGCGCAGCTAGAGCTGTTACGAGTTGGATGCATAGTTTAAATAAAAAAGAAGAATTTACACCGGGAATAGTAACTGTAATACATACATTTGGAAGAGATTTAAAATGGAATCCTCATGTACATATGATGGTTACGGAAGGTGGAAAAGGAAACATAACTGAATGGAGACATATACGACACATATCTTATGAATCATTAAGAAAAAGATGGCAAAAAATTTTGTTAGATGAAGTAACTAGTATAAGTGGTAATACAAAGGAAGTAAAATTGCTAAAAAATAAATTGTATAAAGAGAAAGACAAAGGATTTTATGTTTATGCTAAGACGGAGATAAAATCAGCTAAAACAGCAGCAAAATATGTAGGGAGATATGTTGGACGTCCTGCGATATCGGAATCAAGAATACTTAAATATGATGGTAAAAATGTAACTTATAAATATACTAGACATGAAGATAATAAGGTTATAGTTGAGACTGTGCATGTATATGAGTTTATAAAAAGGATAATAAGGCATATTCCAGAGAAAAATTTTAAGATGATAAGATACTTTGGAATATATTCTAGAAGAAGCAAATGCAAAGTTAATTTTATAAAAATGATAGATAAAATGGTATTAAGTATAAGAAAATCTATAGCAAATTGGGAAAATAGAATACTAGCTATAACAGGCGTAGATCCATGTAAATGTCCTAATTGCAATAATAAGATGAGATTTCACGATATTGTATACCCTAAGTATGGATCAATGCGAGAACGGTTAAGAATAAAGATTATATCAGAAAATGAAGATAAATTAGAAGAAATTCTAGAAAAATACGCTATCACTAAACGTATATTAGGTGGTAAAATAATTCCGAAAACAACATAGTTGGAGGAGATAAAGTGAATACAGAAGAAATACTATA
>JABLTO010158187.1_pt1 | contig 15357 bp, 12 predicted proteins | sample 7160091 | NCBI WGS metagenome assembly JABLTO01 (sample SAMN14651225, study PRJNA627086) | human gut metagenome | isolation source: feces | host: Homo sapiens
CAAAGCACTATGGGTCCCATATTTCTTGATTGGCAGAATCCCCGTCATATAACATAATGATACATAAGGTTTATCTTTCAACAGATTCCTTAAAAAATCCAGATATTTCTCCTGAGCTTTTTTATCTCCCTGATATTCTCTAAAGATACAGTCCCATTCATCGATGATAAAAATAAAGCTTTCTTTTGTATATGCAAAAATATTATTCAAAGAATAGCTTAAATTATCTTCCTCCACATATTCCAAATATCCTAACTTCAAATCTCTAAGTACCCTGTTTTTTATTAACCCAATCATCTCATCAATATTATTTGTTTCACTCAAAAAATCTTGAATATTTAATAAGATCACATTGTACTTATTCAAATGCTTTTGATATTCTTTATTTTTAGCTATCTTTAGATCTTTAAACAGTTTCGATGAATCACAGCTTTGATCATAATATGCTGCTATCATCCTGGCATCAGTACTCTTTCCAAACCTTCTTGGTCTCGATACACAGATGTTTTGCATATTCGTATTGATTATCCTGTTGGTATATTCTATCAGTAATGATTTATCGACATAGATCTCACTGTTGAGTGCTCTTTGAAACTCTGTATTCCCTGGATTCAAGTATATTCCCATTTTCTCACCTCATTTCATTAAAATGTGCGAAAATTACACTTATACGATACTAATGTGAAACTAACTTTTTCGCATATAAAATATATCTTAATTTTAAACCTATTATATCATTTATATATTATTAAGTCATTTTTCTATTTCAATAAACTTTTTTTAATAAACTCCGTATATTTTTCATAACCTTTTTCATTGATATGTAAACCATCGACATAGTATTCTTCAATCGGTTCTCCTTTTTTATTACAAATTGAACTATAAGCATTGATGAAAGTAACGTATTCATAAGGAATAACGTTTTTATATTCTTTAAAAATCATTTTTAATATATCATTACTTCGCATCCCTTGTTTTTCTGCTTTATAGCCATGATATTTTTCTAAACAAGGAAGTGCTGAAACAAGATATATTTTAGCATCCAGACAATTATAATGAATAATTTCAATCATTTCTTTTACATTTAAAGCGATGTCTCTAGGACTTTCCATTACAGTATTACCTAAATCATTTGTTCCAATCATAATAACTACTTTGCTAGGACGATATTTGATTACACTTTCATCAATAAAATTTAATAATATTTTTGAAGTTATTCCCGCAATTCCACAATTATACTTATTATCTATTTCAAAATAAAATTTATCTAAATCATAAAATTGTGTAATCGAATCACCAAAAAAAACTACTCCACCCTTTTGCGCCGTTTTAGTTTGTTCAATGATTTCTAACATTCTAATTAAAACAAATTCTCTTAATTGATAATGATTTGTCAAAAACTTCATACTTTCTTTCATTAATTTCACCTCATTCTTATTCTATCATAATTAAAAGGAAAAGCCTTATGCTTTTCCTTCTAATTCTTTAATTTGCTTATTTTCTAAACTAATGATTCGATTACAATCTGTAAGTGATGAAGGTCGATGTGAAACAATCAACCACGTTTTATCTTTAAATCGTTCATCAAGCGTTTTTAATAAACCCTTTTCATTAATAACATCTAAACTGCTTGTTGGTTCATCCATTACTAAAAAATCAGGATCAGCTAACAGCACTCGCGCAATTCCGATGCGCTGTTTTTCACCACCAGATAAACGATTTTGCATTTCTGTCATTACTGTATCATATTGATCAGGTAACGAAATAATCAAGTCATGAATCCCTGCCATTTTAGCAGCCTTGATTATTTCCTCTTTACTCGCTTTAGGTTTAGCTAAAGCAATATTATTAGCAATCGTATCACTAAAAATAAATGTCTCTTGTTCTAAAGTTCCAATACGCATTCTTAAATCTCTAAGAGAATATTCTTTAATATTAATTCCATTGATCAATATCATTCCTTCATCAACATCATAAAAACGCAATAATAACCTAATTAATGTTGATTTACCAATTCCACTTTGACCAATCAAACCAATTTTATCTTTAACATTAATAACTAAGTTCATTTTTTCAACAATCGTCTTATTAGTTTTAGGATACTTAAATGTAACATCAACAAACTCAATTTTATCTATTCTTTCCAGTTTTTTAGAATCAGCAGCTTCTGTGACTAAAGGCAATGCATCTTCTAAATCAAAGATACGTTGACTTGCCGCATATGTCTCCAACAAACTAGATACGACAGTTGTTAAAGACTGAGTCGAAGAAAACGATGCCGAAACAACAAACGATAAAATAATAATCGCGGTTATATTCTGCTCACCTTGCAAAGTTAAATACGAAGCAATCGCAATGACCATGATTCGTGCTAAATATATAAAAAATGATGGTGTAGAAATAACCAGCTGCCGATGATAAGCTAGTTTATGAGTCGTCTGATTGATATCCTGATTGACATTTTTCAATTCTTCTGTTCTTCTTTTACCATAATCAAAAATTTGAATTTCTGGTAAACCATATACACTATCTAATAAAAAAGTTTTTAACTTACCCAATTTAAAGCGATAGCTAATACCGATATTACGTCCTAACTTTATCGCTAAAAAGGGAATAACAAGGCTCACGATCAGATATATCGGTAATAAACCATATACAAATAACATATCAATGTTTCCTGCAATTACTAAAGTAATTACTGGTAATAAAATAACGGTAAACAAAGGTCCGATCGTATGAGCAAAGAAGAACTCGATACTTTCAATATCTGACATCGCCCGAGACATGATATCGCCACTAGTATAATCAATCAACCCCGCTGGTGCCAATGCTTTTAATCGACCAAACATATCAATGCGCATTTTAGCAAGTAGTTCATAGGCTCCCACATGAGAAAAATAACCTTCTAAATAGCGACACACGACAATTAAAACAGCACTGATGATCATCAAGCCACAATAAAGATTACGATTTAGCGACAGTTTACCAGCAACACTCAAAATAAAACCAGCTCCAAACCCCATTAATCCCATTTGCGCAGCATTTCCTAAAATGCTGACGATCGTTGAAATAATAAAATATTTTTTCATTGTTGAAGCAATCTTCAACAACCGTTTAGTAAGAGTAAATAATGATTGCTTACGATTCATAATTCAACCTCTTCTTTCCATGTGATTCTAAGATTTCCTGTTCTTTGACTAACTGATAATACTCCCCTTTATTTTGCAACAACACTTCATGACTGCCCTGTTCAACTAAAACTCCTTGATTCAAGACAATAATTTGATCAGCTCGTTGAATCGTTGATAAACGATGAGAAATAATGATCAAAGTTCTCGTATGACTTAATCTATTGATACATTGCCAGATTTCATCTTCACTATTTTGATCAACACTAGAAGTTGCCTCATCAAAAACTATATAAGGCGCCCCACTTAACAAGGCCCGGGCAATCCCGATCTTCTGTTTTTGACCACCTGAAAGTTTAGCACCGCTATCACCTAGATCTGTCGATAAGCCTTCAGGTAAAGATTTTAACCAGTCATATAAATTAACCTGTTTTAATACATCTATTAATTCAGAAGTTGAAGCTTCCATTTTAGCGATTTTTAGATTTTCCTCAAGACTCCCACTAAAAATACTCACTTTTTGGGGCACCATGATAATCTTTTTTCTAAGCACTTCAGGACTTTCATTATAATAACATGTCCCTTCAAAATACAAATAACCGTTATCTGGATCAATAAAACGCATTAGCATATTTGCAACCGTACTTTTACCACAACCGCTTTTACCAACGATTGCTGTCATCTTTCCTTGAGGAATTTCAATATTTAAATTCTTCAATATTGTTCGTCTATGATCATAACTAAAATCAACATCTTTGATTATGATTCCCTGATAGTTACGTAAATAAGTCAAAGTTTCCTGATCATATTTTGTTTTGATTTTTTCATCACTTTCAACAATTGTTAGCTGTTTCCTTGATGTATCCAAACTTAAGATTTCATCAACTTTACTCGTTGCTGCAATTCCTGTCAAAGCATCATGAGCCGCACTCATCAATTGTCTGATCGAAGCAAAAAAGCTATATGACAGCATTAAGATCAAGACTGCTTTCGATAAATCAATCGTACCATCGTCTAATTGCAAACAAGCAACGATTACCGCTATAACGATTCCTAAATAAATCAATCCATCCGATACTAAAAATGAAACAAAGTTTATTTTCATGATTGAAATCGTATTAACATTAAAATCATCAGCTTTTTCCTTTAATGCTCGATACCGCCTATCATCTTGATTAAACAATTTTAAAGTAACTAAACTTTTTAAACTTTCAAGATAATAACTTGTTAAATCCTGAAAACTTGTCCAATACGCTTTTTTCAACCTATCTATTGTCTGCCTAAAATAATTATTTAATAACGGCAATAATAAAGAAATAACCAATAAGATACTAGCTATCAATAATGAAGTATCCTTTAATTGAAAAAACAAGTAAACAGGTGCAAAAAAGCAATACAAAAGGCTAGGCAGATACTTTGTATAATAGACCTGCATCGATTCCACTCCATCGCCAATTACACTAATTGTATTACTAGCACCGATCTGTTCGATTTTACCAACATCCAGCTCTAACATCTTATTAAATATCTCCTGACGTAATTGAACTCTCGCTTTAGCCTCTAAACGATATTGCGCTTCCCCCGTCAATAAATCAGCTACCAAAATCAAGACAGAAGCAATTAAAGTACTAATGATGGCACCAATTAAATCATCTTTTGTCAAAGCTGGATTATACAAATCACCTAAAAAAGATGCCAATGTTTTAGCAAACATAACTGTACCTACTAATGTCAATATCTTTAAACCCGTTATTACAACGATCCAACCTCTAATTCCCTTGGACATTTTTATCAACGTCTTATTTATTAGTAACATACCACACCTCCATTGCAACTATGTTACTTAATAATAAATATCCTGTCAAATAATAAAGCAATATTTTTCCAAACAAAAAGAACGAGAATTGCTTCTCATTCTTTTATCATAAAATCGATCTAGCCCCATGGATCAGAATAATCAGTATCAATATCATTACCAGGACCAGGAACGCTAGTAGTAATGATATCATCATTTTCAAATTTCACTATTTCAACTAAAGGTGTTTCATAAGTTTCTTTCATTTAAACAGCTCCTTTCATTAATTGATTGCAGGTAAAATTCCCGTCTTAGAAATTTCCTCGCTATATATTGTTTTTTCATTGCCATCAGCATCTTTGTATATCATATACATTCTACCACTTCGTGTAACTCCAGCTTTAATATTATTGACATTAATTACAAATTGTCCTTCGCTATTTATATTTTTAGCTTCTAATTTTTGCATCGGACTTACACTACCATCAATAACAAATCCATCTTTATCTGGTTCTGCTACTGGCGTATATAACATTCCATATTCTACTAATTCATAACCTTCTGGCAAGAATAATTTACCATTAAAGCTTAAACGATATTTACTATCTACTATAGTCTTAATATAGTTTGGATCCATAACAATAGATGGCTCTTTTGTTACAGTAGTACCTTCAGTACCATAGACAGCTTTTAAAGTAGTATTGTTAACGACAATAAATGAATAAGTATCTTTATACGAAATGATTCTATCATATTCATTGACCCAATATAAGAATTCTTTTCCATCTACTTTTTCAGCAGTAACTGTAGCAGTTGCTCTACTATCATAATATGTATATTCAGCTTTATCACTTTCACCATTAAATACTGATACTTTTAATTCATCAGTAACAACATAGAAGTTTTGATAGCTAGCTGCAGCATCGTATAATCCTAATCCTACATATCCATTGCTATATTGATGACCTTGATTAATATCTTCTTCTGTAATATTGTAATTGATATATTCTACACCATTAACTGTTGCTACTATGTTATTTCCTTTAACATTGATTTCAATGTGATATTGGTTATCTTCTGGTCTTACTAATGTATCTGTACTTGTAAATGTATAATCACCTTTGAAATCAAATAATCTTACGGTTTTTCCGTTTAATTGTAATGCATAACTTCCATCCCAAACATTTGTTGTTTGTGATTGGAAAATGAAATTTAAAATACCTGTTTCATATGTTGCATCGATTTCATATTTAAATTCATTTGTTTCCAATTTATTTGCAAATAAGAATGCATTATCATTATGACTTCCATAATATGATTCTCCATCAATATACCAGTTTCCTGATATTGCTTTAAAATCTGTCAAATTTGTTTTGAAATTGTTTTCACGAACTTGAACCACACATTCTTTTTTAACGCTTGGATCTGTTGCTGATGCAGCAGTTACGATTGCTATTCCACTGTTTAATGCTGTTATCGTAGCTTTGTTTCCATCTTGTACTAATGAAACAACACTATCGTTATCAACACTGTATACGATATCTTGTGATACTTCACTTGGTGATACCCAACCATTTAATGTGAATTCATCTCCTACATAACCGTTAAAACTTGTTTTATCAAGTCCTACTGCAGTTGGTTTTGTTGGAGTGATCTTATCTCTCCAGATTGATTTCAATGGATATACAGTGATATCTCCAGTTGTGTTACCACCTTTACTATATACACTTAACCCCTGACTTACTGGACTAGCAAAGATCTGCATTGCTCCAGCTACAGTATAATCTTTTGTAAATACTTCTACACTGCTGCGATCTACATAAATATGTAAATCGATTGAGCCATCAGCATTTCTAGTCACTGCTTGACTATTTACATTGATACTGTCTCCCTCAACTACTATTACACCTGATTTAGTTCGATCCATTGTTAATAAATTATTTGTTAAATCATATTTGATAACAGTTTCTTGATCATCACCTGTTCTTACTTTAAATCCTACTTCTGTGCTGTTAGCATCAGGTTTTAATTTAGCAACGATTTCATAACTGTCACCACTAAAATCACTTAATAATTCATTATTTTCATTGATTGTTGCATTTAATAATTCTTTTTTATTTGCTTCATCACGTAATGACTCATATTCCTCAATTGGTGTTTGAGTTAAGTAATAGTTACCATCACCATCTTTTGTTACACCTAATTTTAACTGTAAATTAAATGTTCCATTAAAAGCAGTATTACCATTAACATCAGGAATTGTATTACAGAAACTACTATCCCATGTATTCATCCAGTTGATTGCAATGATATCATGACCTATAAATTCATCAGCTGTTCCAAAATCACCTTGATAATAAGTCATAGCTGCATATGAATCCATTCCAAAATTCATGATACCGTCATTGACATCATTACCCATACCATTTGCATTTGTACTTGCATATTGTTCTTCTGGAATATATGTCCATTTACCATCTACTTGTTTAAAGTCACCGATCTTGTATAAACGACCTCCACGATCTAATACCCATTTTACTTCTCCAGTCTTTTCTCCATTTTCGTTTGTTACTTCTATTGGATATAAATCTGGACATTCTGTATTTAATTCTGGATATGTTGATTCAGTTTCCCAGTTGATTAAATCATCTGATGAATAGATTCTTAATGGTCCCCCTGCTACTACCATGAACCATTTATTTTCATATCTAAATACTTTTGGATCTCTAAAGGCTGTATTATATAGTGGATCATCTTTCCAGTCTAATAATACTTTTCCTTCATCATATTTATGGAATGTCTTTCCATCTTTACTATAGGCACCAATAATTCTTTGTCCATCAGAACCATTTGTACCATTAGCTGTGATAAAGAAGAAGATTCCTTCTTCACCTTCAGCAAAAACTTCAGGTGCTGTTTCATGATTTGCAATTACTGCACATCCTGAATACATTGTTCCATATTCATCTGGATAGAATTCAATTGGATGTTCTTCCCAGTGAATTAAATCTGTACTAGTTGCATGAGCCCAGTGCATTGGTCCCCATTTATCACTGTCATAATATTGATAGAATAAATGATATTCACCATTATAAAATACCATTCCGTTTGGATCGTTAGCCCATCCATCTTTTACTGAATAGTGGTATTGACCACGATAATCTTCGTTGTAATATACTTCATCTGGTTGTTGGCGATGTACACGAACTCGATAAAGTACTTTAGCATCACCATTTCTTACTGTTAATGTATATGTTTGTAAATCTTTTGTTACTGGTAAATTGTTGATATCAACAAGATTACCATCTTCATCGCTAGCAGTAATTATGCTGTCATTACCAATTTCAGGTAATAATTTTACTGATGTTGTTGCATTACTAACATAAGTAATATAAACATATTGACCACTTGCAAATTGGATATCTTTATCAACTTTACCATCATTGCTTGCAATCGTTAAACCTGTTAATCTTGGTGAATTGTCAGCAGTAATAGGAGTGTATTCAACATTTTGATAAGTTACATTACCATTCCAAGTAAGTAAACCAAATAAACCTTCACTGATTACGTCGTTTTGACCATAATGAGAATCACTGCTACTAGTATTCATCGTATAGTCAGCAGTATTCATAACTAACTCACCGTTGATATAATAAACCATATGTTTATCAATAACAGTAACTTTTAAATGATATTCGTTATTTTCAGTTAATGAAATATAACTAGATTTACCTAAATCTACAACATCATTTTTTTCAAATTTAAATAATCTGGCTTCACCTGTTTCACCATTTACATTGGCTACATACATATTTTTAGTATTTAGATCATCACTTGCTCTAAATACTAAAGATGCAGCTCCTTTTCGTTCATTAAACTTAACATCAGCTTCATAAACGAAATTGTCTCCCTCAGATTCACTCAATAAAAATGAATCCCCATCGGAAATTCCTGTGATTCCAATATCACTTTTTTGCCAATTGCTATTTTCTTCAATGCCATCTAAGTTAGTAACAAAATTCTTTTCATCACTACCATTGCTGACAAATGTTCCTTCAGGAACACTTATTTTTTCATCATCGCCACCAGCAGCATTAACAATTGTTAAATTAGTGAATAGCATTGATAAAATTAACAATGAGCTTAAAATCTTTTTAGCTTTCATCTCTATCCCCTTTCTGTGATTTATATGAATATTATAATTATTTTATTGTAAATAATTAATTGTCAAATGTAATCAATTTATATGACATTTGTAATATTATTGTATTACATTTTAAATCATATAACAAAAAAGAGATCGAGCATCACTCAATCTCTTACTTATAGACTTGTTATACTTTCTTATGAATTTTCTATTTTATTCAAGATATTTTTTACATTCATTGAACCATTACGAATCGCTAAACCAGTAGTTAATAAAGCTATTATTGTTACCACTAAAGCAAAATATGAAATTATTGTAATGATTGAACTACTTTTAGCAAAGAAAATGATAATTATTATAAGGGAGGAGATAATTATTAAATTTCTTAACCATATTTTTAAACGATTAATTTGTTTGGTTTGATATTTTACTTCTTCAACATATGCTTCTTTTAATTTTTGATTCATAATAGTCCTCCTGAATTTTAATATGAAAGTTGTGGATCAAAGAATCCGATCAATACTCCTACAAATGCAATTACAACTAAAATTAACATTACTGTAGTAGGTGCTAATTTTTTCTTAGTCATTAACCACCAGCATAAAATTACAAATGCTCCAGATAAGAAATTTGGATATACTGAATTTAATGAATCATTCAAAACTAAGAATGGTTTTTCGGCACCACTAGCAGTCATTGTAAATGAAGTAGAAATACTTACCCAAGTTCCAGCTACAGCACCAATTACTACTGTACCTAATAATACGATTGAATCACGAATGGCATTAGCTTGTTCACCAACTAAGAATTCAACAGCTTTACCACCCATTTCATATCCTTTATTATAAAGGAATTTCATTCCAAATGTAATTAAGATATTCCAAGCAATTATATAGAAGATAGGACCAATTGGATTACCACCTGTAGCTAATCCCATCCCAATTCCAAGTAAGATTGGAATTAAAGTACCAACTACTAATGAGTCACCAATTCCGGCTACTGGTCCCATCAAACCAGCTCTTAAACCGTTGATTGTTTCACTATCGATTGGTTCACCGTTAGCTTTTGATTCTTCTAAACCAGCAGTAATACCAACGATCAATGCTCCAACTTGTGGTTCTGTATTAAAGAAAGCAGTATATGTTTTCATTGCTTCTTTTTGTTCTTCTTTAGTATCATATAATTCTTCAACAATTGGTAACATTGATACTAAGTAACCAAATGTTTGCATGTGTTCTTGTGAGAAACAAGTTAAATTTCCATAATACCAGTTTCTAAATGATTTATTTAATGTTTTCTTAGATATTTTCTTCATCTTAAATATCCTCCTCGTCATCATCATCCAAACCACCAGCTGCTGCAGCTGCTTTGGCTTCAATACTAATCATCTTAATTTTGTAATTAATTACGGCAAATACTCCACCGATTACAGTAGCTACAACTAAGTTTAAACCTAAAGCTGCTGATAAAGCAAATCCAAAGAAGAAATAAACGAAATCAACTAATGAATTAGCTACTTGTTTTAATAAAATTGCAACCCCAACTGCTGGAAGTAAAGATCCAACTGTGAATAATGTTTTCATAGCAATACCATCCATTGGTAAATATGTTTGAATTGCTTCAACCATAGGTTGCCCTAATTTACACATAACTAATGCTGGTAAGAATGAACAAACGATATGAGAAATCCAAGGTAAAACCATATCTACTGCATATAATTTTTTAAATTCACCTTTTTCTACAGCTTTCCACCCAATATGTTGCCATAATAAGTTCATAGTAGCTGTACCATAGAATAATACTGTACCAACTGTACCAACTAATGCTCCTAAAGCTTGAGCAGCTGCTAAACCATCTGAACTAGCAGGATCAATTCCACCTGCTTTTAAGAATACCATTGTTAAAGGAATACCAATATAACTTACTGCACGAACATCGGCAGATACTGTTCCTCCAGGTGTTACTAAAGCGATATAAAGAACTTGCATCGCTGTACCAACAATAACCCCAGTTGTAACATCCCCTAAAACAATTCCACATACTAACCCAGCAACTAAAGGTCTACCTAATGTATAGTTACCAAGTGATGTACCCCCAAGACCAGGCATACTTGATAAACATGCAAAGATTCCTAAAATCGCTGCTTGTAACCAACTTATTTCCATAATATTAATCCCCTTTTCTTTTATTTATAACCGAATTGTCCTCTAAATTTAGTCCAATTTCCAATTGCTTCTTCTTTTACCAAAGCAAATTCTACAGAATAACCTTTTTGCATAATTTTTTCTAATGCATCAGCTTCTTCTTGAGTAATTGATTGATTATTTCCTAATTTAGTAGCTCCTTCACGATCATTACATGGTCCTACGATTACTGTTTTAACATCGCTAGGAACAAAACCTTGTTCAACTAAAATTTGTTCCATTGTTAATGGATTTTTAGTAATTAAGAAATAATTATCATTACTATCTAATACTTTTTGACATTTCTTTTTCCAATCTGCCATTGTCCAAATAAATGTCTTTTTTCCACTTGCAGCTTTATAAGCAGCTTTTAAAACCGGATTATTAGCAGCATTGTCATCAACTGCTACAATTCCATCACATGGATATTCAAGCGCCCATCTAGTACAAGTTTGACCATGAATCATACGGTCATCAATTCTTACAAAAGTAACTGCCATTTTCTTTCCTCCTAAATGTCATCATCTTCATCTTTTGTTTCTAGAACAAATTGTTTGATTGCGCCAGTAGCTTCGCTAGTTACTGAGGCAACAAGTAAATCATCATCTAACGTATCTTTCATCAATACAGTAGTTAATGCTAATGGTAAGTTCATACCTCCTAATACTAGTGTATTATCCATTTGATTTAATGAAGATAAAACACTCATCGCAGTTGTTAATGGTGATCCACCAATTAAATCTGCTAATAAAATAATTTTAGCATCACTAGGAATTACTTTAATTGCTTCAGCAAAATCAATTGCAAATTGATCAGCTGTAATCCCATTTTCTAATCCAACTGCAATAACTTCTTCACGTTTCCCTGCTAACATTTCTAATGAATCTAATAATCCTTTAGCAAAGTTTCCGTGACTAACTAATACTACGTATTTCATTTTTGACCTCCCTTTCTTTTGACACTTATATCTTATCAAGTTACTTCATTAAATACATCTGAGCATTGTCACTACTTTTAATGGACATTTGTCACTTGGAATATGACAAATGTCATATTCGTGTTTGAAAGATATTTATTTTATTTCATAATAAAAACGAACAGCAGTCGCTATTCGTTTAAATAATTATTTATTTCTCTTTGTAATGCAATCAATGTAGTATCAAGATCTGCATTACTTTGCAAAGCCCTTGTAATCTGATTATTAGCTATCCTCATTACAGCTTCATATTTTTTAAATCCTGTATTGATCGTAGGATATTCCATTACTTTATTCAATACACTCATATCAATCTTGCTATCGCCCATCGTATCTTCTTCTAATAATTTTAATATGTCTTCAGATTCAGTTACAGATTTTAAAGGTGAAACTCCTTGACTATATTTATAAATATCCTGCTGTGATGTCTCATTATATGTAAATTCTTTTAATAACTGCCAAGCTAAATCACCATTACTTGATCTAGTTGAAAGACCAATCATCAGCGATGATAATTGTGTTAAATAAGCATCTGTCTGCTGGGGCATTTCAATTACATCCCATTCAAAAGTTGAGAATTTACTAACACGGTATGGATATGGTTTATAAGTACGATATTGAGAAAATTGCATTGGCGCAAAAGCTACTTTTCCTTGATCAAAATCATTTGAAGTAACATTGAACCCTTGATTAAGCAAATTTATTTTTTCAATAAATTGAATTGCTTCTTTGACTTTAGTGTTATTTAAATCACATGAAGTTCCACTTTCATTGAATATATTTATTCCTCCAGCATAAATTGCATCTAACCAGGTATAATTATAATACCCATATTGATCAATTATCCCATCGTTATCAGTATCCTTTGTTATTTGTTTACAAATATTATAAAAATCATCTAATGTCCAATCATTTTCAGGTAAACTGATTCCTTCTTTTTCTAATAATGTTTTGTTTACAAACATTAAAGTTGGATTAACTTCGTATGGTAATGCATATTGAACACCTTGATACTTACCTATTTCAAGTGTATTTTGATAAAATTTATCAACATCAAAATCACTATCACTTTTAATTATTTGATCAAGATTTTTCAAAGCTCCTAAAGAAGCTAAAGAATTAAAATCTTCATTTAAAATCATATACAGATCCGGTTCATTTCCGGTTAATAACTGCTGTGATAACCATAATGAATAATCTTCTTTCAAAATACCACTTTGATATTTTTCTTCTACATTTGGATGCTCTTTTTCAAAACGAGCAATTGTTTCATCAATCATCTTATAGTAATCAAAAGTAGGAACATCCCAATTACTTCCCGCAAAAATACCAATAGTCAGAACTCTCTTTTGATTATTATAATATATAAAGCCACCAATTATCAAAATAACCAAAATAACTATTTTTACTCTATTTGCTTTAATCATGATCTAAATTCCTTGTTGTCTGTCCTGTTTGAACAGCCCAAATAGCAAGCTGAGTTCGATCCCGTAATTCTAATTTTGATAAAATTGAGCTTAAATAGTTTCTAACTGTTCCTTCAGATAAATACAATTTCTGGGCTATTTCTTTATTTGATAAGCCAAATCCTACTTGTTGAATCACTTTCCATTCCGCATTACTTAAATTATTAACATTATTATCATTAACACTAATTGCATAATTAGTATTTGCCATTTTCGAAAACAATCTAAATACTTTTGTTGCAATATCAGGATTGATCATTGCCCCACCAGATATAACCGTTTTAATAGCTTGATACAGCCCCTCCATAGATACTCCTTTTAAAAGATAACCACTAGCACCAAATTTCAAAGCACTAAAAACAAATTCATCATCATCAAAAGTCGTTAAAATAATAATTTTGATATCTGGATACAATTCCTTAACTGTTTTAGTACAATACACTCCATCCATTCGTGGCATTCTAATATCCATCAAAATAACATCCGGCATATTTCTTTTAATACTATCTAAGACTGCAAAACCATCTCCAGCTGTATCAATAACCTGGATATCTTCATGCGTATTTAAAACAATTTTTAATGATTCTCTAATTAATTCTTGATCATCAGCAATTAGAACTTTAATCATAATTTTCTCCTTCTTTCATTGGAATAACTACTTCAACAGTAAATCCATCATTTCCATCATACTTCAAAGTACCATTTAAAATAGCAACTCTTTCTTGCATCTGTTTTAAACCATAACCTTTTTTTACTTCTTTGCAACCCAAACCATTATCTTTAATATAAATTATTAAATTTGAATTTTCTTGATAAATTTTAATTTCAATAACATTAGCATGACCGTGTCTCAAAGCATTAGTAATACTTTCTTGAACGATTCTAAAAATAATATCTTCTTTAGTATTTTCAAAATCAATTTTCTCTAATTGATAATCAAAATCGATCTTAACATCAGAGACATCACTAAATTCCTGAATCATTTTCTGAACAGCTTCTTTTAAAGTATGCTCTTCTAAAGCTCCCGGACGAAGTTTATTTAAAGAACGCCGTACATCACCGATTCCCTCTCTAACGACCTTAGCAACAACTATTAATTGTTGTTTAGTAAGTGCTGGATCGATATCGATCATTGCAATACAAGCATCTACTCCAGCCGCGATTCCTGTTAAAGCATGTCCTAAAGTGTCATGAATTTCTCGAGCTAAACGTTTTCTCTCATTATTTTCACCAATCTTTTCTGTAACTGCAGCGTAATTTTTTAATTGTTTATTCACTTCATTGATCATTGATAATTCTTTAGCAATATTTTCATTTTCTTTGATCTGATTTGCAATATAGACAATTAAAAACATAATAAATAAAATTAAATTTGTTGATTCTAAAATATTTTTAGTCGCTAATAATGCTGTTTTGGTAGCAGCATCATATACCCTAATATAACTATCAAGCGAAGCCATAGGGATAACATTTGAAATAATATCATAGTTCGATAATAAAAATATCACTAAAATAAGTCCTATAATGACGGTTGTATTACGACCGTTTTTAGTATTAAAAATAATATCTGCAAAAACTAATAAGCTTACCCCATTATAACCCATATATAAATTAAAAATGATAAAAAAGCATAAAAATAATTCTAAAGCGTTACACAAACTC
>JABLTO010115448.1_pt1 | contig 15346 bp, 11 predicted proteins | sample 7160091 | NCBI WGS metagenome assembly JABLTO01 (sample SAMN14651225, study PRJNA627086) | human gut metagenome | isolation source: feces | host: Homo sapiens
CAATTATATGAAGCGCGAGAGTAGTCTTACCTGATGACTCCGGAAGCGATTCCTTGAATTTATAAAGATTTCTGATATAAGTAATAATAAAATACACCGCAAACCCGATAGCTCCCGCTATCCAGATGAATTTCAGTATCATCGTATAATGAATATACCCATGCGCTGCAAGCGCTCCGTCACTGCCGCCTACGCCCGCAGCCTCCGCAGCGGCAGCCACAGGTCCTTCGTGACCTCCAACCGGCAGACCAAGCTTCTGCAATATAGAAAACAAACTGAACCCGAACGGTATACCAAACGGTATTATCATGCGCGCCGCGGCGAGCAGCCAAAGCCCATAAAAAACCTTTCGCGGTACTCGATCCTTCATAAAACGTCTCATGATCTCAATGATCATTATCATAATCGACGCTGAAAACGTCATGTTTAAAATTGACATAAGCCCGATCCTCTAATCCTCGTACTCCTGAATCATTTTCTTAAGATTGTCGATCTCCTTCTTTGAAAAGCTGCGGTTAGCCAGCAATGACGCAAACATCAGCTCAGAAGATCCACCGAACATTTTCTTTGAAAGCTCATCAACACTGGCCTTCTGCACTTCTTCACGAGTTATGAGAGCATGACATATGAACTTCGGCTCGCGGCGCTCGACGGCTCCCTTAGCTATACACTTTTTTATAACTGTATACGTAGTGTTTATGTTCCAACCGATAGATTCCTTAAGTATATCGGATATCTCCTTGGCAGTTATATCACCGTGTTCCCAGATCACGTTCATTACCGCCAGCTCAGAATCAAATAATTTAATATCCATCTTTATCCCCCTTTTTAATATATTTTATACTCCGTATACTATCATAGTAGTATAAATTTGTCAACCAATGCCATTAATATGTAATATACACATACTACCCGAGCGCCCGGCGCTCCCACGATACGCACGAAAGCCGGAGCCCATGCGGGCTGCGGCTTTCCATTATTTCCGTTACGCGAATACTTAAACATTCGCACATTTATTTATTTTATTAATCTTCCATGAGTTCTTTCTTGCTGAGCGCAGCCTTTATGAGCTCTCTGAAGAGCGGATGAGCGTGGTTAGGTCTGCTCTTGAACTCAGGATGATACTGAACACCTACAAAGAATGTCTTTTCAGGTAATTCAACTGCTTCAACGAGTCTCTCGTCAGGTGAGAGGCCTGAGAATACCATTCCTGCTTCCTTGAACTTATCACGGTACAGGTTGTTGAACTCATATCTGTGTCTGTGACGCTCTGCGATGTCGCTCTTTCCGTAAGCTCTTTCAAGCTCAGTTCCCGGCTTTATAGAGCAAGGGTAAGCGCCGAGACGCATAGTTCCGCCCATCTGGATATCGCCGCGCTGGTCAGGCATCCAGTGGATAACAGAGCAGTCGCCTTCAGGAACGAACTCACTTGAGTTTGCATTCCTGAGTCCGATAACGTTTCTTGCGAATTCAACTACAGCCATCTGCATACCGAGGCATATTCCGAGGAACGGAATGTCATTCTCTCTTGCAAACTTTATAGCAGTTATCTTTCCTTCGATACCTCTGTTACCGAAACCGCCCGGTACGAGGATACCATCGCACTTTCCGAGTATATCCTCAACTGTATCAGGAGTGAGCGTTTCTGAATCTACCCACTCGATATTTACGTTTGCACCGTTCTCCCAGCCGCCGTGCTTAAGTGCTTCTGCAACTGAAAGGTAAGCGTCATGTAACTGAACGTACTTGCCGACAAGTGCAATAGTTACTTCCTTGTCGCTGTTCTTTATGCGCTCAGTCATTTCTTCCCATTCTCTCATATCTGCAGGCTTGTCTTCAAGACCGAGCTCTCTGCAAACGATAGAAGAGAAGTTGCTTTCCTCAAGCATCTGAGGTGCTTCGTAAAGGATAGGCATAGTGATGTTGTTTATCACGCAGTCAGGCTTTACGTTGCAGAATAATGAGATCTTTTCTCTGATGCTGTCAGGTACAGGCATGTCGCATCTTGCAACGATGATGTCAGGAGCTATACCCATTGAACGCAGCTCCTTTACAGAGTGCTGAGTCGGCTTTGACTTGTATTCGCCTGAACCTACGAGGTAAGGGATAAATGTTACGTGTATAAACAGCGCATTTTCTCTTCCCACCTCAAGTGAAAGCTGTCTTATAGCTTCAAGGAACGGCTGGCTCTCGATATCACCTGTCGTTCCGCCGATCTCCGTTATTACGATATCAGCTTCAGCCTTTTTGCCTACAGAGTAGATAAAATTCTTTATTTCATTAGTGATATGAGGTATTACCTGGATAGTTTCTCCGAGGTAATCGCCGTGGCGCTCCTTGTTGAGAACGCTCCAGTAAACCTTTCCGGTCGTAAGATTTGAAAATTTATTCAGATTTTCATCAATAAATCTTTCGTAATGACCGAGGTCCAGATCTGTTTCTGCGCCATCCTCTGTTACGAATACCTCACCGTGCTGATAAGGGCTCATCGTACCCGGGTCAACGTTGATATACGGATCCAGCTTCTGCGATATTACCTTATATCCCTTTGACTTAAGAAGACGACCCAGTGATGCGGCAGTAATGCCCTTTCCCAGACCGGATACAACGCCTCCTGTTACGAAAATATATTTGACGTTTTTCATAAAATCCTCCTGAAGATTTTCAAATTACTATACTTCGATCGTTCCCTCAAAAATCGTACTGGCGTCACCGGTCATTGTTACTGTATTTCCGGCGTATCTTATCTTAAGCTCGCCGCCTATGAGTTTTACAGTTATTTCCTCGTCCTTTGAGCAATATCCGTTTTCAACGGCAGCTACTACTGCTGCGCACGCGCCTGTGCCGCATGCCCATGTCTCGCCGTTTCCTCTTTCCCAGACACGCATCTTCAGCTTCTGCGGGCTGATGACCTTAACAAATTCTGTATTCGTTCTTTCAGGGAATATCTTGTTATGCTCAAACTTCGGACCGATCTCTTCCAGATCTATTTTGTCCACATTATCTGTAAATACAACGCAGTGCGGATTTCCGACGTTTACACAAGTTATATTATATTCGTTTTCACCGATTTTGACAGGCTGATTTATAATTTTTTCGCCCGGCAGGTCAACCGGTATAGCAGCAGGATCGAGCTTTACTTCGCCCATTTCAACTGTGGCAGCTGTAACTTCACCGTACTGCTTTATGAGCTTTACAGCTCTTACGAGGCCTTCGGCCTCTACTGTAACTATATCGCGCGGCGCGATACCTGAATCGTGCAGGTATTTTGCGATGCATCTGAGAGCGTTGCCTGAAATGCCTCCGTTTGTGCCGTCCTGGTTTATAAGGACCATAGATGCGTCAGCTATCTTTGAAGGGTATATCAGGCATATTCCGTCGCCGCCTATACCGAGGTGTCTGTCTGAGAGCATTACAGCCAGTCCCTCAGGATTGTCGATCTGCTGATCGAAACAGTTGAAGTAGATATAGTCGTTCTTTGTTCCGCTCATCTTGAGGAATCTGAGCTTCTGACGGCTTTCTCTCATGTCGTTTATATTTACAAGCTCTGTGCATTCCTTAGTGAACTTTGAACGCAGGCTGTTGAGGAGCGCGTTTGCAGTATCCATTGAAGTCAGGCACGGTATAGCTCTTTCTACAGCTTTTCTTCTCAGCTTTACAGAGTCCTTTGTAGGGATCCTTCCGCGTGAAGATGTTGAGATTATATAATCTACATTTCCGCTTTCAAGAAGAGTAAGGCAGTTATTCTCAGCTTCGCTGATCTTTGAAACGCGTTCTACAGGCAGGCCCTCAGCTTTTATGATGTCAGCTGTACCGTAGGTTGCATAAAGCTTGAAGCCAAGCTCTGCAAATCCTCTTGCTATATCAGGGATCTCAGCTTTATCTCTGTCTCTTACTGTTATGAGTACGCCGCCTTCCTTCTTCATTTCGTATCCGGCAGCAACAAGTCCCTTGTACAGTGCTTCTTCAAGCGTGCCTGCGATACCGAGGACTTCGCCTGTTGACTTCATTTCAGGTCCGAGATGAGTATCAACGTTTATGAGTTTTTCGAATGAGAATACAGGGACCTTTACAGCATAATAAGCTGACTTTCTGTAAAGACCTGTGCCGTAACCCATATCAGCAAGCTTTTCACCGAGCATAGCGCGTGTAGCAAGATCTACCATAGGAACGCCTGTTACCTTTGAGATATACGGGATAGTTCTTGATGATCTAGGATTTACTTCTATGACATAAAGGTCGTTTTCGTAAATAAGATACTGAATATTTACAAGACCTAATGTATTCATTGATACTGCCAGTCTCTTAGACTGGTCGATTATCTTTTCAATTATTTCATCAGTAATATTCCATGCAGGATATACTGCTATGGAGTCACCTGAATGTATACCTGTTCTTTCGATATGTTCCATGATACCAGGTATGAGGATATCTTCGCCGTCGCATATAGCGTCGATCTCAAGCTCTATACCCATAAGGTATTTGTCGATGAGGATAGGATTTTCTATTTCCTGACGGAGTATGATCTCCATGTACTCCTTGATATCGTCATCATCCCACGCGATGATCATGTTCTGACCGCCGAGTACGTATGAAGGACGCATAAGTACAGGATATCCTACAGTCTTTGCAGCGTGGAGCGCTTCTTCTGTAGTCATTACAGTAAGACCTGCAGCGCGCTTTATGTGCTCTCTTTCGAGAAGCTCGTCAAAACGCTCTCTGTCTTCTGCCATATCTATACTGTCTGCAGGTGTGCCGAGTATCTTTACTCCGTGCTCGTCAAGATGCTTTGTGAGTTTTATCGCAGTCTGTCCACCGAACGCTACTACTACAGCGTCAGGCTTTTCAGTAGCGATTATGTTCATTACGTCTTCGTCTGTAAGCGGCTCAAAGTAAAGTCTGTCTGCTGTATCGAAGTCTGTAGATACAGTTTCAGGGTTGTTGTTTACGATAACAACTTCGTAGCCGGCTCTCTTAAGTGACCATACGCACTGTACGGAAGCATAGTCGAACTCGATACCCTGGCCGATCCTGATAGGACCTGAACCGAATACTATGACAGTACCCTTGCAATGGTCTGTTTTCTTCTGCTTTTCAAGGAATGCTGAAGCTTCATTCTCATCATCGTAAGCAGAGTAGAAGTAAGGTGTTTCAGCATCGAACTCAGCTGCGCATGTATCTACCATCTTGAATACAGCATGGCGCTTGTTCTGGATCTTCTGACCTGACATATCCTCGATAACAGAATCAAGATAAGCGTGCTTCTTTGCTTCAAGGTACAGCTCATCCGTGAGCGGCTCGCTGGCGAGCCTGTTTTCTATATTTATTAATTTAATTATCTTATTGAGGAACCATTCATCGATCTTTGTGATCGCATGGATCTCGTCAACTGTAGCTATACCGCGCTTGAGAGCCTGATAAAGTACGAAAAGTCTCTGGTCATCGCAGTTGTGGATGCGTGCCTTTATTTCCTCGTCACTCAGTTCTCTGAGTTCTTCATCGTCGAGAGTATTGTGCTTTATCTCTGCACCGCGTACAGCCTTCATAAGCGCTTCTTCGAATGTCTGGCCTATAGCCATTACTTCGCCTGTAGCCTTCATCTGCGTTCCGAGATCGCGCTTAGCGTAAACAAACTTATCGAACGGCCACTTAGGGAACTTAACTACAACGTAGTCGAGCGCCGGTTCGAAGCATGCGTATGTATTTCCTGTTACTGCGTTCTTTATCTCGTCAAGTGTGAAACCTATAGCGATCTTTGCCGCAACCTTTGCTATAGGATAACCTGTAGCCTTTGACGCGAGCGCAGAAGAACGTGAAACTCTTGGGTTTACTTCGATAACTGCATACTCGAAGCTTTCAGGGTGCAGCGCGAACTGGCAGTTGCAGCCGCCCTCGACCTTGAGTTCTGAGATTATATCGAGCGCTGCCTTACGGAGCATCTGGTATTCCTTGTCTGCAAGTGTTACGGCAGGCGCTATTACGATACTGTCGCCGGTATGTACGCCTACAGGGTCGAAGTTTTCCATTGAGCAGACAGTGATAACATTGCCCTTGCTGTCACGCATTACTTCGAATTCTATTTCTTTCCAGCCGGATATGCACTTTTCTACGAGTACCTGAGTAATAGGCGAAAGACGCAGGCCGTGCTCAGTTATCTCGCGAAGCTCTGCTTCGTCATTAACTATACCGCCGCCTGAACCGCCGAGCGTAAATGCAGGTCTGATAATTACCGGATAACCGATCTCATCAGCAAAAGCAACTGCTGATTCTATATCATTTACTACCTTTGAAGGAATTACAGGCTGACCGATGGACTCCATAGTATCCTTGAACATCTGACGGTCTTCTGCCTTATCTATAGTTTCAGGATTTGCGCCGAGAAGTATAACGCCGTTTTCTTCAAGGAAGCCTTCCTTTGCAAGCTGCATCGAAAGTGTCAGACCTGTCTGGCCGCCGAGCGTTGAAAGAAGTCCGTCCGGCTTTTCCTTGAGGATTATCCTCTTTACTACTTCAAGTGAAAGCGGCTCTATGTAAATGCTGTCAGCCATCTGGTTGTCAGTCATGATAGTAGCAGGGTTAGAGTTTACCAGAACTACCTCAAGTCCTTCTTCCTTAAGAGCGCGGCAGGCCTGTGTGCCTGCATAGTCAAACTCTGCAGCCTGTCCTATTACGATCGGACCGGAGCCTATCACCATTACTTTTTTTAATTTCTTATTTAACGGCATTTACTCCAACCTCCTTCATAAGCTTTACAAAATCATCGAATAAGAAACCTGAGTCGAGCGGGCCGCCGCACGCTTCAGGATGGAACTGAACTGAGAATACAGGCTTGTCATTATACTTTACGCCTTCGCATGTATCATCATTTGCGTTCACAAAGCTTACCTCAGCAAAGTCAGGAAGGCTGTCGCCTACAACACAGTATCCGTGGTTCTGGCTCGTGATAAATACTCTTCCGTCAGCCAGGCGCTTTGCAGGCTGGTTAGCGCCTCTGTGTCCGTACTTCATCTTGTCCGTGCGTCCGCCTGAAGCAAGAGCAAGGAGCTGATGACCGAGGCATATGCCAAATACAGGTATGCCGCTTTCACGAAGGATCCTGATCTCTTTTATAACTTCAGTATTTTCAGCCGGATCCCCAGGGCCGTTTGAAAGCATGATACCGTCCGGCTTCATTGCTATGATATCAGACGCTTTTGTTGATGAAGGAACAACAGTAACGTCACAGCCGCGTTTTTGCAGCTCTCTGCAGATGTTGCGCTTTGCGCCGAGATCCATGAGTACCACCTTGATCGGAGCGCTTCCGTCAGCAGGCTCTGCTGTATGAGGATGCTCCTCAGCCTCTTCGCATGTAGTATTGGCAACTGCTTCTGTTATTATGTACTGCTTGAGTTCCCATATGTCAGAAGATGTTTCCTGAGGAAGTTCGGAAAGGATCATACCGTTCATTACACCGTTTTCACGCACGATCTTTGTAAGGGCTCTCGTGTCTATACCGTAAAGACCCGGAACGTTCTGTTCCCGCAAAAAAGTGTCAAGGTCTCCCTGATTTCTAAAATTGGAAGGCTCCTGACACCAGTCTCTAACTATATATCCTTTAACAAATGACTTTCTGCTCTCGAAATCTTCCGGTGTGGAATGTAAATTTTAAATTAAAAATATTTATTATATGCAGAGGAATCTCTCATCATATGTCGAATATATAAATACAGATACTTTTAAAGTATCTGAAAAAGGATCTGCAGCGCGCGGTAATGCATTGGGGCACTGAACGCTGTTGCGGTCTGCGGAACGCGGCATGCAGGGGAAAGCTCTTAAAGCATGCAGTGCTACAGGGTCCGTAATATAAAGGAGGCACTTGTATGAGAGTTAACATTACAAGCAAGGGGTTTACAGCAAATGACAGACAGGTAGCTCTGATCGAAAAGAAGTTCGAAAAGCTCAGCAAGTTTTTCCCTGAGGAAACGACTGTAAATGTAACGATGGGCTTCAAGAAAAACAGACAGACTATGGAAGCTATGATCTCTGTTAAAGGGATGATCTTCAGAGCAGAGTTTACTGATACTGACATGAATGTGTGTCTCGATAAAGTAGTTGAAAGACTTACATCACAGATCACAAGACATAAGAAAAAGCTTCAGAAAAACAATCAGAAGGTCAAGGGTGTCGATCTCAGATTTGATGCTGTTCCTGAAACTGACGAGGAAGAAGAATCATTCGCTCCTGTAAGGATAAAGGAGTTTGAAATAACTGCCATGGAGACAGAAGAGGCGATACTCCAGATGGAAATGCTGGATCACAGCTTTTTCGTATTTATGAACGACCAGACAGGTCGCGTCTCAGTTGTATACAAGCGTGACGACGGTACATACGGTCTTCTTGATCCTGTTTATTAAAATGTTGATTTTTCAAAGGCTGCCGCATTTATGCGGCAGCTGTTTTTTTTTAAAAGCCATGCCGCATACTATTGAAAAAAGAATCGTTCTTAGGTACAATAAAACGTAGAATGTCTGAAAAAGGGTATCTGAGAGGTCAACATGTTAAACAGTTTTTTTAATTCGATATTCAGTTCAGCGCTGGACATTATTTCCGACATACGCATACTGGATATAATAGATATAGCGATCGTAGCTTTCGCTATTTATAAGATAATAGATTTCATAAGCCGCACGCGCGCACAGCAGCTCGTAAAGGGTCTTGTAGTGCTTATAGTAGCGCTGGCGCTTTCCGATATAATGAATCTCTACACAGTCCATTTCGTGCTTAACGCAGTCATGACTTACGGACTTATGGCGATCATAGTCATATTTTATCCGGAGCTGCGGCGGGCGCTCGAGTATCTTGGACGGAGCAAGCTGTTCTTTTCAAAACAGTTCGCAAATGTGCAAAAAGACACCGCGAAAGAGATCATATCGCAGATATGCAAGGCAGTAGAGTATTTTTCATCAAATAAGACCGGCGCTCTCATAGTTATCGAAAGAGAGATAGCGCTTGGCGACATAGTAGAGACAGGAACGAAAGTAGACGCCGACATAACGGCGATGCTTCTCGATACTATATTTTACGAAGGCTCCGCGCTTCATGACGGAGCAGTCATAATCCGCCAGGACAGGCTTCTGGCGGCAGGATGCGTACTTCCGCTCACGCGTAACAACAACCTGGAGCATACGCTCGGAACGAGACACCGCGCCGGCATAGGCGTTACGGAGGTCTCAGACGCTGTGACTATCATAGTCTCTGAAGAGACAGGCATAATATCAATGGCGTCAGATGGCATGCTTTCAAGATTCTTAGATGTAAAAACTGTAGAAAAAAATCTTTACGGGATATATCTTTCATCTGATCTTGATTCCTCTGAAACATCGGGGTCGCTGATGAGTTTTCTCAGGAGGATCATAAATGGCTAAAGGAAAAAAGAAAGTACTGACAAGTCAGGAAAAAAAGAAAAAGTACGCCAGCATAGCTATTTCCATAGTGCTGGCTTTCTGTCTGTGGATATACGCGAGCAATACAGACAACAGAAATTCAACGAAAACGTTCAATGTTCCTGTAGAATTCCTCAATATATCAGTCCTTGAAAGCAACGGACTCGTGCTCGCCGATCAGGAGGAAACATACGTAAAGGTCGAAATAGAAGGCAGGCGTTCTGTCATATCTTCAGTAAAGGAAAAAGACATAGTTGCGACTGTAGACGTTTCCTCTTTTGAAGAAGGCGAAAAGTACGCTGACATAGTAGTCCATGCGCCGTCATCAGTAAGCGTGGTCCGCGTAAATCCATCGCAGCTGAGGCTTACAGTAGAAACGAAAGTCACTGAGGATAAGGAAGTAGTGGTCGATTTCAACGGAAACACATCTGATGATGTCGAAGCTGTATGCACAGATATATCTACAGAGATAGTAGCCATATCCGGAGCAAAGTCAGCAGTAAGCAGAGTATCATATCTGTCTGCGCCCGTTGATATATCAAAGCTTTCAAATGATGAAAAGACATTTGTGGCAAGTCTGATCCCTATGGACTCAGACGGAAATGAAGTAAAGAATGTTTCAATAGCCATCAGCGAGGTATCTGTAAAAGCATGCCTTTACAATGTAAAAACGGTAGATCTTAACGTCGTTACAGTAGGCTCACTGCCGGACTCGCTTGAGCTCGCGTCTATAGACGCGCCTGATCAGGTAACGCTTGCGGGACCTGCTTCAGAGCTTAAAAATATTTCAGAGATAAGTACGAATGCAGTAGACCTTTCACAGATAAGCTCATCAACAGAAGTAGAGCTTAAAGCCGATGTACCGGGAGATGTCCGCCTTGCGTCATCACAGTCGGCGCTTAAGGCTGTCATAACTGTAAGAAAAATGTCAGTAAGATCGTTTACGCTTAAAACAGAAGATATAAAAATGACAGGAGTTCCGGACGGGATGGATGCAGTATGCGATGATCAGTCAGTTACCATTGAAGTGAGAGGCACAGACAGCTCTATGGAAGCACTTTCATCAGAAGATTTCACGCTGTCGGCAGATTGTTCATCACTTACTGCCGGAACAAGCACGGTAAAACTTACTGTAGAGCTTTCGAACAGGGCAAAACAGGCTGAGATCACAGTAAGCGATGTAAGTGTAAATATCACAGTAACAGAAGAAGATACTCAGTAAATAACAAAATATGTAAAATGTAAAAAGAAGAGAAAGGGGAATATCATGGCAAGAATGTTTGGAACAGACGGGGTAAGGGGTATAGCAAATACAGAACTCACGCCTGAGCTTGCAATGGCGCTTGGAAAAGCCGGTGCATACGTACTCGGCAGAGAATACAAAAGACCGCTGATACTTATAGGAAGAGATACACGTATCTCAGGGTGCATGCTTGAAGACGCTCTGTGCGCAGGTATACTTTCCATGGGAGGAGATGTAATAAAAGTCGGTGTGATACCTACACCGGGCATTGCATTTCTCGTGAGGAAGCTCAATGCAGCAGCAGGTGTTGTTATATCCGCATCACACAATCCGTTTGAGTACAACGGCATAAAGTTCTTCAGAGGTGACGGCTATAAGCTTGATGACACTATAGAAGACGAAATAGAAAAATATGTAAAAGAAGGCGTTCCATCAGAAGCAGGAAGATCAGGCGCAGATCTCGGAAGGATAATAGAACCTGAGGAGTCACCGGTAGCTTTATACAGGGAATTTGTAAAATCAACATTTGACGGAGATCTTAAAGGCATAAAACTCGTCCTTGACTGCGCAAACGGTGCGTCATACGTAGCAGCTGAAGATGTATTTACAGAACTCGGCGCAGATGTAAAAGTGATCGCCGATAAGCCTGACGGTATAAATATAAATGACAAATGCGGCTCTACACATCCCGAAGCCCTTGGAGAAGCAGTACTCAGAGAACACGCAGATATGGGCCTCGCATTCGATGGCGATGCAGACAGGCTCATAGCCGTTGATGAGACAGGAAATGCAGTAGACGGCGACAGAGTCATAAGCGTATGCGCAAGGCTCATGAAGGATGAAGGCCGCCTGGCAAACGATTCAGTTACCGTAACAGTAATGAGCAATATCGGATTCCATAAGCGCGCAGAGGAGCTCGGCATAAAAGTCGAAGTGACTGCGGTAGGCGACAGATATGTTCTCGAAAACATGAAAAAAACAGGCTGCCGCATAGGCGGAGAACAGTCAGGCCACATGATATTCCTGGACTACAGCACAACAGGCGACGGTATGATCGCAGCGCTTCAGCTGCTCAAGGCCTATAAGCGATACGGAAAGAAGCTTTCAGAGCTTGCAGAGGAGATGACTGTATACCCACAGGTCCTCATAAACGCTCATGTTAAAAATGAAAATAAACACAATTATATGGAAAACGCCGACGTAAAGGCTGCCATAGAGGAAGTTGAAAAAAAGATGGCAGGGGAAGGCCGCGTGCTCATAAGACCTTCAGGCACAGAACCTCTTGTAAGAGTAATGCTCGAAGGCTCAGATACAGAAAAGATACGCCCGCTTGCCCGGGACCTCGCTGATCTGATAGAAAGCAAGCTGTCATAAATCGATCTGCCATAATGTATAAATAAGCGGCTGCCGGCAGCCGAAAATATATAAAATATTAAAGAAAGGCTTTAAGAAAATGGTCAATATAGGAAATGACTGGGATAAAATTCTTGACGGCGAGTTTGATAAGGATTATTATCGTATGCTGCGGGAATTTCTGAAAAAAGAATACGCAACACAGACCATTTATCCTTCAATGTATGATATATTTAATGCGTTGAAGGCGACAGCGTATGAAGACGTAAAGGTCGTCATACTTGGACAGGACCCTTATCACGGTCCCGGACAGGCGCACGGTATGTGCTTTTCCGTGCAGAAGGGCGTAACACCGCCCCCATCGCTTGTAAATATATTCAAGGAGCTTAATGACGACGTCGGCTGCTCAGAGCCGCCGCACGGCTGTCTGGAGAGCTGGGCTGACCAGGGCGTACTCCTGTTAAACACTGTTCTGACCGTGAGGGCAGGCCAGGCTAATTCCCATAAGGGTATGGGATGGGAGATATTTACCGATAATGTTATAAGAAAGCTGAATGAGCGCGAAAAGCCTATGGTATTTCTGTTGTGGGGAGCTAATGCTCAGACAAAGACGTCGTATATAACGAATCCGGTCCACCTTATACTGAAAGCGCCGCATCCGAGTCCACTTTCAGCCTACAGAGGCTTTTTCGGATGCCATCATTTTTCAAAAGTGAACGAATTTCTTGTTGCAAACGGCATGGAGCCGATAGACTGGCAGATAAGATAGGCGCATGTGATGCGCATAATTTGCGGCAGCAGTCTTATACGTAAATCAATGTAATTATAATGTGAATTTCTTGAAAGAGGATTCTTTGTAATATATAAAAAGAAGAGGAGAATAAAATGGCATTTGCATCAGAAGTCGGTATCGACCTCGGTACCGCGAACGTATTGATCTATATACAGGGGAAAGGCATCGTCCTTAACGAGCCTTCAGTAGTTGCGCTCAACAAGGATACAGGCGAAGTACTCGCTGTAGGCGAGGACGCAAGACTCATGCTCGGAAGGACGCCAAGCAACATCATAGCTGTAAGACCTCTGAAGGACGGTGTTATTTCAGATTATGACACGACAGAGCGCATGCTCAAGTTCTTTATACGAAAGACATGCGGATCAGGCAGATTCTTCAAGCCGAGGATCATGGTCTGCGTGCCTAGCGGAGTTACTGAGGTTGAAAAGAGAGCTGTAAGCGAAGCCGCAACTATGGCAGGAGCAAAGGAAGTATACCTTATGGAAGAGCCTATCGCAGCAGCTATAGGCGCAGGTCTCGACATCATGAGCCCTGACGGCGTCATGGTCATAGATATAGGCGGCGGAACTACAGATATCGCAGTTATTTCGCTTGGAGGCATCGTAACGAGCGCTTCAGTAAAGATCGCAGGCGACAGATTCGACGATGCCATCATAAAATACATGAGAAAGGCGCACAAGCTCTTCATCGGTGAAAGAACAGCAGAACAGCTCAAGTTCAACATCGGAACAGCATTCCCGCGCGAAGAGTCAGTAACTATGGAGTGCAGAGGCCGCGACATGGTATCGGGACTCCCTGTTTCAGTAACAGTAACATCAGAAGAAATGTACGATGCTCTTGACGAGCCGCTCACAACTATATGCGAAGCAGTCCACTCAGTACTCGAAAAGACGCCTCCTGAAGTAGCGGCGGATATCAGCAGCTCAGGCATCATGCTCACAGGCGGCGGCGCGCTCCTCTGGGGTCTCGACAAGCGCATAGAGGACAAGACGAAGATCAAGGTAAGGATAGCAGAGGAGCCAAAGAGCTGCGTAGCCGTCGGCACAGGCCAGGCCCTCAAGCACATGGACGCTATCTCATCAAACAGGATGACAAACAAGCAGGATTTCTAATATCAAAACCTCCTGCCGGACAAATGATCATCAATAAATAAGATCATAACTGCACGCGTCACCGCGTGAAAATTTAAAAAGAAAACAAAAAGGCTGCCGTATATGCCGCTCACACCGCGGATCATGCGGCAGCCTTTTGAAAAATAGCATAATATGAAAACAGCGAGGAAACATAATGTCAAAGATCGAGCTTATCGCTACAGCGACATTCGGACTTGAATCCGTCGTAAAACGCGAGATAGAAAAACTCGGATATAAAGTAATAAAAACAGAAGACGCAAAGATAACGTATCTTGCGGATGAAAGAGGCATAGTAAGGTCAAATCTGCATCTGAGATGCGCAGACAGAGTACTTCTGAAGATGGCTGAGTTCAAAGCTGAAACATCAGAAGACCTGTTTCAGCAGACAAAGGCTGTTGACTGGGAGCAGTGGATACCGGCAGACGGAAAGTTTACCGTAAACTGTACAACAGTAAAATCAAAGCTGAGGAGCGAACCGGCATGCCAGAAGACGGTTAAAAAGGCTATAGTAGAAAAGCTCGGAGAAGTTTACATGATGGATCATTTCCCTGAGACAGGAGCAGAGTATACAGTAAAGGTCACTATACTGAAAGACCGCGCGACTCTGACGATAGACACGAGCGGAGCCGGCCTTCATAAGAGAGGATACAGAGTAAAAAATGTAGCTGCGCCTATGAAGGAAACGCTTGCTGCGGCTCTCGTACAGCTGAGCTTCTGGAAAAAAGGAAGACTTCTGCTTGATCCGTTCTGCGGATCGGGGACGATCGCTATAGAAGCTGCAATGTATGAAAGAAATATTGCTCCGGGTCTTGGAAGAGAGTTTGCAAGTCAGGGCTGGAACGCTATATCTGAAGAGATATGGAAGGAAGAGCGAAAGAAGGCGTATGAAGCTATAGACTATGATGCGGACGTACGCATACTTGCATCAGATATAGATAAAAAAGCTGTAGTAGCAGCGCAGGAGAATGCTGAAGAGGCAGGTGTAGACGACTGCATAGAATTTTCCGTCCGCGACTTCAATAAGCTCAGTGTGCCTGAAAAATATTCAGTTATCATATGTAACCCGCCTTACGGTGAACGTATCGGAGACAAAGAGCAGATGAAAGCCTCATACGCGCATATGAAAAAACTGCTTGAAGCAGATCCGACACTGTCGGCATATATCATAACCGCCGATAAAGATATAGAAGAAGCCATAAAGCCGCGCGAACCGGACAGAAGAAGAAAACTCTACAACGGTCGCCTCGAAACATGCTTCTACCAGTATTACGGCGAAAGACCACCGCGCACATAATAAAATAAAAATGTATACTTTATTGTAACTTTTATTATTGTGAAATTGCCGATGCCGGCGGCTGATATACGGATAAGCGGAGCTCGGAGCAGAATGGATATGCTTCCA
>JABLTO010009936.1_pt1 | contig 15341 bp, 11 predicted proteins | sample 7160091 | NCBI WGS metagenome assembly JABLTO01 (sample SAMN14651225, study PRJNA627086) | human gut metagenome | isolation source: feces | host: Homo sapiens
AATAGTAACATTAGATGTATTGAAATTATTGAAGAACAAAATCAACTGCATTACCAGCTGTGTTTAATATCAACATTAGATCTATTGAAATGCAATTTCTATGAATTTAAAAATCGAATTTTTGTAAGCTTAATAACAACATAGGATGTATCGAAATTAAAAGAAGGCATAACCTTCTTTTTCTTGTTTGTCGGTTTAATATCAACATTAGGTGTATTGAAGTATTTTTGATATTAAAACGTGTTTGAATTAAATTTAAAGTTTTATTTATGATGTTTGTTATATATTATGGGTAATTGATAATATAGATGGCATGATTTGATAAATTGTGATAAACTTTAAAGCATGAGGTGTAGGTATGAGAAATAGATACGTAGTTTTAGATTTTGAAACAACTGGTATTAATATGTATCATGATGATGAAGTAGTTCAAGTAGCAATAATTAATCAGGATGGGGAAGTTTTGATTAATGAATTGTGTAAGCCAAAAAGACATTTTTCTTGGTCTAATGCGCAAAGAGTGCATGGTATTTCACCATCTGATGTTAAGGATAAACTTAGTTTTGAAGATTATATCGATGCAGTAAAAGATATCTTTGATAATTGTGAATTTATTGTTTGTTACAATATTGCATTTGAACAAGGAATATTAAAGAATTATGGCGTAGATGTAGAAAAATATAAATTTAGAGATCCGATGAAAGAATTCGCACCTATCTATGGTGAGATGGGCAATCGTGGTAGATATAAATGGAAATCTTTGACCGTTTGTGCTGAATACTATGGCTATGAATTTACAGCTCATGATGCTTTAGAGGATGTAAAAGCAACTAGATTTTGTTTTGAACAAATTGAAGCATATAATACGAATAAACGTAATTTAAATTCACCATATATCGATGATTGGAAATCGTTATTTAAACCTTGGATCATTGAAAGAGGTATAAAATATTTTCAAGATGGAATGGTTGATATTATTTATCAAAGTACTGAACATATCGTAGCTTCGGTAAATGGAATAACTAAATATATGGTTTCTGTTGAGGTAAAAGAAAAAAGAATAAGAAAAATAGCATGTAATTGCCCATACGCTTCTAGTGGGAATAACTGTAAACATATGGCAGCTGTTCTTTTTAAAGTGAATGAGTAGTTTTATGAGGGATAAAATGATTAATAGATATAGATTAAAGATATTTTATAAAGAAAATAAAGTAACTATAGATGTTGATGAAAATATAACATTCAATAAATTAAGTGAGATAATTAATGATAGATTATTATTAAATAGATGTAAATTTTATGAATTTTTACATAATAATATTATTATTGCAGCTGAAAATAAAAAAGAAGATGTTAAAATTAAGGATTATTTGGAATTAGACCAGAAATTGATATATCATACAGGCAAAAAAACTGATCCGTGTAATATTGAGATAATTGTTTGGGATTATATATTGGACGCTAACGATGCTGTGATGAAGAAGTTTGTACAGTTGGTAAAAAAAGTAGATAAAGCTAAACCTAAACAAATTTATTATTTAAGTAAGGAGCAAAGAAGATTTATTGATAATATATTAAAAGATTGTTACGAATCTTTAAAAACGCTTAATTTCGGTGGAGAATACCATTATCATCTTTTAAAAAATGGAAAGAATTATTTAGCAGTAAAATTAACTTATTATATGCTGGATGATAAATATGAATTATGTTTGTTTAATACTGTAAAAGAATTAGAAAACGGTACTTATAAATTCTTGATTACTTTTTATGATATGAATCGTGCTTATTTTAAAGGATATCAGGGGGTTAATCGAAATATTTTTGTATTGTCTGGAAAAGATGATACAATTAGAAGTGAAGATTTTGAATATATTTATAACGCGCTGAATCGTTTGATGTATATGTTTAAAGATGTAGACGGGGGTTATTTATTTGCGAATCATGATAAATATTTGATTTATGATATAGCTGATGGTCGATATCGGATAAAAAAATAAGGATCATATTTGGAATAAAATAGATCTGCTTATTGTATAGAATAAAGTTTAAGAAAAGTAATAAAAAGTTATATGGATAATGTAATCGTGATATAATATTTTATTGTTGCTATATGATAGATAAAGTAAAAGTAAAAAGGAAGTTTATTGAAATGTTAATAAACTTCCTTTTTGCCTACTATATGCAATAAAATCATTAAAAATAATTTGTTTTTACAGTTTAGTCAAATTGATCGTCTAAGTTGTAAGCATCATTAAAAAATTCTTTTCCAACTATTTGTTTTTTATCACGTGCTTCTTCGACCAAATTAGAGATCAAGCTTTTTACATCATGAGCATTTTTGATGTTTTTTAAATGAACTTCTTTACTACTATCAGCTTTAGTATACAAGATAACAGTCCCAGTCCCAAAAATTTTTTGAGCTAATGTTCTTTGTAAACATATATCGGTAATACGATATAAAAGTAATTCATCATAATGAGTGCTGATCAATCCTGTCTGTTGATACAAACGTTCATTTTTGATTTCATATTTTGTAAAACTAAAAGGAAACCACATGAAGTGTTTTCGATCATGCCAAATAATTTTATTATTCATAAAAATTCCTCCAATTAAATTGTTGTCAAAATTATAACAGTAATGATAAATAATTACTAGGATAATGACAATAATCTTATTTTGTATAAAAATAGATGAATTTCTAAAAATAGGTTTGTATATAATGAATAATTATGCTATACTCACCAAAGTAATTAGAAAGGTATTAAACGATGATTGAAAATAAATTTGAACAACTAGGATTAAGTAATGAAGTATTAAAGGCAATAGTAGACATGGGATTTTCTAAACCATCACAAATTCAAGAAAAAGCAATTCCCGTCTTACTCACTGGGGTGGACATAATTGGTCAGGCACAAACAGGAACAGGTAAGACTTTAGCGTTTGGAAGTGTACTTTTATCCAAAATAGAACCTGCTAATGATAAATTGCCACAAGCAATAATTCTTTCACCAACTAGAGAATTGGCAATGCAAATTCATGAAGAAATGAATCGAATAGGTAAATATAACGGTAGTAAAATTGCCTGTGTATATGGTGGAAGTGATATTGAAAAACAAATTCGAACAATAAAAAAAGGGATTGATATAATTGTTGGAACGCCTGGAAGAGTAATGGATTTAATGCGCCGTAAAGTTTTAAAACTTGCAAATATAAAATTTGTGGTGCTAGATGAAGCTGATGAAATGTTGAATATGGGATTTGTCGAAGATATAGAGATGATTTTAAAAGAAGTTGATGATAGTCGTCAAACGATTCTATTTTCAGCGACAATGCCAGCGGGAATTAAAAAGATTGCTCAAAATTATATGCACGATGATTTTGAACATGTTGCAGTATTGTCAAAGCAAGCGACAGCGACATCAGTAAAACAATTTTATTATGAAGTAAGACAAAAAGACCGTTTTGAAACATTATGTCGTTTAATTGATGTGGCTAATGTTAAAACCGGAATAATTTTTTGCCGGACTAAACGAAGTGTTGATGAAGTGACTGAACAAATGCAGCAGGCTAATTATAATGTCGAAGCGATGCATGGTGACCTAAGTCAAAATCACCGAATGAATACATTGCGCAAATTTAAAAAAGGCACGATCAATTTTTTGATTGCTACAGATGTGGCGGCTAGAGGGATCGATGTTGAAAATGTTACTCATGTAATTAATTATGAATTGCCTCAGGATATTGAGTCATATGTACATCGAATTGGTCGTACTGGTCGTGCTGATAAAGAAGGAATTGCTTATTCAATTATTACCCCAAAAGAAAAAAGTTTTTTAAAGCAGATCGAAAGAGTGACAAAATCAACGATTACTAAAGATGCTATTCCGACTCTTAAAGAGATTTCTGAAGCTAAGATGGGAATGTTGATCAGTGATGTAGAAGATGTGATTCTAGCTGGTAATCATAAGAAATTTAAACAGCTGGTCAATGAAATCGATCCAACTATGTTAGCTGATTTTACAGCGGCTTTATTATATATGAATTATCAAGCTCAATTAGGTTTTGATTATAAACGTGATGTAATTCAAGAAGTAAAAGAGGAGAAAAAAAGACAGAATAATAAAGATCAGACAAGAATCTTTATTACAGCGGGATCAATGGATCGTATTAAAGTCCCTCAAATCATTAATTTCTTTGTTAGTAAAGCCGGAATCAGAAAAGAAGATATTGGGGATATTGATATAAAACGTAAGTTTACATTTGTTGATATTAATAAGAAAGTAGTTAATAAAGTTATTAAAAAATGTAATAAACAAAAGATAAATAATCGTAAAATTGAAATAGAAATTGCAAATAAAAGATAAATATGGATGAAGGAAGGACTGTATTTTTAATAATACAGTCTTTTCTTTATAACAAAATATGATAATTTCAAAGCGCTTCCACTTGAATGAAGGGGGGAAGATGTGTATAATATACACATGGATTAATTCTAAGGAGGATTATATTAAATGAAAAAATATGTTTATATGTTTAGTGAAGGAAACGAAATGATGCGTGACCTTCTTGGTGGTAAAGGTGCTAACCTAGCTGCAATGGTTAATTTAGGTTTACCAGTACCACAAGGATTTACTGTTACTACAGAAGCATGTAATGAATATTATGCTGATGGTAAGATCATCAATGATGAAATGAAAAAACAAATTGATGAATGTTTAGAAAGATTAGAAAAATTAGCTGGAAAAAAATTAGGTGGATTGGATAACCCTCTATTAGTTTCAGTTCGTTCAGGGGCAAAATTCTCAATGCCTGGAATGATGGATACAATTCTTAATTTAGGTTTGAATGATGAGACTGTTGAAGTTGTAGCTAAACAAACTGGTAATCGTCGTTTTGCTTTTGACAGTTATCGTAGATTTATTCAAATGTATTCTGATGTTGTTTGTGAAGTTGACAAAGAATTATTTGAAGCTAAATTAACTGAATTAAAAACAGCAAATGGATATGAAAGTGATTTAGATATTACAGCTGAAGATTTTGAAAATACTATTATTCCTCAATATAAAGAAATTTTCAAAACTGAATTAGGAAGAGATTTCCCACAAGAAGCTAAAGAACAATTAATGGGAGCTATTTTAGCTGTATTTAGATCTTGGAATAATGACCGTGCTATCATCTATCGTAATTTAAACGGTATTCCTCATGATTTAGGAACTGCTGTAAACGTACAACAAATGGTATTTGGTAACATGGGAAATGATTCAGGTACTGGGGTATTATTTACTCGTAATGCTGCTAATGGTGATAATCACATTTATGGTGAATACTTAATCAACGCTCAAGGTGAAGACGTTGTTGCTGGTATTCGTACACCACAAAAAATCGCTAAATTAGAAGAAGATATGCCTGAAATCTATAAAGAATTAGTTACTATCGTTAAAGGATTAGAAAAACATTACAAAGATATGCAAGACTGTGAATTTACTGTTGAAAATGGTAAATTATTCATCTTACAAACACGTAATGGTAAACGTACAGGTAAAGCTGCTTTGAAAATTGCAGTAGACTTAGTACATGAAGGTTTAATCAATAAATATGAAGCAATGACTCGTGTTGAGCCTGATCAAATTTCACAGTTATTGCATCCAAACTTTACTGCTGAAGCTTTAAAATCTGCAGATCCAGTTGTTGAAGGATTACCTGCTTCACCAGGGGCTGGTGCTGGTAAAGTATATTTAACAGCTGAAAAAGTTCATGAAAAAGCTGTTGCTGGTGAAAAAGTTATCTTAGTAAGACATGAAACTTCTCCTGAAGATATTCAAGGAATGGTTGACTGTGAAGGTATCTTAACTTCTACAGGTGGTATGACTAGCCATGCAGCTGTAGTTGCTCGTGGTATGGGTAAATGCTGTATCGTTGGTGCTAAAGCATTAACAATTGATTACGATGCTGGAACATTTACTATTGATGGTAATACTTATCCTGAAGGAACTGAATTATCATTAGATGGTTCTACTGGTAAAGTTTATTTAGGAGTATTAGATTCTGAAGAATCAGAATTAACAGGAGATTTCGCTGAATTAATGTCATGGGCTGATGAAATCAAAAAATTACAAGTTCGTGCTAATGCTGATAGTCCTCGTGATGCTGCTGTAGCAATCAAATTTGGAGCTGAAGGTATTGGTTTATGTCGTACAGAACATATGTTCTTCGAAGGAGATCGTATCGAATATGTAAGACAAATGATCTTATCTGATACAGTGGAAGAAAGAGTTAAAGCATTAGATGAATTATATAAATTCCAAGTTGAAGACTTTAGAGGAATCTATCGTGCAATGGTAGGATTACCAGTAACAGTTCGTTTATTAGATCCACCTCTTCATGAATTCTTACCACACACTGATGAAGAATATCAAGCAGTTGCTGATAAATTAGGTAAGACTTTAGAAGAAGTAAAAACTAAAGGAGCTACTTTAAAAGAAACTAACCCAATGTTAGGACATCGTGGTTCTCGTTTGGCAGTTACTTATCCAGAAATCTATAATATGCAAGTTAAAGCTATTATTGATGCTGCTATTGATGTTGAAAGAGAATTAGGATGCACTATCGTACCAGAAATCATGTTACCATTAATTGGTAGTGAAGCTGAAATCGTTTATGTAAAAAATAATGTTACAAAAGCAATCGAAGCTGCAATCATGGCTAAAAATGCTAAAATTGAATATAAGATCGGTACAATGATTGAAATTCCAAGAGCTGCTTTAACAGCTGATGAAATTGCTAAACATGCAGAATTCTTCTCATTTGGTACAAACGATTTAACTCAAATGACATTTGGATTCTCTCGTGATGATATTGGAAGTTTCTTACCTGAATATATCGATCGTAAAGTAATTCAAGTTGATCCATTCGTATCTTTAGATCAAAGTGGTGTTGGACAATTAGTTGAAATGGCTGCTACTAAAGGTCGTAGTGTTCGCCCTGATATCAAATTAGGTATTTGTGGGGAACATGGTGGAGATCCAGAATCTATTAAATTCTGCCATAAGACAGGATTAACATATGTTTCTTGTTCACCATATCGTGTATTGATTGCACGTCTTGCTGCTGCTCAAGCTGCTGCTGAAGAAATTATTTTGGAACATACTACTGATAAAGTATTAGTAGCTGATAAATAATAACGAAGACGTCTCTTTAATGCAAAGAGACGTTTTTTCTTTTTATACTACAACAAATTTGCTATAATGATAACGGTGATAAAATGAAAAATATAGTAATTATAGCTACAGGTGGCACGATTGCTGGTAGTGGAAAGATAGGTAAAGCGACAGACTATCAAGCAGGAAAGATAGATATCAAAGAAATTATTGATTCAATTCCGATGATCAATGAAGTTGCAAATTTAAGGGCAATCCAGCTTTTTAATGTCGATAGTAATGAAATGGATGAGAAACATTGGCTTTGTCTAACAAAAAAAATCAATGAACTAGCAAATTATGATGATGTTGATGGTATTGTAGTTACACATGGTACAGACACGTTAGATGAAACTGCGTATTTTTTAAATTTAACAGTTCATACATATAAACCTGTTGTTTTAACTGGAGCAATGCGTCCGGCTAGTGCTACTAGTGCTGACGGACCGATGAATTTATATCAGGCGGTTTGTTTGGCTTCAAGTGATGAAGCTTTAGGACATGGCGTGATGGCACTATTTTCAAGTACGATTTATTCGGGACGAGATATTCAAAAAGTGAGTAATTTTAAAATCGATGCTTTTGATCAAAAGGATTTTGGCTGTTTAGGATATATGTATGATGATAAAGTGTTGATGTTTTCGAGAACCTTTAAAAAACATACTTTACAATCAGTTTTTAGTAAGGATTTACTAGAAGAATTACCTGCGGTAGGAATTGTTTATTATTATGCTGGGGCTAAAGTTGATCTTTTAAAAACAATGGCAGATGAACACCAGGGTATTGTAATTATTGGCAGTGGTAGTGGTAATTATAGTCAGGTATGGTTGCAGGAAATTGAGCGCTTGACTAATCAGGGAATAGTGTTTGTTCGAGCTTCACGAGTAAATCAAGGTATTGTCTATAAAAGCGATGTTTTTGATCCTAATAATGTTTGTATTCCTTCAAATACACTTTCGGGTCAAAAGGCAAGAGTGTTATTAATGTTGGCTTTAAGTAAAACAAGAAACATTAATGAAATTAGACGAATCTTTGATGAGTACTAGGAGATGATGCTGTTATGGAACGAATTAAATTGAATTTTGATAGTATTGCAATGATGCTGTTTTGTGCTCATTTAAAAGCGTATAAAGAAATTCCTTTAAGTACTGATGAATGGTTGAAAGTTGAAAAGATTATTAAAAAGAAAGATTTAAAGGGGCCGGCAAGCTTACTTTCAATGTCGCAACAAGATTTAGAAGATATTTTAGAAATTGATGAATTTATTGCTGATAAGATGGTCAAACGTTTGGCAACAGTTAATGTTTTTTTAAGTGTTTTAAATAATTTAGAAAGTAACGGAATTAATGTTACAACTAAATATGAAGATAATTTTCCAGCTAGATTAGTTAAGCAGTTAAAAAAGAGATCACCACTATATTTATTTTATTGTGGCGATATTAATATTACTAAAGATGGTATTTCATTAATGGGTTTAACTAAAGTAACCAAAAAAGATCGAACGTACACGAAACGTTTGATTGATAAAGTAAGCGAAAATGATTTAGTGTATATTTCGAATGATAGTAAAGGAATCGATGAAGTTGCATTTCATTATGCTTTACAACAGGGGTGCAAATGTGTTAGTTTTGTTTGTGAAAGATTGACAGCAAAACAAAATGAATATAAAAAATATCTAAAAACGGGACAATTGGTGATGTTGAGTGCTGAAGATCCCAATAGTTATTTTAATATCACTAGTGCTATTGATCGCAATAGCTATGTTTGTGCCCTTTCTAAATATCAAATTGTTATTTCGAGCAGTATAAATAATGGGGCAACCTGGTTTACGGCTTTGCAGAATCTTCATAACAATTGGACTATTCCTTTAGCAATTGAAGGATCATATTTAGGAAACGATCGTTTGTTAGATATGGGGGTTACACCAATTTATATTAAAGATATTTTAGCGGATCTTTCATTTGATATGATATATGAGAAGAATAAAAGAATCTTAGAAGATACAGAGGTAAATATTGATCAAATGTCAATATTTGAATTTATAGGAGAATAGTATGAAATTTGATTATAAGAAGTATCCTGTCACAGTTATCGTAGTCAGTATATGTGTTTTAGTTTATGGTTATACGACATTCAAGTATAGCTTGGATATGAATGCTCAGCAGGGGATCGAATGCGGTGGATTTAATCCGATTTTAGTAGTTTATTTTAAACAATATTATCGTTTGATAACAGCTAACTTTATCCATTTTGGTTTAATGCATATTTTTTGTAATTGTTATTCATTGGTTAATTTAGGTTCTGTAATGGAGTATTTGTTAGGACAAAAGCGTTATGGAATTGTGTTAGGAGTATCGGCGTTATCAACGACTTTATTACCATGTCTGTATTTTATTGCTACAGGTAATGGTGCTAATAGTGTGATGGGAGGAATTTCAGGAGCAATATTTGGATTGATGGGTGCTCTATTAGCATTAGCGATAAAATTCAAAAATATCTATGCTTATTTATTTAAACAAATTTCTTCAAGTGTATTATTAATGTTATTGATTTCATTTTTGATTCCATCAATTTCATTAGCTGGACATATTTCAGGAATGATTGGCGGGTTTATCGTAATGCTGCTGATTATTCGGTTTATGCCTTTAAATATTTGGAAAAAGCAAACAACGACATATAATAACATTGTTAATTAGAGTAAAATATATTTATAGATGAAAAGGAGAAAAAGATGAAACAGAGAGTTAGAAAAGCGATTATTCCAGCAGCTGGATTAGGAACAAGATTTTTGCCAGCAACTAAAGCATTAGCTAAAGAAATGTTACCAATTGTTGATACACCAACAATTCAATATATTATTCAAGAAGCGGTCGATAGTGGGATAGAAGAAATCTTAATTATCACTAATTCTAATAAACATGCAATGGAGAATCATTTTGATAAATCTTATGAATTAGAAGCCCGTTTAATGGAGGCTGGAAAAGTTGAGCAGGTTAAAATGATTCAGGATATTGCAAGTATGGCAAATATTTATTATATTCGTCAAAAAGAACCAAAAGGATTAGGACATGCGGTATTATGTGCTAAATCATTTATTGGTGATGAACCATTTGCGGTATTATTAGGTGATGATATTGTAGTAAATGAAAATGGTAAACCGGCTTTGAAACAATTGATCGATGCTTATATGAGCAAAGAGGCTTCAGTTGTGGGAGTGCAGACAGTTAATCATAATGAGGTAAATAAATATGGAATCGTCAGTCCTTCTAAATCACATCCGGTTGAGAGTGCAGGAAGACTGGTAAAATTAAATGATATGGTTGAAAAACCTGCAGTAGATAAGGCTCCTAGTGATATGGCGGTATTAGGACGTTATGTTTTAACTCCTAAAGTTTTTGAGTTGTTAGAAACTCAGGAAAAAGGTGCTGGTGGTGAAATTCAATTAACCGATGCAATAAAACGTTTGATGGATATTCAAGCTGTTTATGCGTATGATTTTGAAGGAATTCGATATGATGTTGGTGATAAATTTGGTTTTATCAAAGCGACGATTGATTTTGCGTTAAATCGTGATGATTTAAAAGATAAGGTTCAAGAATATATTGAAACAATTGTAAAAGGTAAATAATGATGAAAATTAGGGATAAATACAACGATTATAAGGAAAGAAAAGAAGCTCAGGCGTTTTTTAATCAGCATAATGATGAAAAAGTTTATGGTAAAGATTATTTGATAGCTGTAGTTGTGGGATTGATCGTTACAGCTGTTTTGGGAATAATCATGGAATGGATAATAGCTAAAATAGGTATTAATTTCTCATATTTTTCAATTATCGTTGGAATATTGCAGGCTCGAGCAATTAGAAGAGTTTTGAATAAAAGTGGGGAAAAACTAGCTATTATGTCTGTTGTAACTTTTGTTTTAGGAATTATTTTTGCTCAAACTATTTATATGTGCATTGTACTGCCATATTTTAATATACAGATATTAGTAAATATGTTTATGTTTTGTGTGAAGTATATGTTTATAGGAGATTTTTTGAATACTGTTATATATTTATTTGGAGCAGTGGCTTCATATATGGCTTTAAAAGATTAAGACAATTGAATACTTTTTAATTGAATGGCGGTTTTGGCAATTTATAACTAGCAAATAAATAATTGCCGTAGTATAATGTATTTATGCAAAAGGAGGATTTAAAAAATGGCTAAAAAGTTTTTATCAATGGATGGTAATACTGCTGCTGCGCATGTGGCTTATGCGTTTACAGAAGTAGCAAGTATCTATCCTATTACACCTTCATCTCCGATGGCTGAAAATGCAGAAGCGTGGGCTGCTCAAGGAAAGAAAAATATCTTTGGCTCACCAGTTAATGTAATCGAAATGCAATCAGAAGCAGGAGCTGCAGGTGCTGTTCATGGGGCTTTACAAGGTGGGGCATTAGCAACGACTTTTACAGCGTCACAGGGACTATTGTTGATGATTCCTAATTTATATAAGATTGCAGGTGAATTGTTACCTGGAGTATTCCATGTATCTGCTCGTGCACTTGCAACTAGATCATTAAATATTTTTGGTGATCATCAAGATATTTATGCTTGTCGTCAAGTTGGGATGCCAATGATTTGTTCACATTCTGTTCAAGAAGTTATGGATCTAGGAGGAATCGCTCATTTAACTGCGATCAAAGGATCTGTTCCTGTAATGCACTTCTTTGATGGTTTTAGAACATCACACGAGATTCAAAAAGTTGAAGTTATGGATTATGATGTACTTGCAGGTTTGTTAGATCGTGAAGCGCTTGCAAGATATAAAAAGAGTGCTTTAAATCCACATATTAACCCTATTGAACGTGGTGGGGCAGAAAATGATGATATTTATTTCCAAGGACGTGAAGCACAAAATAAACATTATGAAGCAGTAGTTGAAATTGCTGCTGATTATATGAAAAAGATTTCTGAAATTACGGGAAGAGAATATGCACCGTTTACATATTATGGTGCTCCTGATGCAACAAGAGTAATTATTGCAATGGGTTCAGTGACTGAAACAATTAAAGAAACAATTGATGAAATGAGTCGAAACGGTGATCGTGTAGGGTTAATTAAAGTGCACTTATATCGACCATTCTCTGCAAAATATTTATTGAATGTTTTACCAGATACAGTAGCGAAAGTTGCTGTGTTAGATCGTACTAAAGAAATGGGAGCTACAGGTGAGCCACTATATTTAGATGTATGTAGTGTTTTGAAAGATGTAGACCATGTTAAAACAATTGTTGGTGGACGTTATGGAATGGGTTCTAAAGATACTACACCACGACAAATTAAAGCAGTTTATGATCATTTATTGCAAGATGATCCATTTACATCATTTACAATTGGTATTAATGATGATGTGACAAATTTATCGTTGAAAGAAGATCCTGATTTTAATGTTAAAGCTGATTATACAGCATGTTTATTCTATGGTTTAGGATCAGATGGGACAGTTTCAGCGAATAAATCAGCAATTAAAATCATCGGAGATCATACTGATTTATATTCTCAAGCATATTTTGCTTATGATAGTAAAAAGGCTGGTGGAGCGACTCGCTCTAACTTAAGATTTGGACATAGTCCAATTAGAGCTACATATTATGTTAATAATGCTGATTTTATTTCTTGTTCTCTAGACAATTATTGTTTAAAATATGACATGTTAAAGAATCTAAAAAAAGGTGGAACTTTCTTATTGAATACTGAATTTAATGAAAGTGAGATCGTAGATTATTTACCAAACAAATTGAAAAAACAATTGGCAGATCTAGAAGCTAAATTCTATATTATCAATGCTAATAAGATTGCTCATGAAATTGGTATGGGAAGAAGAACTAATACGATTCTTCAATCTGCATTCTTTGCATTAAATCCACAAATCTTACCAATTGATGAAGCTATTACATATATGAAAGAAATGGCTAAAAAGACATATGGTAAAAAAGGTGATGCCATTGTAGAACTAAATTATAAAGCTATTGATGCTGGTAAAGACGCTATTGTTGAAGTTGAAGTTGATCCAAGCTGGAAAGATTTGACGGTAACTAGTCGCCGTGAAAGAACTGGTGATGAACATTTTGATAATTTTGTATCTATAATTAATAAATTAGATGGATATGATTTACCAGTTTCTGCATTTATGGATAAATTAGATGGTTCAATGAAATCTGGAGTTGCTATTAAAGAAAAACGAGCTATCGCTACTGAAGTGCCTCGTTGGAAAAAAGAAAACTGTATTCAATGTAATAACTGTGTAATGGTTTGTCCACATGCAACAATCAGAGCATTCTTGATTGATGATGAAGAAATGGCAGACTTACCAGAAAATATCAGTGATGATGTTTTAAAACCAATGGGTAAAAATGTTGATGGATTAGTATATCGAATTCAAGTTTCACCTGATAACTGTGTTGGTTGTGGATTGTGCGTAACTGAATGTCCTGGTAAAAAAGGCGAAAAAGCTCTTGAAATGGTACCGGTGAAAGAAGAATTAAAACATGCTAAATTAGCAGATCATATGTATGAACATGTTGCTTATAAAGCTGATAAATATCCTTTAACTACAGTAAAAGGTGTTGGTTTTATGAGACCATACTTTGAAGTTTCAGGTGCATGTGGTGGCTGTGGAGAAACACCATATTATCGCTTAGCATCACAATTATTTGGTAAGGATATGATGATTGCTAATGCTACGGGATGTAGTTCTATCTATACTGGTTCTACTCCTTCAACACCATGTAATATTGATAAAAATGGACAAGGTCCAGCATGGGCTAACTCATTATTTGAAGATAATGCTGAATATGGTTTTGGAATGAAGCTTGCTGAAAATTATAAAACAAATCATTTATTAAGTGTTATTGATGCTAATAAAGCGGATTGTGAACCTGAATTACAAACATTATTAGATGAATATGTTGCAAATAAGGGTAATCGTGAACAAGAAAGAGCAATCGTTGATAAAATGTTACCATTGATCGTTGCTTCTAAAAATGAAGGTATTAAAGAATTATTAAGTCAAGAAGGTGACTTAGTAAGTAAATCACAATGGATCATCGGTGGTGATGGTTGGGCATATGATATTGGTTATGGCGGTGTAGACCATGTTCTAGCTAGTGATCAAAACGTTAATATTTTAGTATTGGATACTGAAGTGTATTCAAATACTGGTGGACAATCATCTAAATCATCACAAGCTGGTTCAATTGCTAAATTTACAGCTGGTGGTAAAACAGTAGCTAAAAAAGATTTAGCACAAATTGCTATGGCATATGGTCATGTATATGTTGCTCAAGTTGCAATGGGAGCCAACCCAATGCAAACTATCAAAGCATTTAAAGAGGCTGAATCATATAATGGTCCATCATTAATTATTGCTTATTCACCATGTATGGAACATGGAATCAAAGGTGGTCTAGCTAATCATCAAAGACAGCAAAAAGATGCTGTGGCTTGTGGATATTTCAACTTGTTAAGATATGATCCACGTTTAGAAGATGCTGGAAAGAATCCGTTACAAATAGATTCTAAAGAACCTGACTTTGATAAATTTAAAGATTTCCTATTATCTGAAAATCGATTTGCACAATTATCAAAAGTCAACCCAGTTCATGCTGAAGAATTAATGGACAAATGTTTAGCTGATGCTAAAAAGCGTCGGATGCGTTTAAATAGAATGGTTTAAAAAATAAATTAAAGAGACTGAAAGAAAATGTTGTTTATCTAAACAAGATTTGACAGCAGTCTCTTTTTTTGTAGAGTTTAGTATAATTTACATAAGTAGTAGATTTTAGATTACAAAGTGAATGAAAAGATATATTATTAAAAATACAGATGTTTTATCGTTATGTTAATAATCATCTAAAAAATAGGGAATTTGAAGTAAAATGAGCTTTATTTTAGCTTAGATTTTATTATAAAAGATATTTTTTAACAAATTTGTAAAAAAAAAGAATAAAATTCTTTACATTCACCAATAATAGTGATAGAATATTAATGCACTTGAGAAAAGTGGAGAGATCATTGAAAACTAAACAGAATTAAGAAACACACGTCAAAGAAGGATCCGGAAACGGATAGAAGAGAAAAAGAAGAGCTAAACAAACGA
>JABLTO010221885.1_pt1 | contig 15339 bp, 13 predicted proteins | sample 7160091 | NCBI WGS metagenome assembly JABLTO01 (sample SAMN14651225, study PRJNA627086) | human gut metagenome | isolation source: feces | host: Homo sapiens
ATGAGAACCTGTTACTTCTTCCGTTCCGCCAAGGGGAGCAATTCCGCCACCTTTTTTGGCTACGATATTTGCAAGTTCATCCGGTGCATTGGTGCTTGCATGTCCATCTTTATCCAGTGCCCATCCTTCCGGAAGCGGTTTATCCATTTTGTTATACATTTCCAGTTTTCCTCTGGTAACTACTGTTGTGGAACAGTCAAAGAAAAACGGATACGGATCTGCCGGCATTGCTACTGCAATAGGGTTTGAACCAAGCATTGCCTTTCTACCAAAAGTAGGAACCATGATTGCTTCTGAGTTTGTACATGCCATTCCAAGCAAGCCTTCATTACTTGCCATCTTTGCATAATAACCTGCAATACCGAAATGATTGGAGTTACGGACAGAAACAATACCTACACCTGTTTTCTTAGCTTTCTCGATTGCCTTTTTCATTGCATAAACGCTAATCAGCTGTCCCATTCCGTTGTGTCCGTCAACAACAGCAGAAATCGGAGTTTCAAAAACTACTTCCGGTTTTGCTTCCGGGTGGATTGTACCCTTTTCGATGCCTTTGTGATAACGCACCATTCGCTGCATACCATGACTCTCTATACCATAAAGGTCAGCTGTAAGAAGTACATCTTTAATTTCATTGCTTTCTTCTTCATTGAATCCAAATGTTTTAAATACGTCTTTACAAAAATGATTCAGTGTGTCATATGACCATGTTACGTATCCCATCGTATAATCCCTCTTTCCGGTATGCCGGTTGTGTTTTTTGGCATTACCATTTTGTAATACCAATTATATCACTGGTATTACCAATTCTCAATAGGGATTCTTGTATTTTTTATGTTTTTTTGCCGACGGATTAACGTCTCTCCCGCTGCTGTTCCTGCTGCATTTCTTCCATATACTGTTCGATTGTTTCCATATGTTCGGACATTGCCCGTTCTGCCTGGTCTGCATTACCATTAATAATAGCTTCCACCAGCTTATGGTGCTGTTCATCTACCACACTGGCTGACTGATTTTTCTTCATAATATAATCACGTGTTCCCTCAATAATATTCTCCGTCAGCTGATCTGCTGCTGCCAGAACACTGTACAGCATCGGGTTATCCGCAATGTGGGCAATCTTCTGATGAAGTTCCTTGTCCAGTTTGCCACGGGCTTTTTCATCTTCTGCTGCATCCAGTCTCGCAAGAATCATCCAAAGTTCTGCTGCATCCAGCGGGGTACATTTTCTTGCTGCAAGAAGTGCGGATTCTCTTTCCAGCGCAGCACGGAGCTGCTGATTCTGTCTCAGATATCCATTATTAAGCCTGAACAGAATGGACAGTGGGCCGATCAGCCATGTATCAAGATTTTCTGTAATATAATTTCCACCTCCCGGAACTGACTTCACAATTCCCAGAAGCTCCAGTGCCCGCAGTACTTCCCTTACTGCCGGTCTGGACACTCCCATGGTCTCTGCCATGGTTCTTTCTGCCGGAAGTGCGGCTCCTGCCTTCAGATCACCGGCTTCTATATTCGCTATGATCTGCTTCAGGATCGCATCAAATGCACGCTCTCCATCTTCAACTTTTTTAAACATATATTTCCCTCCACGTCAATGTGATTAATCATAATAACTCGTAACTGTTCAGTACCCTCACAGTTACGAGCCAAAATGCATTCCAAATCACCTTCGGTGATAGCATTTTGCCTTGTATGTCTCGGGATTTTGGCAAAAACATGCCAAAACACCTCGCGGGATACTACCTTCTGAATAGTTACAATAATTCTTAGTTTTTTTCAGTATATCATCTTCGGATTTTGACCACAAGTCAGGTATCTTAATATATACAATTATGTTATAATAAGATACCTGGGTGAAAGCCCTCAAATACGAAGGAGACCATATTTCTTATGTATGAATACGAAATCATTTTCGGCGCCCTGCTTTATTCTGTATGGGCATTTTATTTCAGCAGACAAATCCTGGAAGAAAGATTTTCACCGCAGAAAACCTATCTGTTGATCCTGCTCACCCATGTTGTTCTCATAATAGGCGGACGCAGGATCTTTTCGAATGGTGTACCGATCATTCTCGTTCATCTTTCTAACATTATATCTATTACAGCCTTCCATTACGGTTCTATTAAAAAGAAAATTCTTACTTATTTTTTATACAGTAACACAGTCATGCTGATGGAAATGCTTGTAATGTGCCTGTATATCAGTGTGCAGAGGATTTTCTTCCACTCTGCCAAAGAATTCATCGGCATGAATTCTGTAACTTCACCTGTGGATATGGTGATCCTGTGCACCGTCATGCTTACTGCCGGTACTTTTATGCTTAAATTGATTGCTGACCTTACCGGCACTTTTTCCCGTTATTACAGTATCGCACCCCTTGCCCAGATTTTCTTTCCTTTTTACTGGTTCTGTATCATTTTATCACTGTTATGTAACTATCAGCTGAAGTTTGATTTTTATTCCGTGCTCTTTCTGACGCTGTCCATTCCGGTTATCCCGATTTTTCTCAGAGGAATGCGAAATATCCGAATCCAGGAAAAGAACCGTGTTCTTCGTGAAAAACAGATCGAACTTCTGAAAGAACAGCTTGAATTTTTCAACGATATGGAAACTGAATATCAGAATCTGCGCAAATGGAACCACGATATTGAAAATCATCTTCTTTCTATGAACTACCTGATGAAAAACGGCAGATACGAAGAAGCTGATAAATATCTTCACAACATTTCCAGATAGAGGAGAACATTTATGAAAAAGAAACACACGCAAAAATATATCCTGATTTTCGTTATCCTGACATTGTGTCTAAGCTTAATTTACCACAGTGCGCTGTACAGTGACATCAGGCCGATTTATAGTTTATTCACTTCGACTACATCTGTCCTGGCAATCGCAGGCACATTTTATTTGCTTTATGCTATTACCAGGGATACAATGAAAGATGCCCGCCAGGAAGCTGAACTTCTGGCTCTGGAACAGCAGGAAAAATTACAAAAAGAACAGAGTGAGACTCTCGCCGGACGCCGCCGACAGACCCTCGCTTTGCAGCAGGATATGCAGCAGAAACTTAATGTTTATGAAGAACTGATGGAGCATAAAGAATATGAAAAAGCAGCCAGCTGCCTGGACGCACTCACAGACAGTTTCCAGCAGGAACGCTTCCACCCCGTCTGCAATAATAACCTGATCAATGCCATTCTGAACAGCAAGCGCCAGATTGCAGAACAACATGGTATCCGGACCAACTTCCAGCTACTCCTTCCCGAGAAAATGAACATCGAAAACAGTGACTTAAGCAGCATCTTTTTTAACCTGATGGATAATGGTATTGAATCCTGCCTGAAATCCGGCGCTGACAAACCATTTATCCAGATCACAGCAAAACCGAGTGCAAACTTTCTTGCCATACATATGGTCAACAGCAAAGATCCGTCTCAGAAATTCAACCATAAAACAAACAAGACCGATTCCTGGTCTCATGGATTCGGTCTTGCGATCATTGAGGATATTGCTGACAGATATGACGGCACCTGTCAGTGGGTGGATGATGGGGAGAGGTTTGAGTCCGTGGTGATGGTGGAGGTGGGGTGATATTCCCCACACACAACAAGCGCATTTTTCGACAAAACCTTACATTTTACACCTCTTGACATAATCCACAATATGTTCTATGATAGTTTTCATCAAGAACATATTGTGCTTTTTTCATGTTCTTAATAATAATTCGCCTGCTGTTTTCACAGATTCTTACAGGCAATTCTGGCACATCGCCAACGCTACCATTTCATTTTTTATTTGTTGGCAGTACTGGAAATGCTGTAAGCCTCATACTCTGATTTCAACTTTCCGGACTGCCGGAAAGGACGATTTTTATGAGTTACACAAAACGCAGCTTTGATGAACTTAATGTTCTGGATGACTTTCTTATGAATGCCATTGCTTCTGATCCTGAAGTGGGAAATGCTTTCTGCCGGACATTGTTATCAGTCCTGTTGCAGAAAGAAATCGGCAATATCCAGATTATTTCCCAAAAGGTAATTATGCCGCCAACACCAGAACACCGTGGTATACGCCTGGATATTGAAGCCAGGGAAGCACTTGAGATTTCCCCTGGGCTTCCTTCCCTGAACATTTATGATGTAGAACCACATCTTTACGATCTTGATAAATTGCCCAAACATAACCGTTTTTATCAAGCACGTATTGATGGACGTTATATGAAAAGCGGTGAAAAGGATTTTTCTGCGCTTCCGAATCTTTACATTCTGACCATCACAGAAGAAGATCCTTTTGATCAGGACTATATGATCTATACCGTACACAATCAGTGCCAGGAAGTTCCAGACCTTGAATACAATGATGGTTTGGTCTTTTATTACTTCAATGCTTCAGGAACCAAAGGCGGTACACCAGCAATCAAAGCAATGCTCAATTATCTGAAAAACAGCTCCGAATCCAACGTTATAAATAATGATATCAGGGAACTTCACCAATATGTCACACAAGTGAAGCTCCAACCGGAAGTGAGGGATGAATACATGCATTTAGATGAACTTATTGCATGGCATCGGAAAGATGCGCAGAAAAATGGTTATGATAATGGCTTCAACAAAGGTTTTATCGAAGCTTCAAAAAGTACTTTAGTTAATAATATCTTCGACCTTCTCAGCGATTATTGTAGCGAAATCCCCGAAGATTTGATGGAACAGATAAATAACCAGAAAGATATTTCCATACTTCGCCAATGGCATAAACTTGCTGCCAGGTCTGACAGTATAGAGGATTTCCGCAGAAAAATTCAGTAAACAAATTTCCCCACAGCATTTATAAGAATACTGTGGGGAAATTTTTCCATTTTAGCATTTACCAGTCAAACAAATGAATTTCTTTTATTGGCGACCTTTATCAGCAAGTCTAATGCTTTATCAGCACTTTCAATATTATTCATTTCCACCGCTTCTTCTATATGCTCCAGTAATGTGAGTACTTCCATTTCATATTTATTAGCCGTCGGATTACTTTGAATCTGACTTGTATGTACAATATCATATGCTTTCTGCATTTTCCTGCGTAATTTTTTATCATCGGTCTGTGGAATCAACATATTAATTCTCGCAGAACAACCTCTCACATATTGAAGCTCAATATCCTGTTTTTCCTGTATATCTGCACTATGTTCATTTGCAAGCAAATTAATGAAAAGAACCCCCGCATAAATACCAGCCAGTATAATCTCAACAAGAAGTATCCATTTTATGGTGTCTGGTTGAATAATGATACAAATTATACCTGTTATTAACACAGCAACAAAATACGCTGACGAAACTGTTGCAATAGTTGGTCCAAACAAATGTGCATTTTTCCCTTTTCGTGTCAAAAATGGTGTAATTACAACCATCACATATGCAATATGTATAAATATGTATGCAATCCATATTGGAGCCGAAGTTCTTTCATATACAATCGTGAAAAAAACAACATTAAATACAATAACAAAAACCAGGTCTAAGCCAATCCAGAGTCCTGTTTTTTTATTCATAATAGCCCTCACATTCTTTTTAATACTTCAGCAACTTTTGCATCATATTGTTCCTGAGTAATATATCCCATTTCTAATGACTGCTTCAGTTCGCCCAAGACTTCCACCGAACTCTTGTCAGTTTTCTGTTGCGCCTGTTTTATTTCTGCTGAATCTTTTTTTATCCTATACCGGCCAGAGGCGCCCGGATCCTGTGTTGTCTTCTGATGCATTGATTGGTGACTGTTATTTGGGTTCATTGGTTCCATCATCTGCTGAGCAAGACTTCCAAAAACCCCCGCAGCTGCTACTCCCATGCCCAGCCCAGCGCCTCCTGCTGCTGCGCCTCCTGCTCCTGGATTATTAGCAAGATCTTTCAGAATCTCTGCTGCTTTAAATGTTCGCCACTTTTCTCCCATAGATTCCATGACTTCCATATCAGTCTGCATACCACGAAGTTTTCCAATATTTTCTATTCCAATCTCATCATATCTTCTTCTGAGTTCATCATCATCAATTTCCAACGCTGCAATAACAAACTTTTCGCAGTTCAATCCATATGATTCCATTATCTCCTGAATAAAAGGTGTAAGAGCCTCTGAAATTTCTTCGTTGTATGCTTCTATTCCCAATAATTCAGTTTCCAGTGTATTCAAAAACTTTGTAAGCACTGATCGAATTTTCATCTGAAATTCATTCATAAAATATCGATTAATATCTTCCTGTGCCTGAAATGGTACACTATTACCTACTAATTTTTCCATAAACAATACAGGATTATTAACAGAAATCTTATATGCCCCTCTTGCCTTCACCTTCGTTGCAACTCCTAACAGTTTGTCACGCACCTGAAGCGGTGAACTGGTTCCCCAGAAAATTTCTGCACTATGTGCTTTCCTTACAAAATATACTACACAGTTAAAGGTGCTGATTCCACCGGAAAAGGCATTCCTCAATCTACCGATAAATGGATAATTTTGTGTGTTTAGCTTATAGGTTCCACTCTCCTCAAAGACCTGTTCTACAATACCGCCATTTACAAAAAAAGCCTGTTCTCCTGGCATAACAATCAATGTTGAATTAACATTAAAATCTTCTTCCGGCTGTCGCCATATAAGCATTTCTCCTGGACCACTGTTTTTTATAACATCTGTCCAGTGCTTTCTCCCTCCTACATATGATACTTCATTTGGATTATGTCCGAATAAACTCATGCTCTTTCCTCCTCGACTTGAATTATATAATTCTTATTACCTGTTTATATTACCACCGCTCCAAATCACCTGCCCGCCACGATGTCTGGCAGAATTGTGGATTTCTGTTTTAACGAGCTGCATAATTCCTTTCTTTTCTGTATGATGCCATGTATATCCTTCTGGTTTTTCTCGCTGTTCCAATGCTATCTGAATATTGTTCAACTCACTTTCATCACATTTAAATGTATTTTTCAGGATTTCTCTATATTTTGCATTTTCCAGTGGATTATCACATTCTTCCCCAGCATACTCATCTGCCAAATCTGAGAAATAGTCTGAAAGTCCATCATTACAACTTTGAAACTGTTCCGAATTTTTCTCTGTAAACTCGGTCTCATTTAGATTATATTCAAATGCTGATAACTGACTAAAATCAGGAATTCCATCTGTATATTCAATACCATTTGTTTCATACCTTTCTAACAATTCCTGTACCTGAGTATCTGCTGGAATCCACATTGTTTCACCACGCTCACCGGACCATTCGCCATTATTAACAGGTGTCCTTTTTATATTCTCGCGAATATCTTCCTCTGTAAATAACGATTCTTTCTCTATATCTGTATCCTCGGGAATTTCCTCAATCTCCTCTTTAAGAAGTGCATTCTCTTCTTCTGATTCATTATCTTCCGGGACTTCTAATATATCATCACCTTGTTCTGAAAATTCTGGTTCTATTTCATTAAAAAAATCTTCATCTATATCAGAAAATTCATTATCCATTTCGTAATCCGACATATTTTATAATTCACCTCATTTTCAACCACAAATTATTCCTACAGTCATGATCTTTTTCCAACAATTCTAACCGGGATATCGATTCCTAAGCTGCGGGCAGCCATAATTCTGTGTCGTCCATTACCATTAAATTCATAGTATCCATTTCTTTCTGTAACTTCTGGTTTATTTCTGAAGTAAATTCCCGCACATTCTGCAAGCGTTGGATTATCTTCCAGATCATCCAATGTTACTCCTGCTTCAAGTTGTTCTCTGACTTCCGGTATATGCCCTGCTATTTCCTGAAAACTTTCTGCTGTGCCGCCACTTTCATGCTGTTCCCAGAAAATATCCGGATTCTCTACTTCCTGTTGTCCAAGATGAATTCCCTCTATCTGGCTTGGTGAAATATCTCTTTCTATTGGCGTATCATATGAAATATATTCAGATTCATCAGCCGAATAATAGTCATTTTCAAACTGGTCATAATTATCTCCTTTCACGAAATAATCTGATCCATTTTGAACTTGTTTCGTTCCAAACCTGTCCAAAAGTTCCTGCCCTAAATTTTCTTTACCTTCATACGCCTGAGAAATTTCCTCTTCAATTTCTTCATTTACAGAATCCATTTCTGTTTGTTCCGTATCTTTTAATTCATCTTCTGTTTCTAGAATTTCTGAATTTTCTTCCCAGTCGGGAAATACTTCTCGATGTAACTTTTGCCACTCAGGATCCTGTGAATATTCTTCAAAATCATCTGGGCCATAATTATGCTCATTCATATATGACGATAATGCCTGCATCGGTGTCTGACTTTTTTCTATATTCATATCATTATCGTTAATACTCTCAGCTGTTTCCTCTGCATTTTCAGTTGTATCATCTACTATCTGCTCATCTTTATCCGCTAATTCTTTCTCATTAATAATATCCTCTGGAATTTCCTCATCAATTATATGATCATCTACAAATGTATCTAATTCCTCCGTATCTTCGGAAATTTCTTCCGTATCTATGATATCCTTATTATTAAAATAACCTTCAGTTTCCATTTCATTTTCACTTAAATCATCTACCGTCAATTCTGTTGTTTCCGGCAAATCAGCAGTCTTGACAACATCCTCAGAAATTTCATCATGCAGCTCTGTATCATTCCAATTTGTCTCAAATTCTTCTGTATCCTCTAATATTTCATCTCCAAAATCATTTTCATATTCCGATGATTCAAATGTATCTTCTATACTTTCATCTGAAATATCTTCTCCTATATCATCAGGAAAATCCTCTGTATCTGCATTTTCCAGTTCATTCGAAATTTCAAAATTTTCCCCGATATCATCTATATCCTCTATGAAATCTGTATCTGAATCTATATCACTAGAGAAATCGACTTCTCCTCCTGTATCACTTGAAAACTCTGCCCCTTCATCAAATTCATCACCCATGCATCTACCTCTCCATTCCCAATGTACACTCTATTTTGTAAGTGAATTTTTTATCTGTATGTCCTTAATCGGAATATTGGTTCCATAACGAATTTTTCTCCACAGCTGACATTTAACACACAATAACAGTTCTGTCGTAAATTCTTCTCCATTCAACTCATTTTTAACTATCTTAGTTATAGAAGCAAACGTTTTTAATAACGGAGAAAAGTCTGTCATTCCCGTTTTAAAATGTTTATTAAATATTCTTCTGGCAATTTCTCTCGCCAAAATTCTTCTGTTATAATCACATCCTGCTTTACATGCACTTATATAATTACACTCTGGATATGGTTTTAACATTTCTCTACGGTTTTTCCAATAAGTAGACAACTGTCGTATATTTTCATCAGACAGTGTTATAGAAATATTATTTTCCATTCTATAATCAGGAACAATTATCTCCTCCGGTTCTTCCAATCTGTTAAAAAACATAAATGCTTCACCTGGTTTCAATCTTGACAATCTGTTCATCTGAGTTTCATCCATATTTGTGCTGTCCGCTATAATCTGTTTATCTGTAGATTCAACAAGCCTGAAAACCATTTTCATATCCGTTAATGCAACTACATCAGTTGAGACTTTTCTTGGCGACTGATCTGCAATAATAATTCCCACACCATATGAACGTATCTCTGCAAGCATTCGCTTTACCAGACTTTGTGCTATTGCGCTTGGATTAGCCTCACCTTGCCCTACATTGGTATCTGCATCAAGAAGAACATGTGCTTCTTCCAGCAAGATAACATTTTTCAGACTGCCTTCTCCAAGATAGTTTGCATTTACATATGCCAAAATTGAAAGCAGAAGCAAGGATATAAGCAACGCCTTTTCATCACTGTTTTCAATTGCCGCCAGTTCAACAATAGTTGGTTTTTCCAGTATATCCCGAATTGGAATCGAACAATAATTATCAAAAAGATTTACCAGGCTGTTTAATCTGACAACTCCTGCACGACCTATATTTCTGGCATCTCCTGTATAACCTATTTCATCAAATGTTTTCTGGAAACATTTAATAAAATCAGATATATTAAAGATTTCTCCTCGATTCGCAGTTGTATATGTATCAAGCCATTTAAAATCAGAATAACAGTTATTTATTGTTTCCTCAAAAATTTTATCTAATGGTGTTGCCATTGATACTGCCGCTGAAAACGCTGTTTTTAATGTTGACTTATATGTTTCCAGTTTAACGTTTTCTGGTGGAACAAATGGGTTAAATACAAACGGAGAGATAAAATTCTTTCCCGGCGTGAATATCTGAATATCAGGAATACTCTGAATCAACGCTCTATACTCATTTTTAGCCGGCTCTATTACAAGGAATGGTATATGATGGTCTTTCCACAACCTATCCAAAAGACTGACTGAAAAAGTTGTCTTTCCAGAACCTGGTGTTCCTACAACAAGCATATGTTTTGCCAGATCCTTTAATGAAATTCCAATCGTATCTTTAACAGATACTTTTAATTTTCCAATTTCAATGTCACCTGCATTAATTAAATTTTCTCCGTATGTCTTACTTCCTGAATCTGACCTGTTTACCGGAAGTCCAGCTGCTATTTTTTGTGTACCAATTGGAAGTCTGAAAAATCCTGATGCTTCCTCCGCCGTAATAATATAAGGAAATCTATAGAAATTTTGATACTTGTTTCCAAAATCCCACAATAATGAATTTCTTTGTGTCTGTGTTATAATTTCATTTGCAATCCACGGAAGTGCAAGGTAATTTTCATTAATTCCTATATTTGCAGGAATCAATGAAATCTGTTTCAAACTTACAGGAACTGCAGTATCATATGAAAAAGTGCTTTGAACTTTTGAAGAAATATCATCTGCTGCTGCTTCATCTGACCAAATCAGAACATTATACAAAAATAAAGCGTTATTCCTGTTGTTCTGGTAATATTTATAAGTATCGGCTACTGTCTCAGCCACAGAAAAGCTCATTGTTCCAATTCCCTGTGCCATTACACCTTTACTTAGAGTATCCAACATCTGTGTATATTGTGTTAATGATGATATTTCCATCTGATCATATTTAGTCGGTATAATACTAAATGAAACAGCACTATATGGATGGTCAATAAGGCTTCCAATCAAGCCACTCAGGTCTGCTGCAAAAGCTTCCATACGATCGTACGCATAACATGACGGCAACATCTGATTCTGAAGATATTCTTCTCTTTCATCTCTTACAACTGATCTGACTGCCTTCTCCGGAATTTGGGTTAAAACGTTTTTTATATCCTCATATGAACGGTTTTCAAATCCGTATTTGTGTAATTTTAAACTGGTAGTACTTGCTGACAACATTCTGTCCAGCTCTTCATTTAAAATATCTGTATCTTCACATAATGACCGAAAAATCATAAACATTCTGATTTTCGCTTTATACGGTTGGTTTTCTACAGGTTCTGTGATCCATAATAATTCCAGACTGATTTCTGTTGTCTCATCATGGTTTAAAAACATGTTATATATCTGGTATATTTCTGTTAAAAGTGCACCAAAATCATGTCTGTATTCTTCCTCTACAGATTGTCCCTGTAAATATTCGCTGTTCTTTAGAATATTTATATCCGGTATCTGTGTTATTTCAATCATCTGAATTCCTGCAAACTGACCACCATTAAGTTCTACAATTTTTTTCTGATCCATGCACTTATTCCTCCACTGTCTCTTATATTTTTTGCTTTGAGATCAGTACCAACTGACGCAACATAGATGCATGAAGCATAATTGTATCTTTATCCTTACACAATGCTGCATTTCTAATTATCCTGCATTCATCTAATAGATTCTGATCAATACCGTGTACAAATGATTTTTTCATTTTTAAAATTAAATTCAGTTCATCTTTTATTTCTTCTAATTCTGATTGATCTATTTCAGTCTCAAATGAGCATGCAAGTTCTAACTCTAAAAGCGCTTTTTCAATATTCTTGATTTCTTTTTTTGTTGGAATGCCAGATTTCGATTTTGTTTCAAATTTTACAATTATGCAAAAGAAAACCACGGTCAGACACAAAAACACAATATTTAATCCAAATCTGATTTTGTATTCTGCAAAATGAGTAAATATCAATACAGTATTGCTCCAAAAAACTATCTGAAACATAAATGAAATCATAGCTGAAACGCTTTCCACAAAATGTCTTTTCAGAGCCATCATTCTAAGGCCTCCAGGAATAAACCAGGCCAGACAAAAAAAAGCTATAATAAATACATAACTGATCTTATTCACATAATTTTTCTGAATTATAGAGGTTTGCCAATATATTAAACTAATTAAAACTATCAAAAATCCATTTATAATTAAATTACGAACACGTTTTTCTCTCATCTAAACCCCTGAAAAAAGGTCAGATGTCAGACGGCAAAGCCTGCCCTAGCCTCTGAACATCTGACCTTTCTTTATTTTTTAATTAATCTTTTTTGAATACAAGCATATTCAATTCAAAGTTATCATCACTGAGACCAACAATTAATTTTCCAAGAAATCCTGCTTTCTTTGTAATCTGAATCGGAACGATGCTGTGAAGTTCCCAACCACCAACAGCTTCACGAGAAATAATATCGCCATAAGCAGCTACTGCATCCTTCATCTGTTCATATTTTTTTATAGCTAAAGCTCCTGGACCTGGCACACATTTATACTGCATAACAAATTCCTCCTAACATTTTATATCTTTTTATATTCATGAACTGACAGGTGTTCTGAAATGCTTTATAAGGTCACCAGTTTTTGTCTTCATATGGCGTGCTTTCAATACCTTTACTCTGCAGATTTTCGACCATTGCATCCAGTTTCCCACGCCACATTTTCTTGAACCATTCTGTATTTCCAAACAATTTTACAATTGTTGGACTAACTGCATAATATGTCTTAATAAATAATCGTCCATACCATGTACCTGCCAGAGTATCATCACGATACCTTCGGAGTGTCCATACCTCTGGACAATCATAGGAACCATAAACAGCAGTTGCAACATAACATCCACCTTTTGATGAGTTATTTTGCTGATTATTTGCATATGACTGAATATCATCTACTATATGGTTTACTTCCGAACTATACTGTGTTTTTTCAGGTTCATCTGCATACTGAACTGCGCGACGCCCATATTTCTGTACCGCGTCTGAAAGATCTTCATAATATTGAGGAATTGCTCTCTGCATTCCAGAATTTTTAATTTTATAATAATCTGCAACAACAAGCGAACATCTGAACATTCCATAATATGCTTCCGCATTTGTAGGATCTGTTTCGATAACATGTTTAAATGCTTTCATTGCTCCATCAAAATCTCCATCTTCAAGCTGATTAAACGCATGTATCATTGAACTCTTTGTAGTTGCAATTCCATCTACTTCAACTTTATATTTCTGAATAGCTTCTGAAACCACAATTTCTGTTCCGCAATAAACGCATGTCCCCTTTTCAAGATTCGGATTTAATTTTAACTGCCCGCCACAATTAGGACATTTCGCATCTTTAAGCTCCATCTCTCCACCGCCTGACTTTTGTTAATTTTTACTATAATTCTACAAAATCCATCTTTTATTTTCAATATTTCTGCACCATCAGCACGTTTTCTGTTATCAACGGCATATATAGTAAAACAGCAAAATCAAATCACTCCTACTGATTTAATCTTGCTGTTTTTTATCAAGCTTTATTCTTTTTGAAATATGCTAATCCAAACACTGTTACTGCTATTCCAATCCATTTAATGCAATTATACAAATTTACTGTCGGATAAAAATACCCATAGCACAGAAATTCACTGATCATCGGAAACCAGATGATTCCAACGATACACATTGTGAACATCTTTGCTTTTTCATTATGTATACATCTGTCCAGAATCAGAAAAACAATCCATGGAATACAATATTGCAAAATATTTATAACTGCATTACCAATACCATTACTAAGCATGTAACTATAATCATAATTGCTCAATTGCATAAAAGCAACTAACAGACATATCAGATAAAACAACTGATATATTGCAGAAACTTTAACTTCATAATATATAACAAAATAAATGATACCTCCAATAAAGACGCCTTCCAGTACTGCATTCATATACATCCTGAACGTAGCCGTATTCATCAGAAATGAATCTAGTGCAAGATTTTCATAATACATACCGTTTAAAAATCCATTTACACCAAATACAATAACTGGTGCTATTACCATTAGCTTTTCATATGTACAAAGGCTGGAACTGTTAAGTTTCTGTACGTCAGAGCCCGAAAAAATATTAGTAATACTTCCAAATGAAGATGACAATTTACCCAGGCTGCTTCCTCCTCCAGATGCCCTGCCTTCCATATTTTTTAATGTTTTTGACTGAACGATAATTCCAGCAGCAGCAGTGATTATTGTCAGTAATACAGCAAATACATCACCACCTTCATAATTTCCATATGCAAGTCTCGAAGTATCTCCAAACAGCCACACGTGGTTTATCATGATTGCACCTACAATTGCGGTTTCACAGATAAAAGCATATCTGTAATACATCCATGTCAAATATCCCATAATACCTGCAATTATCAGAGCAATAATAAATGCAACGGCAAAATTGATATCCTCAATTGCAGCTCCAACTATAATTATTGTTATTGCCAAAGTAATCAGTACTGCCTGTATTGTCACCAGCAAACGTTCCAGTTTCCACGAAATTACTGCCAGAAGAATTCCTACTGCCAAAACAATAATTACAGCAAACGCCTCATTAATATCATCAATCGTCCTGCTTATTACAAGTAGGAACAGAATAAAATAGGCAAATGCCGCCCCACAGCAGAAACTAAATACCACCTGAACCCATCTTCTGAACCTAATGCCAAAAAAGCAAAACAAAATACCCACTAGAATAATAAATACATTAGCTGCATTCATTTTCATACCTCCCTCAAATTTTCTTTTATTTTTTGATTATACCTTCTCATAATCTGTCAATAAACCATTTTGCACCAACAGCATCATTCCTGTAATGAACAACATTCTTCGACAAAACCATTCATTTTACACTTTTTGACATTATCCACAATATGTTCTATGATAATTTTCATCAGGAACATATTGTGCTTTTCTTCTTTTATGTTCTTAATAATATGAGTTACATAAACCGCAGCTTTGAAGAACTTAATGTTCTGGATGACTTTCTTATGAATGCCAGTACCAGGAAATTCCAGACCTTGAATATAATGATGGTTTGATTTTTTATTATTTCCATACTTCGTCAATGGCTAAAGTTTGCCGCCAGAACTGACAGCATAGAAGATAGCCGCCGGTTCCAGATATTCTGTGATCGTGACCCTGCTCTGTGATGTTAAG
>JABLTO010014516.1_pt1 | contig 15334 bp, 11 predicted proteins | sample 7160091 | NCBI WGS metagenome assembly JABLTO01 (sample SAMN14651225, study PRJNA627086) | human gut metagenome | isolation source: feces | host: Homo sapiens
CAGTATCTGCCGGGGGCCTGAATTTTGTGTGAAACTTCAAAAAAAGAAACAAATTAAGATGCAAAAAACTGGAAGTATGTTATAATGGAAAAGCCAGATACTAATGAAGTATAAAATATATGATTATGATTCATATGTTTTCAGGAGAATATATAAATGCATAATAAAAAAATAAAAGGCAGAGACTTCCAGGGTGAGGGCACACAGGGAGACAATACAGATATTGAAGACAAGATCAATGCTGCCATGGATAATATTATTGAGGAAGAAGAACCGGAGGAAGAACAGCCGGTAAGGCGTAAATCGAAATCGGCAAGACCGGGACCGGTAATATATGTACCTATGGATGACCTTGACGAGGAAATGCAGGTTCCGATGGGCAGACCACGCAGGAAACTTAAATTCAAAGGTCTCCGTATCATGGGGCTTCTGGTACTTATGCTGATCGTTGCAGCAGGCTGTGCATATGGAGCAGCGACGTATTATTTTTCAGACCGATTTTTTGAAGGAACCTGGATCAATGGTGTCAACTGTTCTTTTAAGACTCCGTATGAAGTAGAACAGCTGCTTGCAAAAAATGTAGAAAACTATTCCATAGAAGTATCCTCCAGAAATCTTGCACCACAGACAATTCAGGGCAGTCAGATCGATTATCAGTATGTGTCCAGTGGAGAGGTGCTTGCACTTCTGAAACAGCAGAAGCCGTATGAATGGATAAAGGGATATTACGAACAGAAAAATTATACAGTATCCGAGAAGAGTGCCTACAATAAAACACTCCTTCAGGAGCAGGTCAAGGCACTGGACTGTGCAAAAGAAGAAAATCAGACAGCACCGGAGAATGCATATGTTGCATTTCAGGATAATCAGTTTGTGATCGTTCCGGAGACAGAGGGAAGCAAACTTGATATCAAGGCTGCTTACAGGATTCTTGATGATGCAGTGGCACAGAGCGCAACATCTGTTGATTTCAGTAATTCACCGGAAGCGTATGTTTCCGCTGATGTCACACAGGATGATCCGGCTCTCCAGTCAGCGCTTGAAGCATGCAATAACTATACAAGAGCAAGTATTACTTATACATTTGGAGACCAGACAGTAACACTGGATGGAAATACGATCAAAGACTGGCTTCAGTTTGATGAAAAGGGTCAGCTTATATATGATGATAATTCTTTCCAGCAGCATATTGCCGATTATGTGGCGCAGCTGGCTGCTACTTATGATACAGTGGGAACAGAAAGAGAATTTTATACGACAAGCGGAAGAACTGTTTATGTATCTAGTTCCATTTATGGATGGAAGATCGATCAGGCAGCAGAGGCAGCAGAACTCAGTCAGGAGATCCAGTCAGGAGCACAGACAACGAGACAGCCGGTATATGCACAGACAGCTAATTCCTATGGCGTGAATGATCTGGGAAGTACTTATATAGAAGTGGATCTGAGTAATCAGCATATGTATTATTACCAGGACGGAGCAATGATCTTTGACTCTGATTTTGTATCAGGTAATATGAGTTATGCTGACAGACAGACGCATTCAGGTATTTTTACACTGTATTATAAAAAGAGTCCGGATGTACTGAGAGGTACACAGAAACCGGATGGAACTTACGAGTACGAAGAAGAAGTTCAGTACTGGATGCCATTTGATGGCGGAATTGGATTCCATGATGCACCATGGAGAGATGATTTTGGAGGAGACATTTATCTGACAAGTGGTTCTCATGGCTGTATCAATCTTCCTCCTGACAGTGCGGCAGCACTTTATAGTATCATTCAGTACAATGTACCGATCGTATGTTTCTACTAAAGAAAAAGAGAGGACAATATTAATGAGCAGAGAGTTTGACTTTTTACTTGCCGGAGCATCGCTGATCATTGGAATCATGATGCTGACAGGTCATGGCGATATTTTTATGAAAGGCGGCAATACCCAACTGCGTAAACAGAAATATGACGAAGAAAAAATGGCAAAGGGCTCCGGTATTTCACTGATCATTATAGGAATTGCCACAGCAATTGATTCTTATACGACAGGTTTGCCTGCAAAGATTATATATATCGTGGTTTTGCTGGCTGCTGTAATCTGGCTGATATTATTCATCAAAAATAAATGCCAGAAGAATAATTAAATAAAATAATACAGAGAACCTGCCACTGGCAGCTTCTCTTGCATACTTTGGCATACAAAAGCACGGAAATGGTCAATACTGACCGGCCTCCGTGCTTTTGTTTGCATAATATCAGATTAAAGGGACAGAGCTGTAAGATCCATGGGGCTTGCGATAGTGGCGTCTGGCTCCGGAACTTTACCGAAGCCATAAGAGGCAAACACAAATGGTACATCAGCCTGACGGCAGGCGAGAAAATCACCATAGGTATCACCAACATAAACCGGATCTTTCAGGTTATTACGGCTGGCGAGCAGAGAAATATTACTTCCCTTGTCGAGTCCGTTGTCTCCGTTGCAGAGGTGATCGCGGAAATATTTTCCAAATCCTGTCGTTTCCAGAAATACTTCAATATATCCGGCCTGCGAATTGCTGACAATGTAAAGAGGATATCTGGAAGAAAGAATTGAGAGAGTTTTTTCAAGCTCAGGATACAACGGTGCGCATTTCTTAAGCAGAGCACGGTGTTCTGCCTGGCAGCATTCATCAATCAGTCTGAGTTGTTCGGCTTTTGTGCGTTCAGGGAAAATCTGGCTGGCAATATCCGGAAGCGGCTGGCCGAACATGGAAACAAGCTGATCAGAAGTAATAGTTATATTCATATGCTCAGTTTCCTGAAGATATTCAGTCCAGGCTCTGGCTGTGATTTCTGTAGAGTTCCAAAGTGTACCGTCCACATCAAAAATAATACTGTCCATAAAATGGTCCTCTTTCTGTTTTTTATTTTTATCTGTAACTGGTTACCATTCTAAATGTGTAAACGGAAAAAATCAACTGCCATTTGATAAAAAGGGGCAGGTATGTTATACTATGAACACTTGAATTGCAGGAGCACAATATGAAATATAATAATATTCTGAAGGCAGAATTCCGCGACAGACCCAATCGTTTTATCGCACATGTGGAACTTCATGGGCATATCGAAACGGTTCATGTAAAAAACACCGGCAGATGCAGGGAACTTCTTGTTCCGGGTTGTCAGGTCATGCTGGAAGAGAGCGGAAACCCTGCCCGCAAAACCAGGTATGACCTGGTCAGTGTATGTAAAAACGGCAGATGGATCAATATGGACTCACAGGCACCTAACCAGGCAGCTGCTGAATGGGTGCAGGGAGGAGGACTTTTTCCGGAGGAAGTAACTGTATACAGAGAACGTAAATATGGAAACTCCCGTTTTGATCTGTTTGTGGAGTCTCCGGAAAGAAAAGCTTTCATAGAAGTAAAAGGAGTAACACTGGAAGAGGACAATATTGCCATGTTTCCTGATGCGCCGACAGAGAGAGGCGTAAAACATGTAGAAGAGCTTATAAACTGCATGCAGGATGGATATGAGGCATATCTTCTGCTGGTCATTCAGATGAAGGGAATACAGCTTTTCAGGCCAAACTGGGATACACATTATAAGTTCGGAGAGGTTCTTGTAAATGCTAAGAAAGCCGGGGTGAAGATTCTCGCATATGACTGCCTGATCGGAGATGATTTTATGGAGATACAGGATCCGGTGCCGCTGGATCTGAAAGAACCGGGAACAGAAGCTGTGGAAACAGAGATACCGGATCTGTCTCCGGAAGCATCGAAGACAGATCTGCCCGGTGAGATTGTAAACCCGTTGGTTGACTGGTACAGAAAGAATAAACGGGTTCTCCCATGGAGAGATAAGGATAATGCCTATTATACCTGGATATCAGAGATTATGCTGCAGCAGACCAGAGTAGAGGCAGTAAAGCCATATTTTCTGCGTTTCATAAAGGAACTGCCGGATATTCAGGCACTTGCCTGTTGTCCTGAAGAGAAACTGATGAAATTATGGGAAGGACTTGGCTATTATAATCGTGTTCGAAATATGCAGAAAGCCGCCATTCAGATTATGGAAGAATATGACGGAAAGATTCCGGATTCATATGAAAAAATTCTTTCACTGAAGGGAATCGGCAATTATACTGCCGGTGCAATCGCATCTATCGCATATGGAATACCGGTGCCTGCTGTAGATGGCAACGTTCTTCGGGTAGTTTCAAGAATCGAAGAAAATCCGGGAGACATCATGAAACAGTCTGTCCGGCATAAAACAGAGAATAATCTGAAAGTGATTATGCCAGAGGACTGCCCTGGTGATTTTAATCAGGCACTGATGGAGCTTGGAGCTGTTGTCTGTGTGCCAAACGGACAGCCGAAGTGTGAAGAATGTCCGGCTGCTTTCTGCTGTAAGGCATTTATACATGGAACAATTGAGCAATTTCCGGTAAAAGCACCAAAGAAAGCACGCAAAACAGAAAACCGTACTGTACTTGTCATACAGGATGGAAATTACACGGCAATAAGAAAACGCCCGGGAAAGGGGCTTCTGGCAGGGCTGTATGAACTTCCAAATATTAAAGGCCATCTGAAACAGGAAGAAGTTCTCGAAAAGGTCAGAAGTCTTAATCTGGATCCTCTGTATATAGAACCGCTTCCTGAGGCGAAACATATTTTTTCTCATATTGAGTGGCGTATGACTGGTTACAGAATCCGTGTGGCTGCTCTGGAAAAAAGAAATACAAAAGATCTTATATTTGCTGACAGAAAGGAATCTGACAAAAAGTATGCGATTCCGTCAGCATTTAATGCGTATATTAAGTACATGAAGGAGGAAACAGTCAAATGAAACTGTTAAGTATTGCAATTCCCTGCTATAACTCAGAGACATATATGGAAAAATGCATCGAATCGCTTCTTGTCGGAGGAGAAGAAGTGGAGATTCTGGTAGTAGATGACGGTTCTTCTGACCGCACAGCAGAGATTGCAGATTCCTATGCAGAAAAATATCCCACCATTGTCAAAGCAGTACATCAGGAAAATGGAGGTCACGGAGAAGCGGTAAATGCAGGTATACGTAATGCTACAGGTCTCTATTTCAAGGTTGTAGACAGTGATGACTGGGTAAATAAGGAAGCATATGAACAGATTCTGAAAACTCTGGAAGAACTGATCCGCGGACCAAAGACAGTCGATCTCCTGATCAGCAACTTTGTATATGAAAAACAGGGAGCTGCACGCAAAAAAGTTATGCAGTACCGTCACTGTCTGCCGATAAATGAAATTTTCAGCTGGGACAGTGTGCATATGTCCAGAGGAAAATATCTTCTCATGCATTCCATGATCTACCGTACAAAACTCCTTCAGGACTGTGGATTAGAGCTGCCGAAACATACTTTTTATGTAGATAACCTTTTTGCATTTGAACCACTTCCTTATGTAAAGAACATGTATTACCTTGATGTGAACTTTTATCGTTATTTTATCGGACGTGATGATCAGTCTGTAAATGAAAAAGTCATGATCAAAAGAATTGACCAGCAGATACGTGTCAATAAGCTCATGGCTGATGTGTTCCATAAATGTCAGTTTGATAATAAACACTGCAAAAAATATATGCTCAGTTATCTGGATATTATCACAACAGTATCCTCTATCATGCTTGTACGTGCAGGCACAAAAGAAGCACTGGATAAGAAAAAAGAACTACTGGAATATATCCGGGAGCAGGATCGCTGGCTGTACCGCAAACTTCGTTACAGTCTTCTTGGAAGAGCAGCTAACCTTCCGGGAAAAGGTGGACGTAAGATGTTTGTAGCAGCTTACAAAGTATGCCAGAAATTTTACGGATTTAATTAAGAAATTAAAAGGCTCTTGCTGTTTTCGTGAAATCATTCATGAAACGGCAGGAGTCTTTTTTTGTGGCAGGTTCTCTGTATGAAAATATACTGTAACTGTTCAGTAATTATAATGGAAGGAATATGGAGATTTTCTGTGGCTCAACAGAAACAGAAAATGATTTATGTATACCACCGGACTCTCCGTCTTTGTGTACAGGAAGAGCCATCTCGCTGTTAACAGTAATATTTTTGCACTGGAAAATATGGATCCCTTTAAATATAGTGTGTTTTCCGAAGAATGCAGTAGGAAGACACAGAAGAACTTTGAATTTAGGAAGGCTGTCAACAACTATCACGTCCAGTATACCATCGGAAGGTGAGGCTTTTGGACAGAATTTAAATCCCCCTCCCTCATATTTCTGATTCATGACAGCAACGAAATATACTTTTGAAAAGGATTCATTTCTGCCGTCCATATCCAGTGTTACAGGAGATGGTGTCAGAAAGAGAAGCTGTTTCAGCGCAACAAAAAGATAAACAAGTTTGCCGAGTCCTATTTTGTTGAGGACTTTTTTCATAGGAGTAATTCCCACTTCATGACAGACAGCAGCATCAAATCCGATGCCGCAGCTGATTGCAAAACGGCTGCGGTCATTTTTGTATGTGATAAACGGAATATCGATATCTGAGATTTTGTGTCCGGAGAGAATGATATCCAGAGCTTCGGCCGGATCCTGTGGAAGTTTCATGCTGCGGCAGAAATCATTACCGGAACCGGTCGGGATATATCCGAACCGGACAGATGAGAGATCCTTTATGCCAGTCAGGACTTCCTGTATGGTGCCGTCTCCACCTACGGCAATAAGATTGACAGGTGAACCAGCCTGGGAAGTGATCTCTTCAGAAATGGATACTGCATGACCACGATACGATGTAAAGTACGCTTTATAGGATACTTTCTTCCTGTCAAGGATGTTCTGAAGCTGCTTCCAGATTTCAGCACCTTTTCCGGAGCGGGAATTAGGATTTATAATAAAATAGTACATAAAAATTCCTCCTGATGTATGAAGGCTGTAGCTGATTGCAGCCTGTAACATACCCATCATATCATTGACAGAACAGATTTACAATCTATACTTTACGAAGATTTAACAGTGAGAGAACCGGAATTTTAACGCTGGTTTATTATACTTGCAGTCAGTATTAATAAATGATTAAAAGAATATATGCCGGCAGGGCATACAGGAGGAAAAATGATTTATTTAGTAGAAGATGATGAAAGTATCCGTGAACTTGTTATATATACGCTGAAAAGTCAGGGAATGGAGGCAAAAGGTTTTGAGCGTCCATCGCTTTTCTGGAAAGAGCTGGAAAAAGAAGTTCCTGCACTGATCCTTCTGGATGTGATGCTTCCGGAGGAAGATGGAATCTCGATTCTCAAGAAATTGCGTTCAAGACCTGATACACGTAAACTTCCAGTCATCATGCTGACAGCCAAGAGCAGCGAGTACGACACAGTTATGGGACTGGACAGCGGAGCAGATGATTACATACCGAAACCGTTCCGTATGATGGAACTTATTTCACGTATCCGTGCGAGACTGAGAAGGGTGGAAGATCAGGGTGCTGAGGAATACAGGCTGGAAAATCTTTATGTGTGTCCGTCAAGACATGTGGTTACTGTTGATCAGGAACCTGTAAGCCTGACACTGAAAGAATATGAAATGCTTTGTCTGCTATTGAAAAACAGTGGAATGGTACTTTCACGTACACAGCTCCTCAATCAGATATGGGGTTATGAGTTTGACGGAGAAAGCAGAACCGTAGATGTACATATCAGAACACTGAGACAGAAACTGGGTTCAGCAGGAGAACTGGTGGAAACAGTCAGAGGTGTGGGATATAAGATGGGAAGATAGAACAGAGAAAACTTCCAAGGTTTCATTTGTGCTGTAAATATGGTATGATTGTGGAAGTGTAAAACAAAGAAATCTACATGTATCATAGTAGGGAATTATTTGTCCCCGACATCAGAGAGGTAAAAAATGAAATCACTGGTAATTGCAGAAAAACCGTCTGTTGCAAGAGATATTGCAAGAGTGCTTCACTGCACACAGAAGGGAAACGGTATCCTTGAGGGAAAAGAATATGTTGTGACCTGGGCATTGGGTCATCTGGTCACGCTGGCCGATCCTGAGGAATATGATAAAAAGTACATTAAATGGGATATGCAGACACTCCCCATGATGCCGGAAAAAATGAAACTCGTAGTAATAAAGCAGACCTCCCGGCAGTATCAGGCAGTTAAGACACAGCTCTTCCGAAAAGATATCGGAGATATCATCATTGCTACAGATGCGGGAAGAGAAGGCGAACTGGTGGCACGCTGGATTCTTGACAAATCAGGGTGTCGTAAGCCTTTGAGAAGACTCTGGATTTCTTCGGTCACAGATAAGGCGATCAAAGACGGATTCAGAAACCTGAAAGACGGAAAAGAATATGACAATCTGTACAGGGCGGCCGTAGCAAGGGCAGAGGCAGACTGGCTGGTAGGAATGAACGGAACAAGGGCGCTGACATGTAAATATAATGCCCAGCTGTCCTGTGGACGTGTGCAGACTCCGACACTGGCGATCATAGCCATGCGGGAAGACGAGATCCGAAATTTCAGACCGGAAGAATATTATGGGATCACAGTACAGGCAGGAGATGTGCAGTGGACCTGGAAAGATAAAAAAAGTGGAAGTTTCCGGACTTTTCATAAAGAAAAGGCTGAGGAGATACAGAAAAAAATAAACGGCGGAGTGATGAAAATAAAATCTGTCACAAAGAAACCAAAGAAATCATATGCACCGGGACTTTATGATCTGACAACTCTTCAGAGAGAGGCAAACCAGAAATATGGTTTTTCGGCAAAAGAAACTCTGAACATTATGCAGAGACTTTATGAAAACCATAAAGTGCTTACCTATCCGAGAACAGACTCCAGATATATAGGAAAAGACGTTGTGCCAACTATCAAAGAACGTCTGAAAGCCTGCGGAACAGGACCAGACAGGAAGCTGGCAGGGGCACTGATAAACAGACCACTCCAGACAAATGGAAGTTTTGTTGATGACAAAAAAGTCAGTGATCACCATGCAATCATTCCTACAGAACAGTTTGTACAGCTGGATCATATGACAAATGAAGAACGTAAAATCTACGATATGGTAGTGAGACGTTTCTTAAGTGTCCTGTATCCGCCTTATGTGTATGAGCAGGCATCTATGGAGGCAGAAGCAGGAGGCTGTACTTTTGCTGCAGGCGGGAAGTCAGTGATCAGTGCAGGATGGAAAGAAGTTTATGAAGGAAATTATCAGGATGAAGAAGATGCTGATGAAAAAGAACTGAAGGATCAGAAACTTCCGGTTTACAGTCAGGGTGAAAAACTGAAGATCCAGAATGTATGGCTGAATACAGGTAAGACAAAACCACCGGCAAGATTTACGGAGGCAACGCTTCTGGCAGCAATGGAAAATCCTGTAAAGTATATGACAACAAAGGACCGGGAAGCTGCAAAAACTCTGGGAGAAACAGGTGGCCTTGGAACTGTTGCAACAAGAGCAGATATTATTGAGAAACTTTTCCATTCATTCCTTATGGAAAAGAAAGGAAATGAAATTTATCTTACTTCCAAGGCAAAACAGCTGCTCGAGCTGGTGCCGGAAGACCTGAGAAAACCGGAACTTACGGCAGACTGGGAAAGGAAACTTGCAGACATTTCAAAGGGAAAACTCCGCCAGGATCGTTTCCTGAAAGAAATCAGGGATTATACATGTGAGATTGTAAATGAGGTAAAAACAGGCACAGGAACATTCAGGCATGATAATCTGACAAATAAGATCTGCCCGAACTGCGGAAAGAAACTTCTGGCAGTAAACGGAAAGAACAGCAAAATGCTTGTCTGCCAGGACAGAGAATGCGGCTATCGTGAGACAGTTTCACGTACAACGAATGCAAGATGTCCGAAATGCCACAAGAGAATGGAAATGCTTGTAAAGGGGAAAGAAGAGACTTTTGTATGCCAGTGCGGGTATAAAGAAAAACTTTCTGCTTTTCAGGCACGAAGAGCAAAAGAAGGGGCAGGAGTCAACAAAAGAGATGTACAGAAATATATGAGACAGCAGCAGAAGGAAGCAAAAGAGCCGGTAAATAATGCATTTGCACAGGCTCTGGCAGGAATAAAGCTGGATTAAAAAAGTGGGCAGAGATGCCCACTTTTTACAGGTTAAATGACTTTGTGCGCAAGCCATTTGCGGCTTTTGAAACGAAGTGTAAATATAACACTGCGGATTCCCCAGTCTGTGAACATACCGATCCACACTGCGATAGGTCCCATATGGAAGATACGTGCAAGGAGCATGGCGAGGGTAACACGGCAGAGCCACATGGAAAGTACAGAGACTGTCATGCTGAATTTTACATCACCTGCAGCACGAAGACCATAGGCAGGGATAAATGCCATAGTCCAGATGATCGGTTTTACAATGGTGATACAGGTTACCATAAAGATACACAGGCGTGCACTTTCCGGTTCCATACCTCCGAAGATGGTGATCGGACGTGTGAGTGCATACATGAAAAGACAGGAGAGAGTAACCACGACTTCTGCAATGATGCAAAGCTTTTTGATATAGTATACAGCTTCGTCTTTTCTGCCGGCACCGAGAGTTTCTCCGACGACAGTCATAAGACCGATTCCAACGCCGATGGCCAGAATACCATTCAGATTTTCGATGATGTTTGTCATACCCTGAGCAGCAATTGCCGCAGTTCCCATAAGGGATACCGTGGACTGGATTGCAAGTTTACCAAACTGAAACATACTGTTTTCTATGCCTGACGGAATTCCGATATAAAGGATCCTCCTGATCTTGTCCCAGTCAGGACGTATGGAAAGATAGTGTGTCACAGATACATCAAAAGACGGGTTTCTGAGTTTCAGCATTACAACAGACATACTGAAGATACGGGATATCAGAGTCGATATGGCAGTACCTGCAACACCCCAGTGAAATACCCATACAAATACAAGATTCATCACCACATTCATGATATTGGAGATGATGGAAATCTGCATGGGAAGTTTACTGTTTTCCTGTGCTCTTAAAATACATGATCCGTCGTCATACAGTGCAATGAACGGATAAGAAAGAGTGGTGAAGAAAAAATAACTGCGTGCGTTGCTCATGACATCTGCTTCTACCTTACCGAAGATGAGGTGAAGCAGTGGTCCGTTAAGGACAACGAACAAAATGCTTATGACAAGTGAAAGTACAAAGGTTATGAAGATCAGCTGTCTTGCAGATTCATTGGCACGTTTTTTATCTCTACAGCCAAGATAATGAGAGCAGACAACAGTTCCACCGGAAGCCAGGGCAAAAAAGGCCTGAACAATAAGAATATTGATTGAGTCTACCAGTGATACTGCGGAGATGGCAGCAGATCCCAGATTACTGACACAGAGAGTATCTACAGTACCCATAAACGAGTTCAGAAGCTGATCCAGTGCCAGTGGTATCAGCAGTTTTGCCAGCTTTCTGTTGTCAAACAGAAGCGGCTGTTTGGATTGCGTTAGTTCTTTCATATATTGTATCCTTTAATAAATAAGTAATTCATTTTTGTGCCGTTTACAAGAATACACCTGTAGAAAGGTTAAAACAACAGGAAAATTGTATTTTTTTGTATTCTTTTGAAAGAATTCAGGTTGTTGAAGAGCAAAAAGCATGGTAAACTAGGGATAAAATTGTTAATGTTACAGCCTGAAGTAACTTGTTAATTGTGAAGGAGTATCAACTATGCCAGTATTTGATTTCAGTAATACAACAACCGAAAAAAAAGATCCTGAGTGTACCTATACGACATTTCAGTCAAATGAAACAAAACCATCTCCGGAAAAACCGATCCTGATCCTGGAAAACAAGAGCCGCAGCTGGCAGCACCATTCCTGTGGTGTTTTCAGCAATCCCAATCAGAAGTCATCCTTTGAGTTTAAAGAAGAGGACGGAGTATTTCCGGCAGATATCCTGAAAATTGATTCAAGATTTGTAAGCCTTGTAAAATGGCTTGGTGAAAATCATATCAGTGTCCGCCTTTCCGGACAGAACAGCGATGAAGGATATGCAGTATACAAAATAAGAGAGACCGCTTTTGGGGGTGGAACAAAATTATCAGCTGAAGATGGATTTCTTCAGTTTATGATCGAACGCCTCCTTGCAAGCAGTGCACCGGCAGAGCTTCCGGAAGATGAGGACGAAAGCGAAGACGGCGATGACATGAAGCTTACCAGCATTCAGAGCATCACAGATTTTATGACATGTGCGGGAAGGACAATGCCTGATAATATCCGGCTCTGGGCAAGACGAAACCTTGCAGTTGCACGTTCTCATGAGGTTTCACAGGAAGAGAGACGTCATGCACAGAGAGCATTATCCATTATGATGAACATTCAGTGGAAGAATAACTATTTTGAGTCTATTGACCCTGTAGAGGCACGTCGTATTCTTGATGAAGAACTTTATGGAATGGAAAAAGTCAAACAGAGAATCATCGAGACGATCATTCAGATTAACCGTACGCATACGCTTCCTGCATACGGCCTCCTTCTTGTAGGACCTGCAGGAACCGGAAAATCCCAGATCGCTTATGCAGTGGCACGTATTCTGAAACTGCCGTGGACAACTCTTGATATGAGTTCTATTAATGATCCGGAGCAGCTGACAGGAAGTTCCCGTATTTACGCAAATGCAAAACCGGGAATTATCATGGACGCTTTTTCCATGGCAGGAGAGTCCAATCTGGTCTTTATCATTAATGAGCTTGACAAGGCAACAGCGGGCAAAGGTAACGGCAACCCTGCAGATGTGCTTCTGACACTTCTGGATAACCTTGGATTTACAGACAACTATATGGAATGTATGGTTCCTACTGTAGGCGTTTACCCAATTGCAACTGCTAATGACAAAGATCAGATCAGTGCACCTCTGATGTCACGTTTTGCAGTTATTGAACTGCCTGATTATACGGAAGAAGAGAAAAAAGTCATCTTCTCCAAATTTGCACTTCCAAAAGTTCTTAAGAGAATGAGTCTTAAAGAAGAAGAGTGTATGGTTGCACCGGATGGCCTGGATGCTGTGATCGAACAGTTTGCGGATACGACGGGAATCCGTGATCTGGAGCAGGCAGCAGAGCATATTGCGGCAAATGCACTATATCAGATTGAAGTAAACCATGTTTCCTCTGTGACATTTGACAGAGAAATGGTAAAAAAACTTTTTGAATAATATAAAAGATCTCCTTTCCGAAAGTGTTCTGCTTCCGTAAAGGAGATTTTTTGATGAAAAGTTTACATATTATAATATCGGGCATAAATTCCATTTCTGGAAAGTAATTCCTCATGCGTACCACGTTCTGCAATGCCATTTTCAGTGATGACAATGATTTCGTCAGAATTTCGGATTGTTGAAAGACGGTGTGCAATGGTGATGGTGGTACGGTTTCTTGAAAGTTCCTCAAGGCTTTTCTGAATCCATCGTTCGCTTTCATTATCCAGTGCACTGGTTGCCTCATCGAGAATCAGGATTGGAGGATTTTTAAGGAATACCCTCGCAATGGAAATACGCTGTTTCTGTCCTCCTGAGAGGCGGGTGCCACGCTCACCGACATAGGTATCATACTGATCAGGAAGTTCCATGATAAAGTCATGGATGTTGGCACGTTTTGCAGCAGCGATAATTTCTTCATCAGAAGCATCTGGCTTTCCATAAGAAATATTGTCCTTAATGGATCCGTCAAAGAGATAAACATCCTGCTGAACCATACCAATCTGTTTGCGGAGACTTTTCAGGGTGAGGTTACGGATATCTTTGCCATCAATGGTGATATTTCCGCCGGTCACGTCATAGAAACGGGGCAGAAGGGAACAGATGGTGGTTTTTCCACTTCCGGAAGGCCCGACAAGAGCAACTGATCTGCCAGCGGGGATGTCAATTGACACGTTTGTAAGGACAGGCGTTTCGTCATCACTGTAGTGGAAAGAAACGTTGTTATAGGAAACATGTCCTTTTACATTATTCAGCGGGACAGCATCAGGCGCATCGGTTATCTCAGATTCTGTTTCCATAACATCCAGGAAACGACGGAATCCTGAGAGGCCTTTCTGCATCATTTCGACCAGTTCTACAAGAATCTGGATAGGACTGATAAAAATACCGATATAAAGTGCATACATGGCAAGATCGGCTGTCTGCATTTCACCCTGTGCGATCAGATAGCCACCATAAACAAGCGTTACCAGATACATCATGCCCTGAAAGAAAAGATTGGAACTCATAAAACTTCCCATGCAGTGATAGTTATCACGTTTGGAAACAAGAAAAGCCTCATTACTGCAGCAGAATTTCTGATGTTCGATATCTTCATTTGCGAAAGACTGTACAACCCGGATGCCCGAAAGTGTATCCTGTAAACTTGCGTTTACATCACCGATCTTGCGCCTGTTTTCCATAAAGGTTTCCTGCATTCTGGCGTTCTGACGGAAGGAAAAAATAAACATGATGACGACAAGGAGCGCAAGTGGAAGAGCGAGCTTTCTGTTAATAAGAAACAGAAAAACAAAAGCTCCGATGATCTTTACCAGAGAAATAAAAAGGTTTTCAGGGCCATGGTGTGCAAATTCTGAGATGTCAAAAAGATCGCTGACAAGTTTGCTCATCATCTGTCCGGAGTTATTCTGACTGTAATAAGAAAAAGAGAGTTCCTGGTAGTGGTCAAACAGCTTCTGACGCATGTCACGTTCCATTCTGGCACCCATCATATGGCCCTGACAGGTGACATAATATTTACAGAGGCTCTGTACAATATACATGGCAAAAAGACCGACGGCGATCCAGGGGAGTGCGTGAAGTATAACAGAGCTGTCCTTTGTAAAGAGAGTTTTAGTAAAAGAACGCAGCATCTGTGGATAGGCCAGATCAACGAGACTTATGATGGCAGCACAGATGAGGTCAATAAAAAAGACCGTTTTATACGGACTATAGTAGCTGATGAATTTTTTTAGTGTTTTCATCAAAGAATACCTCCATTTTTGCTTGTTCTGTCTTTTATCTTAGCACAAAACATAATAAAAAGGAATGACCATCAGGCCATTCCTTTTTACTTGTGTGAAGAAGATTATAACTGCGGACCAGCAGCAACAAGTGCCTTACCAGCAGCATTTCCTTCGTATTTAGCAAAGTTCTTGATGAATCTCTGAGCAAGATCTTTTGCTTTTGTTTCCCATTCGGAAGCATCTGCATAAGTGTCACGAGGATCAAGGATTCCTGTATCAACACCTGTAAGTTCTGTAGGAACTTCGAAGTTGAAGTAAGGAATTGTTTTTGTAGGAGCTTTCAGGATATCTCCGTTCAGGATACCGTCAATGATACCACGTGTATCTTTGATGGAGATACGTTTGCCTGTTCCGTTCCATCCTGTATTTACG
>JABLTO010143151.1_pt1 | contig 15294 bp, 16 predicted proteins | sample 7160091 | NCBI WGS metagenome assembly JABLTO01 (sample SAMN14651225, study PRJNA627086) | human gut metagenome | isolation source: feces | host: Homo sapiens
CTTTGCCGGTGCCGGTGATTTATAACTGCGGTGGTTACGAATCTGTAGATTCTCTGCGGATGTTAGAAGGAAAGGTGCAGATTTATCTGCCGGACTTTAAATATGTTGACAATCAGCTGGCAATACGCTATTCAGGAACGGCAGATTATTTTGAACAAGCAGGCGCGGCAATTCGGGAAATGGTGCGGCAGACCGGGCCGTATCGATTGGATCAGGATGGCATGCTCTGTTCAGGCGTTTTGATTCGGCATTTGATTTTACCGGGGCAGATACAAAACAGCAAACAAGTAATTGATTGGATTTCAGATTGTTTTCCGGCAGGGACTGTTTTATTCAGTTTGATGAGTCAATACCTTCCTTGCGGGCGGGCCGCGGACTTTCCGGAAATCAACCGGAGATTATATCAGCAGGAATATGATGAGGTAGAAGAATACTTGTTTCAAAAGGGAATCGAAGATGGTTTTTTGCAAGAACTTTCTTCTGCAGATCATGCTTATATTCCCAATTTTGATTTGACCGGAGTGCTTTCCGGTACAAAAAATAAGCAGGATTTTCCCGGATAAACCGGAAGGCTGGAAATGAAAAAAGGACGCCGAGGCGTCCTTTTTTTTCACGAGACACAAAAAGATGGATTTTTCGGACAGTATACGCAGAGAACTTATTCGCTAATGACCAGTTGTCCGTCCACACAGTCCGCTTTCAGGACAGTTTCCGGTTTGGGGTCTTTCTCCAGAATATAGCGGGCCAGCAGCGTCTCCAATTTTTGCTGGATATAGCGCTTCAAAGGTCTGGCGCCATAAATAGGATCATAGCCTTCCTGTACGATCAATGATTTCGCCGCATCGGTGACGGCAAGGCCAAGCTCTTTTTCCGCAAGCCGCTTTTTCAGATCAACCAGCATTAACTCGACGATTTGGATTATTTCGTCTTTGGTCAGTGGTTTGTAAAATACGATTTCATCCAAACGGTTTAAAAATTCCGGCCGGAATGCAGATTTTAGCATCTGTTCCACCTGATTTTTTGCCTGTTCGGAGATTTGCCCCTGCTCATCAATCCCATCAAGAATAGCGGCAGATCCCAGATTAGAGGTGAGAATAATAATGGTGTTTTTAAAATCGACTGTCCTGCCTTGCGAATCAGTGATCCTCCCATCATCCAACACTTGCAGCAGAATGTTGAATACATCCGGATGCGCCTTTTCTATTTCGTCAAACAGCACAACGGAATAGGGCTTACGGCGTACCGCTTCCGTTAGCTGACCGCCTTCCTCATAGCCGACATATCCGGGAGGAGCGCCTACCAGACGGGAAACCGTATGCTTTTCCATGTATTCGGACATATCAATCCGCACCATACTGCGTTCATCATCGAACAATGCTTGGGCTACCGCTTTGGCCAGTTCTGTTTTTCCCACACCGGTAGGCCCTAAAAACAGGAAAGAGCCAATAGGACGGTCAGGATCCTGAATGCCCGCGCGGGAGCGCATAATTGCATCGGCGACTTTCCGAACGGCTTCATCCTGACCAATCACCCTTTGATGCAGCGTTTTGTCCAGATGCAGCAGTTTTTCCCGTTCACCTTCCATAAGACGAGTCACTGGGATGCCGGTCCAGCGGCCTACGATGCGGGCAATTTCTTCTTCCGTAACCTTATCCCGCAGCAGTGTTGCCTCTTGAGTACTACCGTTTTCTTCCAAGTTTGCCAGCTGCTTTTGCAGCTCGGGGAGTTTGCCATATTTTAATGCCGCAGCCTTGTCCAGGTCATACTCCCGTTCTGCCAGTTCGATCTGGGACCCTACCTGCTCGATTTCTTCACGAAGCTTCTGCACCTGTCCGATCGATGTTTTTTCATTTTCCCAGCGAGCTTTCATTTCTTGGAACTGTTCCCGCATTTCCGTTAGTTCTTTTTGAATCTCCGCCAAATGTTCGGCGGACAAACGGCTGTTTTCTTTCTTCAATGCAGCTTCTTCAATTTCGTGCTGCATAATTTTTCGGGAGATTTCATCCAACTCAGCGGGCATAGAATCCATTTCGGTGCGGATGGTAGCACAAGCCTCATCTACCAGATCAATGGCTTTATCCGGTAAAAATCGATCAGTAATATAACGGTTGGAGAGAGTTGCAGCTGCAATCAGGGCCTGATCCTGGATTTTGACGCCATGAAACACCTCATAACGTTCCTTTAGTCCTCTGAGAATAGAAATCGTGTCTTCTACTGTCGGTTCATCTACCAGAACTGGCTGGAACCGACGTTCCAACGCAGCATCTTTTTCAATGTATTGGCGATATTCATTTAATGTAGTTGCGCCAATACAGTGCAGCTCGCCTCTGGCTAACATTGGCTTCAGCAGGTTTCCAGCATCGGTGGAACCTTCGGTTTTGCCGGCTCCCACAATGGTATGCAGCTCATCAATAAACAAAAGGATTTGCCCTTCGCTTTTTTTTACTTCGCCCAGTACCGCTTTGAGCCGTTCTTCAAATTCGCCACGATATTTGGCGCCGGCAATCAGCGCGCCCATATCCAGCGAAAAGATGGTTTTATCCCGCAGTCCTGCCGGCACATCCCCTCGAACAATCCGCTGTGCCAGACCTTCTGCAATAGCGGTTTTACCGACCCCAGGCTCACCGATCAGCACCGGGTTGTTCTTGCTTTTTCGAGACAGAATACGGATGACATTTCTGATTTCCGTATCCCGCCCGATTACGGGGTCCAGTTTTTGCTTGCGCGCCTGTTCTACAAGATCCGTTCCGTATTTTTTCAGTGCATCGTAGGTTCCTTCTGGGCTGTCAGTGGTTACACGGGTATTGCCACGCACCGACATCAAAGCCGAAAGAAACGCATTTTTATCTATGAGGCACTGCTCCATCACTTTTTTGACCGCTGCATCCGGGTGTTCCAACAATCCCCAGAACAGATGCTCGACTGAAATATAATCGTCTTTCATGGAATCCGCTTTCTTTTCGGCAGCGGTCATCGCACGGTCAAGATTTTGAGAAATATAGATTTTATCTGCTTCCCGCCCGGGACCGGATACTCCCGGAAGCTTTTTCGCTTCTGCCTCGGCTGCAGACAGAACCTGCTGAGGAGTCAGATCCATTTTGATAAGCAGCTGGGGGATTAAACCCTCCTGATCTTGTACCAGCGCCCATAGTAAATGAATCTGTTCAATCTGCATGTTTTCCAATTCACGGGAATAATTTTGTGCGGCCTCTACCGCTTCCAGAGATTTTTTCGTTAATCTTTGCACATTCATACTTTTTCCCTCCTATTATAAAAGTATTTTTTCCTTTTGAAGCGCTTTTTGATATCGCAGGCTGATTTGATCGATTCCCACCTTCCAATTTTGCTCGTCCAGCTCAAAAAAGGCTTTTAATGCACAGTCAAAATTCTGGATGTAAGAACTGATGCTTTCTCCAAGCTGCGCATTGGTGCAACTTTCTTCCGGCCAGAAAAAAGTACGGCAGTACCGTCCGTTTTCAATTCGGCAGGAAACCCCCGCAGGGTAAACAGCGGACAAGTAGCGGTTTTCTAATTTTTCCCATAATCGAAAGAAATGATCCAGCATGCGTAAAAGGCCAGCATTCTGTGTGCGTGCGGAAACGCGTAGTTCCCCTAATATTTTGGGGTCGTTGCGGAAAAGCTCTACACTGTAACGTACCGTTGGTTTATATTTGTAGGCCAGTGCGGTACGGACAGAAAGCATGGCATCCGAAGGCTGGAACTGAATTTGAAAAGCATTCTGTTGTACCATCAACGCCTCGATCTGCTCAAAAATATCGTGCATACGTTGTTCCGGTGTTTTAACAGATAGGTGTTCAGCTAAAATTTGGTTAACCATGTTCGAACGACTGGTGTTTTGTGCATATGCCAACTGATCTACTGCCCGAATGACATCATCCATCAGCAGTAAACTGTATATACTCCGATTCATATCGACCCTCCTTCTTTTACTATTATATCTGAATATAATAATTTGTCAACATAATTATTAATTTTAAATACTATTTTTTTGAAAATGAAACGAATGCGGTTGGGTAAACTATTTCTATAGAGGTGATTTTGTGAAAAAAATGAGGACGTACGGAACGGGTATTTTAATTGGATTGCTGAATGGTCTGTTTGGTGCTGGGGGAGGTATCGTAGCGGTAACGGCGTTTGAGAAAATGGGAATGCCAGATAAATCGTCGCACGCCACTGCCGTAGCGGTAATGATCTTTTTGTCAGCAGTCAGCGGATTTTTGTATTGGTATAATGGACATGTATCTTTTGCTGATGTTCTCCCTTACCTGCCGGGAGGAATTGTAGGTTCTGTTTTCGGCGGTTGGTTGCTGCCGAAAATACCAGATTTCTGGCTGAAGAAAGTTTTTTCTCTTTTTATTTTGTATGCTGCTGTTCGATTATTTTTGAAATAAGGAGGAGGGCATTGGTATATTGCCCTTATTTTGATCTATGAATTGGCTTCTTTCCTCGATTATTGCATTTGCTTCTGCTGCCATTGCATCCATGGGGATTGGCGGCGGTGCGGTTCTGCTGTTATTTTTGACAGTTTTTTCTGATATCCCACTGGCTACGGCACAGGGAATCAATCTTCTCTTTTTTCTGCCAATAGGAGCGGTAGCATTGCTGTTCCATCAAAAGTCAGGCCTTTTGCAGATAAAAAAAGGGGTTGTCTGCGGGCTATGGGGCTTGCCTGGCGTTTTTCTCGGTGTATGGATTGCATCTCGGATGGAATCTTTTGTCCTTTCCAAGCTGTTTGCAATTTTTCTATTTTATCTTGGGCTTAAAACATTCTTTTCTAAGAATACAAAAAAGCCCCGGAAGAAAAGAGATGCTCCTTCCGAGGATACTGTATGAGAATGATGTTGTATTTTGTTTTTGGGGGAGAATTTATATCCGCAGGATTTTGTCCATGGGTTTTCCTTTGGCCAACTCGTCGATTAGCTTGTCGAGATACCGAATTTCCCGCATCAAAGGTTCCTCGATATTTTCGATTCGCACTCCACAAACAGTAACTTTTATTTTATTTCGGTTTTCATTCATCTGCGGAGCGCTTTGAAAAAACGCCTCGTAGTGAACGTTTTGATCTCATTGGAGATCCAGTTCCTGTTGGCTGTATCCGGTGAGCCAGTGAATGATTTCATCTACCTCATCTTTTGTGCGGTCTTTACAGACGCCTTTATGGATAAGGAGAGGGTAGACTTTAGAGAAGGGCATTTGATATCCGTTCTCTTTCTACATCATTCATCGCTCCTTGCAGTTCCTATTTTTCGTCCGGATGGTTTTGCCGATAGGAAAGATAGCTTTCCAAAATAATAGAGGCAGCAACCTCATCTACCATGTCTTTGCGTTTTTTTCCCCTGACGTTGGTTTCATTTAGGTACTGATGGGCGGTGACGGTGGTGCCGCGTTCGTCCCAAAGGATAACGGGGACATTGACTTTTTCCTGAAGCTTTTGAGCAAACAAAGCGCATTTTTGCGCCCGCTCACCGGCACTGCCGTCCATATTGACCGGATGACCTACTACGATTTTGCCGATTTGATATTCCTGTGCCGCATAAGCGACCTGTTCAATTGTTCGGTCAAAGTCGTATTCGTGGATAACACCCAGAGGAGATGCTAAAAATTCCGTTCGGTCACAGGCGGCCAGCCCAGTGCGGGCATCACCGTAATCCACTGCCATGATTTTCATATTGATACCTCCTGTTTTACTTTTGGCTCCAGATGGGACAGATCATCATAATAGTCTACCCGGATACTGCCTTTATCATAAATTACCCGGCTTACTGCTGTGTTTTGGGAAAGGGGAATTTCCCCAATCCGCTCTAAAGAAATTCCCAGTGCATGGCATAGATAGCAGCGTAGTGCGCATCCGTGGGAAACCACTGCAATGATTTTTCCGTCGTTTTGAGCGGCAATGCGGTCAATTGTGCTGCTCAGGCGATGGTGTACCTGCACAATGCTTTCGCCGTTGGGCGCACAAAAATGTGCTTCGTCTTCACACCAGAGGCGCCACTGATCCGGAAACAGCACAGGCAAATCGGAAAAATGTTTCATTTCCCATTCTCCGGCGAAAATTTCACACAATCCTTCCTCTGTTTGGACCGGTAGATGGTGATAGTGATTGACAGCTTCGGCCGTTTGCATTGCTCGTTGAAGAGGGCTGGAATAAATAGCGTCCAACGGAATTTCCCGAAAGCGTTCCGCCAGCTGTGGCAATTGCGCCATCCCTTCTGATGACAATCCTAAGTTAGAACGTCCTTGGAAAATCCGTTCTGTATTTCCGACGGATTTTGCGTGCCGGACCAAATAAACCGTGGTCATTCTCATTTTCCTCCGTTCCACGTTCAAAAACTTCTTTTGCGCTGCTTCGGGATCAATATGCGCAAAAAAACAAGCCGTTCCCCGGGAAAGGGGAGCGGCTTTCGAAAACTATTTCGTACCGAAAATCCTGTCGCCGGCGTCGCCCAAGCCGGGAACGATGTACTTATGCTCATTGAGCTTTTCGTCCACCGCGCCGATATAAATCTGTACGTCAGGATGAGCTTCCTGCAAAGCGGCAAGACCTTCAGGTGCTGCAATAATGCACATAAAGCGCACGCTTTTGGCGCCTTTGTTTTTGATCTGCGAGATAGCGTCGATGGCGGAACCTCCGGTGGCTAACATCGGATCCAGAACAATAACATCCCGTTCTCCAATATCAGAAGGCAGTTTGCAGTAGTATTCCACCGGCATATGAGTTTCAGGATCGCGGTACATGCCGATGTGACCGATTTTTGCGGCAGGAACCATGCGCATCACACCGTCCACCATGCCCAATCCAGCCCGCAAAATTGGAACAAAAGCCAGCTTTCTGCCGGAAATGACCTTGGTTTTGGCTACCGCCACAGGAGTCTCAATCTCCACTTCCTTCAAGGGAAGGTCGCGGGTTGCCTCATAGCACATGAGCATCCCGATTTCGCCCACCAGTTCACGAAATTCCTTGGTGCCGGTGTTTTTATCCCGCATAATCGTCAGTTTGTGCTGAATCAGCGGATGATCCATAATGACCGGTTTTAACATAATTCATTTCTCCATTTCCGCCCCAACGGCATTTTTGATAATACATTCCCAAAAGCCGGAATCGTCCTATTTCTCCTCCAGCTTCATCAACTGTTCCACCCGTCTTGCATGACGGCCGCCCTCAAATGGCGTATTCAAAAAGATGTCCACCAGTTCCAGAGCAAGACCCGGGCCAATGGTGCGCCCACCCATGCAGATGACGTTTGCATCATTGTGCAGACGTGTATATTTGGCGCTGAAATAATCTGAGCATAGCGCTGCGCGGATTCCCTTGATTTTATTGGCCGCCATAGAAATACCAATGCCGGTGCCACAGCAGAGGATGCCTTTGTCGCACTTGCCGCTGGTAATTGCTGCACAGGTTTTTTCTGCAATCAGCGGATAGTCCACGCTATCTGTATTGTAAGTGCCGAAATCCTCGTAAGGAATCTTATTTTCGTCCAGATGTTTTTTGATTTCTTCTTTCAGCGCAAAACCGCCGTGATCACTGCCGATAGCAATCATCTGTTCCATTCCTTTCTATCGCATCACCAAATCAAATTTTTTTCTGTTTTTGCAAAAGCTCCCGCTGTGCTTGGGGAAGCCGCAAATATTGCGGAACCAGTTGTGCCGGATCCATGCCCAATCCCCGACGCGGCAATGCCGCCATGCACACAGCAGAAGCCCGCTGAAACCGGAGATGCTCCGGTGCCAGCAGAACTTTGTCGCTTTCCCAACTATTATAGCATAATTGTGCGCCGTCTCCAACTAAAATCAGCGGCAAATCAGAAGAAATCTCGCTTAATTGTTCCCACAGCTGTTCGATGGACAGCGCTGCATCTTCGGTCAGCCGCTGCACGGACTCTCTGCCTACCAGGAAAGTAGCAGTATATACCTGCTGACAGCGTGCGTCCATGGCAGCTACCGCAATACATTCCTGACCGATCAGAAGGTAGGCCAGCGCCTCCAGCGTTGATACAGAAACGCAGCGTTTATTTGTGCCGAACGCCATCCCTTTTATCGCAGAAATGCCAATGCGAAGTCCGGTAAAAGATCCGGGACCGGTAGAAACGGCAAATTCATCTACCTGCGAAATATCCTTTCCGCAAGCGCTTAGCAGGTTTTGCGTCATAGGTAAAATCGTTTGACTGTGTGTGAGCTTTACATTTACAAAGCTTTCTCCAATGATCCGCCCATCCTCCCACAGCGCAGCCGAAGCCGCAACGGCGGAGGTATCCATTCCCAGCAAGATCAAAACCGGCTTCCTCCTTCCACCGTGATTCGGCGCTTTTCTTCTTCCAAACGCTCAAAGGTCACCCGAATGGTATTTTCAGGCAATGCCCCCTGGATGTTTTCACTCCATTCGATGGCCAAGATCGCACCGGTTTCCAGATAATCAAAAAATCCGGTAGAGTATAAGTCATCGAAAGAAGCAACCCGGTACATATCAAAATGGTATAGCTTTGGTGTGCTGCGGTATTCGTGCACAAGAGCAAAGGTCGGGCTGGAAACCTCGTCTGATGATCCTAGGCCACGCGCCAATCCACGGACGAAAGTGGTTTTTCCCATACCCAGTCCGCCGAAGAAAGCCAGCACGTCATTCCCTTTTAATTTACCAGCCAGTTCCTGGGCAAATTTTTCTGTCTCCGCCGCGCTGTTTGTGATGATTGATTGCATAAATAAACTTCTTCCTTGTTAGAATAAGCCTTTGATATGACCTTGGCTGTCGACGTCGATCTGGCAGGCCGCAGGGGCTTTTGGCAGACCGGGCATTGTCATAATATCCCCAGACATGACAACGATAAAGCCGGCTCCGGCAGACAGTTTTATATCCCGTACATTAACGGTAAATCCGGTAGGACGGCCAAGCTTAGCCGGGTCGTCGGATAAAGAATATTGGGTTTTGGCTACGCAGATCGGAAGGTCCGCTTTGCCAAGCGCTTCAATGTCTCGGATGGCTTTTTCCGCTTTAGGCGCATAAGCAACATCTTCACCGCCGTAAATTTCAGTGACAATCGTCTTAATTTTTTCTTTGATCGGCGCTTTTTCATCATAGAGCAGTCGGAACGCAGAGGGCTGTGCGCAGGCCTTGACGACTTTCTGAGCCAGGTCGATTGCGCCATCGCCGCCTTTGGCAAATACTTCGGACAGGGAATACTCCACCCCGAGGCGCTGACAGCATTCGGCCAGCACTTTAATTTCCTGGTCTGTATCAGTCAAAAACCGGTTGATAGCTACTACCACCGGCACGCCGTATTTACGCATGTTTTCCACGTGCGCTTCCAGGTTTACCAGCCCTTTTTTCAGTGCATCCACATTTTCTGCGGCAACCTCCGTTTTGGGTACACCGCCATTGTATTTCAGCGCGCGCAGCGTTGCTACGATTACAATAGCAGACGGAGCCAGACCGGCATAACGGCATTTGATGTCCAGGAATTTTTCTGCTCCCAGGTCGGAACCGAATCCGGCCTCGGTGATGCAGTAATCCGCCATCTTCAGCGCCAGTTTTGTTGCACGCACCGAGTTGCAGCCATGCGCAATATTCGCAAACGGGCCGCCATGCATCAGCGCAGGGGTATTTTCCAACGTCTGTACCAGATTGGGCTTCAGCGCATCTTTTAGCAGGGCCGCCATTGCACCGTGGACTTTCAGATCCCGGGCATAAACCGGTCGGTTGTCATAGGTATAGGCGATTAAAATAGATCCCAGGCGCTCTTTCAGATCGTCCAGATCTGCTGCCAAACACAAAATAGCCATTACCTCACTGGCGACAGTGATTTGAAAACCGTCTTCACGGGGGACACCGTTAATTTTTCCGCCCAGTCCTACATTGACAAAGCGCAATGCCCGGTCATTCATATCCAGGCAGCGTTTGAACAGAATCCGCCTTTGATCGATGCCAAGCAGATTGCCCTGCTGCAGATGGTTGTCGATCATGGCGCACAGCAAATTGTTCGCCGCAGTAATGGCATGCATATCTCCGGTAAAATGCAGGTTGATATCTTCCATCGGTACAACCTGGGAATAGCCGCCGCCAGCTGCTCCGCCTTTGATGCCGAACACGGGTCCCAAAGAAGGCTCACGCAAGGCAATGACTGCATTTTCGCCGATTTTTGCCATTGCCTGTCCGAGACCGACTGATGTAGTGGTTTTGCCTTCTCCGGCAGGAGTGGGGTTGATAGCGGTGACCAGTACGAGTTTTCCGTCCGGCTTATTCCGCAAACGGGCAAAAATATCTTCCGAAAGCTTTGCTTTATACCGGCCGTACGGCTCCAGCTCTTCCGGAAGGATGTCCAATTTTTCCGCAATTTCGGTGATCGGAAGCATTTTTGCGCTCTGCGCAATTTCAATATCGCTTAACATATTTCCTCACCTTTCTCTTTTTGTATTCCTAAGAGGCACTCTAAAAAAGAAGCTTTTTTGAGAGATTCATAAAAATATTACGAAATCTCTATACGCACCAACATCAGGAATCTTTATTTTCCGCTTACGCTGTAAATTTATTATAACACATTCTCACGAAAGACTTCAATTCTTTTTCTGATTCCATTGGTTTCAGATAAAACTTGTGATATACTAATGGCGTCCACAGGACTTTCCCTGTTTTTTGCAACAAATCTGCGCTTTTAGGCGTTTAATTGGTATTCTGAAACTTTTTTCATTCAAAAAGGGGCGGAAAAGTGAAAAAAATTTGGCACGGCTTGGTCCGTTATTGGAAAGAAACAGATAAAATCCTTTTATTTTTATGTTTGGTTTGTTCGGTTTATAGCATCGTTTTAATGTGCGGTATTCATCATTCTGACATGGCTACCGTCCGCGCGGTTCAAATGCAGATCATCACCTCAGCGATGGGGCTGGTTGCCGCGGTGGTCATCTCCAGTTTTGATTACCATTTTTTATCGAAATTGTGGAAACTGTATTACCCGGTTTGCATTGGGCTTGTCATGTTGACTTACTTTTTTGGTGAACAGCGGGTGGAATCGGTTGACGATCAGGCGTGGCTTCCGATCCCTTTTTTGGGGATTAGTTTTCAACCGTCTGAATTGTTAAAAATTGCTTTTATCCTGACCTTTGCACTGCATTTGGAAAAGGTTGGGGATGATATCAAAAATATTAAGAATTTGCTTTTGCTCTGCCTGCACGGTGCGTTTCCAGTGCTTCTGGTTCATTTTCAAGGGGATGACGGTACGGCGCTGATTTTTCTTTTGATCTTTTTATCCATGCTTTTTTCCGCCGGTATTCAGTGGCGATATATTGCGATTGCAGGCGCTGCATTGGTCATAGCAGCCCCGTTGGCTTGGCTGTATTTAATGAGCAACGACCAAAAACTGCGTATTTTGGCGCTGTTTATTCCGGATTTAGACACGAATGGAATTTTATACCAACAATATAATGCTAAAATTGCCATTGGGTCTGGCGGCGGATTTGGAGAGGGGCTATTTATTGGGGAACATGTTTACGTACCGGAAATTCATAACGATTTTATTTTTTCTTTTGTCGGGCAGTCTTTAGGTTTTGTAGGCTGTATGTCTGTTATTCTGCTTCTGTTTTTTATCTGCACGCGTCTGTTGGTGTTTTCCCGCCGGTCTAACGATTTGTTGGGCGGGTATATCTGCATTGGCGTTTTTGCGACGATTGCATTTCAAAGCATCGTCAATATAGGAATGAATTTGAGTATACTGCCGGTTATTGGTGTTACACTACCCTTTTTTAGCTATGGAGGTACTTCGGTGACCACCCTTTATATGGGAATTGGTCTTGCTTTAAGCGTTTATATCCATAATAAGGATCATTTGTTTTTGGATGATTAGGCTTATTGTATATTCCAGCTTTTTTCGTTGTAAAATACGGATACAATCCTCTGAGGAGGCTTTTTATGAATCCGAAAAAATATACATTTAAAGCAATATTGAAAAAGGTACCGAATATGGATGGGGCCTATGTGGAAATTCCTTTTGACGTTCGAAAAGAATTCGGCAAAGGGCGGGTCAAAGTGAGCGCGACTTTTGATGGTATATCTTATGAAGGAAGCCTGGTCCGAATGGGAATGCCCTGCCACATCATCGGAGTGAGAAAGGACATTCGGGCAGCCCTGCGAAAAAAGCCTGGTGATCCAATTCTGGTTACGCTGCAGGAACGGATTTAACAAGCCTGTCATAAATGCTAAAAAGGGAGGTGGTCTTTAAGATCGCCTCCCTTTTTGAAAAAAGTTGGAAGAATGTGGGGTTTATGCTATAATGACCTCACAGTATAATCGGATAGCAGGATCAATAGCAGCGGTTTTTCAAGACCGATGTTACAAATCAGATCTCAAAATTGCGTTGTTGCCGGGCAGGGGATCCGGTATTTTGAAAGGCTGCAAGAGGTGAATTGCGTTGTCGGAAAATATTTTTTGTGCGGCACAGGGAATTCGTATTTCGGATCTAAGAGGAGTACATTGTGCTTATGAAGTTTTGAAAAATGAAAGCGGATGGATATTCACGGTCGTGCTGGATGCGCCACGGATACCGGCGTTTCTGCAAGACTACTGTTGCCTTTTACCAGAACCGGGATATTTTACCCTGGAATTACCGGTAGAAGGGGAAGACGATTACGACATTTATTATGTAGATGGATGCACCCGCCCTGTTTTACAGGCAATCGTCAGCCGGTATGGAAACCTTCTGTCAGAGGATGGAGATGTCCGTTTTGGATTTTCTTCACACGAATCAGAGGAACAGGTGTATGTGGGGGATTTAAAAACCGTTCAGGTTTATACAGCCTCTCCGCAGACAGTGCAAAAACTTCTGGAGAAATATGAGATCCCGGAAGAGCCTGGATGCTTAAAGCTGTGGGATATCCTTTCTGATGAAAACCCGTGTGAATTGATTCATGTAGAGGTGGAAGAGGAAAATATTTTCGATTTGCCGGAACTTTTGTCCGAGGCAGGTATCTATTTTTCTGGCCGCAGGGAAGATTGATTTGACTTATTGCAGCCGGATGGAATATTTTTCTGCGGATAGAATCCGTTAAAATGGCAATTTAGTATAGTAGTGTTAGGGACACCCAAAGAGTGGAATGTAAGTCGGCGCACTTTTACGCCGACTTTTTTCTTTTTGTTCCTTTGGGCTGCGGCAGCTCTATGGTAACGCTGCCTGACGCAACAGCTTCTTCCGGCAGTTCCACACTGCCTATGAAATTGTAGACGATTTCGATTTTCTGACGTTTCTGTCCATCCGCAGTTACTTCCACATCATGCACCAAGATTTTCTCTATAAATGTGTTGAGCAGTGTTGGTGTCAGTTCCTCGAATGAAGTGGTCTGCTTGACCAGCTTTATGAAGCGGTCGATGTTTATGGTCTTATCGGTTTTCTGTGCAAGCTGTTCAGCCAATTCCCGAATTGTTGCTTCCAGACCTTTTTGCTCTGCTTCATAACCCGCTGACAACTTGGAAAACCGTTCATCCGTCAAATGACCCTTAATCTTATCTTCATAAAGGTACTGGATGATGTTATCCAATTCATCGTACCTGCTCCGGCTGGTGTCCAGCAGCTTCTGCATTTCTGCGAGTGCCCGTTTTTGTTCTCTCATGGAACACGATGCTAGCATGGTTATAAACTCACGCTCATGCTCTGTTGTAAAGTGCATAACCCGCTTCAAATCAGCAGCAACTAAAACTTTGAGATTCTTAATGCTGATATGATGTGTGGTGCAGGGATTAACACGTTTGCTGTATCCGGCACAGGTGTAATATTCGTAACTTTCTTTGATACCAGAACCTCGATGATGATACATCTTGGAGCCACAGTCTGCACAGAACAACAAGCCAGAGAACAAACCAACGGTTCCCATTTTAGTGTGTCGGCAGCGTCCTTCTCTGATTATTTGAACCCGATCAAAGGTATCTTGGTCGATTAAGGCAGGGTGGGTGTTTTCAAAAATCATCCTCTTGTCATCGCCATTTACAATGACCTTTTTGCTCTTATAAGACTTCTTAGTGGTCTTGAAGTTTACCGTGTGTCCTAAATACTCCTTACGCTCCAGAATATTGCTAATACTCTGGTACAGCCATTTACATGGCGCTTGCGGACAATACCCCTGCAAGTTTCCGTATCTTCGATAATTCACCGTTCCCGGAGTGGGAATATTTCTTTCTGTCAGAGCATTGGCAATCTTTGTCGGTCCTAAACCGGACAAGCACATTGCAAAAATCTCCTTGACAATCGGACCCGTTTCATCATCAATCGCCCAGTTCCCATCCTCGCCCTTAACGTAACCATAAGGCGGAAGGTGGCTCAGTCGTTTGCCGGACGTTCCTTTTGTCCTAACCACAGCACGAATTTTCTTACTGGTATCACGAGCATACCACTCATTGAACAGATTCCGAAGCGGCGTGAAATCATTATCGCCCTTTTCACTGTCAACATTGTCATTGATTGCAACAAAGTGTATGTCCTTTTCTGGGAACATCACTTCAGTATACATACCAACTTGCAGATAGTCACGTCCGAAACGGGACATATCCTTTACAACCACCATGTTGATAAAACCAGCTTCAATATCGGTCAGCATCTTTTGAAATCCCGGTCTGTTAAAAGTCGTGCCACTGATTCCATCATCTACATAAAATTTGTATCTGGTAATACCATATTCTTTTGCATAACGCTCCAATATCTGTTTCTGATGTTGGATACTGTTTGATTCTCCATCCAAACCATCATCCTGACTTAAACGGCAGTAGAAAGCTGCCCAAGGATCTGTTTCAAGTAAAGGACTGATATTAGTATTTGCAGCGTTTTGTGCGTTGAATATTTGAGATTGAGTAGCTGTCTGTTTCATAAATCCTCCAATCCGACAGCTACCATCAAGTTTAGGGATTTATGTCCCTATTATACATCAGACAGGCTGCCTTGAAAAGCAGTTTCACACTTTAATGTGTTAAATTTCTATGAAGGACTTATTTCCTCTCGCAACTCATTTTGCAAAACCTTCGCCATTTTTTCAACAGCCGTATCCTTACAGTTTGCATTGAAGCTTGATTGAACAACGAAGATGATTCCATTCAGTTTTATTTCTGTTATTTTGGTGGTTCTATCCTGTTCCACCATAAATCACTTCCTTTATCTCAAAAGGAATGCTGTGCCAGCACGTTATACCGGCACAGCACCTTTTCTCTTATTTTTTGTATCGTATTATCAGACAGCAGGACTGCCTGTTTGCTCTATCCCCGATACGGGAGTATTCAAGCCGGTTCCGGGTTGCCAGTAAAACTGCGGA
>JABLTO010075728.1_pt1 | contig 15291 bp, 2 predicted proteins | sample 7160091 | NCBI WGS metagenome assembly JABLTO01 (sample SAMN14651225, study PRJNA627086) | human gut metagenome | isolation source: feces | host: Homo sapiens
TGTTTTTGTAATGCTGTTTTATCGCCTTTAAAGAATTCTAACATCTGCATTACATTTGCTAGTCGATCAAAGGCGTTATTTACTTCTTCCTGAGTAGCTTTTTCATTACTGTATACTGCTTTAGCATTTTCTAATGCTTTATTGAATTCAGTTACTACAGCTGGTACGACATTTTCTAAATCAGCAACTTCTGCCATATCAATAGCAATTTGTAATGCTTGTTTATCTACTTCTTCAATATTTATTAATACTAGATTATCAATCGCTTCTTGAAGTTCTATAACAGCTAAATCAATTGTTTCCTGATTTGAAGCGTTTTCTAAAATTTCAATTGCTTCTTGTAATGCTAATGATAATACCTTCCAACTATCAGTTACATAATCACTTTCTTGAAGTTTTTTTGCTTCATTGATCAAAGCTATTAAAATATCTTTATTTAAAGAAACTTCTTTAACAGACGTTGCTATTTCATAGAATAACGGATTACTTCCATCTTCCCAACTAATTTTAAATCTTTCAGCACTACCCATTGTAGCAAAATCAATACTCATATAAGCATCACTACCTTGGAACAACTCTTCCCACACGCCATTAAATAAACCTTCAACTTTAATTTTTGATTTGTTATCTTTCAAAATATTTAATGTTGTTGCATTTAGTGTATTAACATTATTATACTCTAGTTTTCCTGCGCTATTAGAGCCACTGAATTTAGTAGTTAAATTCTTATCAATAGCTGTTTCTGCCTGTTTATTATCTAATATTGGAATTTGTGTATCACTATTTAATTGATTAATTTCAATTTCATTAATTTTTAACCAAGTACTTGAGTCTTTAGTAACTGTAACTTTAATATAGCGTGCTGTTTCATTTTCTAAAACAATTAGATTTTCTGTTTTTTCGCCAATTATTCCTATTTCTTTCCAATCAATTCCGTTAGATGAAATTTCTACAACTCCTTCTTTCATAACGTCACCGGATACCATAACAACATTAATATCTTTTATTGGATATTCTTTCTTTAAATCTAACACATAATTTTGCCCGACTTTTTGATCACGTGTCCAAATTAGTGTATCGCGATTATCATCAATTAGATCATTTGGTGATCCTGACCAAATGACTAAATCATCACTTTTTGTAACTTCAATTTGATCTTCAATAGTTACTATTTCGGATCCAACTGTTTTTAAATATTCAAAATCTCCATTGAAATTTTCACCAGTTTTGTTTATTAAACGAATATATTTAGCCACAAACTTTTCACCTTCAAATGGTAACCAGTCATGTTTATTGATCGAATACTCTAATTTTAAATCATTTAATTCAGCATTTGCTACTAAATCTGTAAATTCTTGTGCTCTTTCAAATTGAATTCCTATATATTCTCCATTAGCCAACACAAAATTATCAATGTGACCAATCTCCACAATACTTTTTTCCTCTATGACATCGATTTTTTGATATTTGTCACTATTAGTAAATATAACTTTATCTATTGGATCAACTCTAAATTCACGCACTTTTACATTTTTATTACATCCTTTTTCAACATAATAACGTATAAATCTTGCTGAAAAGTTATTACTATTCAGTATTTTGTTATTATTATTAGTAGTATCAATATCAGTCCATTGGATACCATTATTAGAAATTTGAATCTTATAATCACTTGCTACATCTTGATCTCGTGCATCTTTACCAATCAAAATTTCTAATTTATTAACTTTGATCGTTGCTCCTAAATCTACACCAAACCATTTTCCAGCAACTTCTTTTTGATCAAATGTAACATATGAATTTATATCTCCATCAATCATTTTATCCAAATCCATCATTACAAAGTTACCATTTCGATAATTGGTAACTGTTCTCAATACTATATGTTCATTCATTTGATTATTGATAGTATTTTCTAAAACATCCTGCATTTCATAAATAAATGGTAACAATACTCTTCTTCCAGACCATTGTCCCCCAATATTTCCAAGTTTATCTTGGCATTCCAAAAAGTTTTGGTGTACATTTGCAATTGTAACTGCTTCATTAATATCATGAGTACTTAAATAAAGTATATTATTTAAAGTCAATTGTCCTGCTTCTACAACTTTTAACAAATTATTTACCCATGGATTAATTTGACTAACTAATTCTGGATTTCCCTTATATTCATTCAATAATAAACATGCTTCTTCAATTTTATTAAATTCTTCAATTAAATTATTTACTTCTGTTTCAATATTTTCACCAGAATAATATTTTTCTCTAAAAACATTAAGTGATTCAATTAAATATTCTGATTCAACTGCTATATCCTGTAACTCTGCAACTGATTGATTATTATTAGCAGCAAACAATTTAAATGCCTCTGCATATTCTTTTTCAGGAATAATATATTCAACAGCTTTATTCCAACTTTCCTCTTTATCAAAATCAGCAATATTCCAACCATAATCCGCAATACTAAATAATGAGAATTTAGAAGCCTGAGCTTGTAACATTGGATTAGAAACCAATCCATTCATTTTACCCATTTCATTACTTAATCCAACTGTTTGTCCGACTAATAATTGACTACCCATGCCTAAATCATTCACTGGATAATTCCACCAGATGTAGGCTGGTCGATTTATTTTTGATTCGATATATTCCATCATAGAAGGATTTACTTCTGAAATAACACTATCTCCAGTCCACATAATTTGAACATCTTGATCAAATTGAGCAAGTAAATCTAAATAATTACCACTTACTCTTGTTTTACAATACTGTTCTGGACAAATAATTAAATCTTTAACTCCCGTACGTTTGTGAATATATTCACGATTCACTTTATTTACAAATTCAACTAAATATGTACTATCAGTGTAAGCATCATCATAAAAAATACCAAATTGTCTTACTCCTATATTATACAACTGATCAAACTTATTTATTAATGCATCAAAGTCACTTTGAGAGCCCATATCAATATTTCCACCAACATGAGCTGTCCAAACTAATTCTACATTATTCTCTTTACCTTTAGTTACTAATTCCTTAATTTCATTAATATTATTTTCTGGATATAAATCACGCCACTTATTACGATGATATGCATCCGATTTTGCTCCATATACATATGTATTCATTTTAAGAGGACCCATAAAAGCTAATAAGTCTAATCTTTCTTTATGTGTATATTGGCCATAAAAACCTTCTACGATCCCTCTAAACTTTGTATCTGGTGAATCAATAATAGTTACATCTTTTAAACTTTCATTTGATGAAGCTAGCATTTGTTTTAATGTAAAAACACCATCAAATGTTCCAGAAACGTCGTTTCCAACAATGGCAACAATATTATCTTGAGCACATACTTTTAAAACATATCCATCAGCAGTTCCTGCAATTGAACTATCATCAACTTTTCCTGCTAAATATTGGTCTGCTAAATCACCTTGATCTTTTATACCTAAATAAATATTTAATGCGTCGTCACTTTTTTCATCGCTAAAAATAACTTCGATTTGATATTCTTTAAATAAATTAATTAAATAATTAGAAATACTTTCATCCATTCCAGGATACATTACAACATTTATTTTATCATTTATTTTTAAAACATCGTTCCCATAATTCATTTGCTGTACTAGGGGATAAATACTATAATCGCCACTTTGTAATGATTTAACTTCAAATGCATAACTTTCGTTTTGACTATATCCATCCTTACTAGCTTCTACGATTAAAGTTCCTTTTTTCTCATTTGAATCACTATTGATCACTACAGTATCATCTTTAATAACGACTGCATCATTTTCACTCTTCCAAGAAAAATCTACTCCTAGTTCTTCATCATACAATGAGATTTTAAAATTACGATATATATTATGAGGAATACTCAATTTTGATAGAGCAGTTTTAACGTCACTTATCCTTTCTTCCTCAGTACCAATAATTCCAAATTCTCTTAATGATACACTTGGATAAGCACCACTAATTAACTTTTCAACTGTGATTTTAACATACCGATAATCTACCGCTTCATTTAATTTAATTGTTTGTTCTAAACCATATCCAGATTGATTATCATCAGATTGGTAAATCAATTCAAATACATTATTATCATTAGACCCCTCAATTTTAAATTGCCTGATTTTCTGAGCCTCACTATTTTCACTTGCAATATAAAATTCATCATAAACATAATTTTTTTCCAAATCAACGCATACCCATTGATTTGTACCATACGGATCAGTCCCCCAACGTGTTGATAAATCCCCATCAACGACATTATTAGGAGAATGACTTGGGCTATCTTGATAACTTCCTACAACTGGTTTATTTAATGCAAAATTTACTCGATTCCCTGTTGCTTTAACATACAAGCCATTTGACAACACAGCTGTCAAAATAATAGCCGTTATTAAAAAAAACTTTAATGTTTGTTTAATTTTTTTCATTTCCCTTTCTCCTCTTCAATAAGCTATAATAGTTCCATTTTCCTCAATTAATTATTCCATTCCTTTAATCTCCATAATCTCATGATTATCAAAATAACTTTTTATTAACTTCTTTATTTCCCAAAATTTTTTAAAAGAAAACCTCTTTATTTTAACTTTCGTTATCTTTTAAAAATTATCATAAAGAGGTTTATCCTTTACTATTTATTAATATTTTCTCATTAATAAATATCTATAATTTAATTTTTGTCTTATTTCCGCTTTATAAATACACCTCCTAACCGTATTTATCCTATGGTCATGCCTATTTAAAGTAACATTCCAAATTAAATAAATGTATTTTATGAGAAGATTTTAACAAATCTGCTTTTTTTTAAATAGTCAAAAAAAATGTAAATCTATTGATAGTTAAAGGAAAAAGTGAGAAGACCTTTGCTATAAAAGGGTTTCTCACTTTTAAACTATCTTTGAATAATGGATAAATGTTATTTTATAGTAATATATTTTTTAATTAAGAGATATTTTACTATTTAATTTATGCGATATTTAAAAACATTACTACCTATTGCAGAATTAGTAGCTATAGAAAATTTAATTGATTTAGATGTAAATGAAGTGTTTGAAAATTTTAGTAATATGATAACAAGTATAAATATTGATGATACTATAAGTTTAGTTGTCTAGCTGTATTTATAATATTTGGATATTTAGTAATTAAGAAGAAAGAAGTATAAAACTAGAATAACAGAAGAGAATTTCAAGCAGATAATAACTAAAATCTTTTTTGATTTTGGATAAATGGTAAAGGGATAATTTATTTTCAATTATTTTTAATTTAAGAATTAATATTATATTTTAGAGCAGAAGAAATATAATTAGTAATCATTTTTACTACTTATTAACAAATGAAAGGTAGTGGGTTTGTGTCATTTATATTGATTTTTGACACTACCAAGTAAAATTGGAGGGAAAACGGATGAAATTATCAAAGATTTTTTTATGTTTAGCAATCACTTTGAATACATTTGCGTCAGTTAATGTATTAGCGATTGATTCACAAATTGGTGATGCTAGTACTAATTTAGCGTTAAATAAAAATGGTGTTGCTTCAAGCATTCAGGATTCTGGAACCCCAGAAAGTGAAGCGTTTGATGGAATTGTCAATGTAAGTAGCAATCGTTGGGCGACATTAGCGGGGAAAGATGCATCTAATATTGATGGATCTTGGATTTATGTTGATTTAGGGACAGCAAAAGAAGTAAATAAGTTTGTATTGAGTTGGGAATCACGTCCAAACAAATTTAAAATGCAGGTATCTAATGATTTAAATGATTGGCAGGATGTGGGTGAAGTTATTGATAACGGTTTTTATCTTGACGAAGAGGCTCTGTTTCCTGATAAAACAGCTGTAAACGTGATTGAATTAAGTGAAGCAGTTACAGCTCGATATGTCAGAATGCAAGGGATACAAAGAAGAAGAGAAAAAAATAATGATAATAATACAGGATATTCACTTTATGAATTTGAAGTTTATGGATCAGAATGGTCTGATGAAGCATATGTAAATGAATATTTAAACAAATTAACAGTTAAAGAAAGGGTTAACAAAGATTTTAATTTACCAGTTTTAGATACTGAATATGGTGTTACGATTAACTGGAAATCTGATAATAAAGCAGTTACAATTGATGAAAATGGTAAAGCTAAAATTATTAGAACAGAAAATGAACAAAAAGTTAAATTAACAGCTATAGTTACTCGGTTTGATGTTACTAAAGAAAAAACTTTTGATATTATAGTTGTTAGTAAGATTGGAAAAGAGTATGAACTTTATCCAACTCCTCAAAATATCATGTATGATGAAGGGGAATTGGAAATAAGTCAGGAAGTTAATCTTATTTTTGAAGATACTGTAAGTGAGATTACAAAAGATAATTATACTGATGTTTTGAATAAATTAGAAATCAAGTATGTTTTAGGTAATAATATTGATGAAAATAAGACAAATATTTTAGTTGGGATCAAGGATGATTACGGGATTGTTGATGAATACTATTATGGCATTGAATATAATACTGAAATTTCTACTGATAAAGATGAAGGTTATGTTTTAAATGTTGATGAAGAAAAGAATACGATTGCAATTCTTGGTAATGATGATGCTGGAGTTAAGTATGGTTCTTATACACTAGAAAGTTTAATTGAACAAGGTGAAGGAGTAGTTCAAGATTTAACAATTGAAGATGCTCCAGATGTTGAATATCGCGGTTTCATTGAAGGTTTTTATGGGGCTTGGTCTCATGAAAATAGAATGAGTTTAATTGAATTTGGGGGACGTTATAAGATGAATACTTATATATATGGTCCTAAGAATGATTCATACCATTATGGACAGTGGCGAGATTTATATCCAGATAATAAATTAGCTGAATTAAAAGAATTAGTTGATGCTGGAAAGAAATCGGGTGTTGAATTTGTTTGGGCTGCTCACGTTGGGGGACATACAGATTTATCTGATGCTGATATTGCATCTTTAGAAATCAAATTTGATCAGTTATATGATATTGGTGTTCGTCAATTTGCAATATTTTTTGATGATTCTTCAACTAATAATACACGCCTGGTTGAATATATGAATAAAATTCAAACCGAATATGTTGATAAAAAAGGTGATTGTAAACCACTCATTTTCTGCCCACAGTATTATCGAAAAGATGGGGCAAGTGAGAGTTACCTTCGCAATATTAGTAATTTTGATAAACGAATTCAAGTTATGTGGACAGGAGATCATGTTGTTTCGGAAATTACGCAAGCTTCAATCGATTGGATAACTAATCTGATTCAAAGACCAGTATATATTTGGTGGAACTGGCCAGTTAATGATTTGGGAAGATCTCATTTAATGCATCTAGGCCCATCTGAAGGATTAGAAAATAATCTTGAAAATATGAGTGGACTAACATCAAATCCAATGAATCAGGCTCAAGCAAGTAAAGTTAGTTTATATAGTGTGGCCGATTATACTTGGAACAGTAATGCTTATAATAGTAATGACAGTTGGAAAAGTGCTTTAAAACATATTATTACAGATGATGAAGATGCATCTAAGGCTTTTGAAATTTTTGCGCAGAACTGTGCAGCTGCGCCGATGTCATTCGCTCAAACCGATGAATCAGTTTATATGCAGGAAGATTTAAATGCTTTAAGGGAAAAATATGCTAAAGGTGAAGATTATGGCAAAGAGGTTGAAGTAGTAAAAGATCATTTCAAGGAACTCAAGGATGCTATTACAACATTGAAAGCCTATAAAGGCACTAATAATATTAGTAGTGAAATAAATCAATGGATGGATGTTGTTTATGATATTGCTGATGCTGGAATTTATGTTGTTGATTCTTTAACAACATATGACCAGGTTGATCAAAATAATAGCGATTCAATTAAAGCGGCAATGGATATTGTAACAACCGGAAAGGTGAAATTGGATAAATCAAATCAAGGTCATGGTGGTAAAAAGGCGACGCAAAAAGTTCTTTATCCGTTTGTTGAAGATTTATTAACCGAAATGGAAGAAGATTTATATACAAAATTAAATATTCCTTCTACTATGAAAGGCTTTGGTACTGCAAAAAAAGATTATTCAAAAGCATTTGATGGTCAAATAAATACAAGCGTTGAAATAGGACAATATATTAATGGAGATTATTTTGGTGTAAATCTAGGCAAAGAAATGAATATTTCAAAAATCAAGATTATTATGCAAGAAAAAAAAGACAACAAACCTGCTTATTATAAGGAAGGTACGCTAGAATATTCATTGGATAATCAAAATTGGATTAAAATAAATGATTTTAATTCAGCTACAGTAGAAGCTGAAACAGACATAACAGCTCGTTATCTTCGTTATCGTGCTATAGCTGAACATGAAGATAGTGTAACAGGGGCTAATAATTCTAATGTTATTTTAAATGAAATCTTGATCAATCAAGATAAAGTTGTTACTTTATGTACTAATGATAATTATCTATCAGATTTAAATGTAATTAAAGATGAGAATATTATTAAAATCGATAGTGATACAAATATTGTTTTACAATCACAAAAATATATCAGAGCAACATTTGATCAATTAAAGAATTTAACTATGATTAGTTTGGATAATTCAGAGGTAACTGTAAAAGTATCAGATGATGGTTTAATTTGGAAGGAACAACCAATTAATGAATTAAAGAATATAACTGCTAAATATATAGAAATTTCTAATCATACTGATCATTCTCTTACAATTAGTAATATTGAAATCCGTTTAGCTGGAAGGTTAGCTTTAAAAGCAAGTCTTACAACTAATAGTGGGGACGTATGGAGTGGTAGTGCCAATAATTTAGTTGATGGTAATGAAAACACTACTTTATGGTTAAAACGTGGTGATAATGGTAATTCAGAATTAACTAGATATATTGATTTAGATTTACAGGGTATTACATCATTGAATGATATGGAAGTATTATATTCTAGTGATAATGTATTATATGGAAGAGTTGATGCTTCATTAGATGGTGAGCAATGGAAAACAATTTATAGTTTTGATAAGGTTGGAACCGAATATCAAAAAATTCAGTTTAATGGTGAACAAGCTAGATATTTACGTTTTTATATGTCTAATGGAAATTGGATTCAAATTAAAGAAATATATGTTAATCGTTTATTAGATGAGAATGTAAACTTTGTTGGTGGAGATATTAGTAATGTAGATAATATTTCAGATGGTGATATTTTTACAAGTGTAAATAACCAAGCTGGAAAGATTAATTTTAAAACTTTTAACCATCCAAATCCAGAACAATTTATCTTTTTAAAGGATAGTGATTCCATTGTTAATATTAAAGCGAAAGTTCAAAAAAAGGATACTGAATTAATTGAAGAATGGATTGATTTAGGAGACTATAAAGAAGTATATAATGTAATAAATTTAAATGGTTATAATGTAATTGAGATTGAAATGTCGTGGCAGGATAGTGCAGAGATTTTTGAAGCTTATTTTACTGGTCAGCAGATTGTTCAAAAAACTATTTTGAATGACTTAATTGAAAAGGCTCAGTTATTAGAACAAAGTGGAGCCTTAGATAATGTTTCTGAAGCAATAGCAACTTATTTTTACGATAATTTAATCAATGCCATTAATGTCAATTTAAGCTATGATGTTAATCAAAGCCAGGTTGATGTAGCGTATGAACAATTAACTGATGCAATAAGATTACTAGAACGTACTGTTGATAAAACCGAATTACAAGTATTATATGATGAATGTATAGCACTTCAAGAGGATGATTATACAGTAGAAAGCTGGATTAAATTTAAAGAGGCAATTTTTGATGTTAAAGCTGTTTTAGATAATGAAAATGTAACCCAAGAACAAATAGATAATGCTAAAACAGCTTTAATAAGTGCCAAAGATGCGTTAGTTAAAAAAGCAATTGAAACAGATAAATTAGCTTTACAAATTGCCATTGAAATGGCTAAAAAAGCCGACTTAGAAAATGTCGTACCAGCAGTAGTAACCGAATTCAATGAAGCTTTAACAAATGCAAGAGAAATATATGCAAAAACTAGTGCCACTCAAAGTGAAGTAGATAGTGCCTTTGATCGACTAGCAAAGGCAATGCAGATGTTAGAATTCTTTAAAGGAGATAAAACAGCATTACAAAAACAAGTAGATCAAATCAACAGTTTAGATGAAAGCAAATATATTGAAACATCATGGCATGCAATGTTACCAGCATTAGATAAAGCAAATGATGTATTAGCAGATGAAAATGCAATGCAAGGTGACGTAGATGAAGTATATAGTGAATTAGTAAAAGCGTTCTTAAACTTAAGACTAAAACCAAATAAAGACTTATTAAGTAGTTTAATCAATCAGGCTAATGGATTAAGTGAAGCAAATTATACAGCAGCATCATGGAAAGTGATGAATGATACATTGAATGAGGCCAAAGCAGTATTCAATGATCCAGAAGCAAGTCAAGCTGAGGTGGACAATGCTAAAGATGTTTTAACAAAAGCAATCGCTGGACTAGTAGCAGTTTCTGGAGAAATAGTGGATAATACTACAGCAAGTGTAAAAACTGGTGATATTGTATCTATGACTATACCTATGGTAGAAGTAGTATTAGCTAGTATTGTAATATATATTAATAAAAAAACAGGTATATTTAAAAATAAATAAAAGATGAAATATCTCATCTTTTCAGATTGGAGACAAAGTAGTAACTGTACATCTATGGTTACTACTTTTTTATGCATTTAATTTATCAACTATAAAATAAATGTAAAATTTATATACTTTTTTTTGATATAGGAATTTAGTTATGAAGTTGCTACAATTAAATTAGATAAGACCATTAAAAGCTTTTAGGAGCTCTTTTTGTTTTTAATTCTAGGAAGGAGTGATGGTGTCACATAATTATTAGTTTAGATTTTCAAAAATATTTTAAAAGGAGTTAAAGTTTATATGAGGAAAGGCTACAGAATTATTGCGTGCATGCTTGCTTTCTTTATGTGTTTGGGTGTTGTAACAGTTCCTACAACTTCATATGCATTAGAAGAAACTGCTAGCAATAAAAGGTATTTAATACCTAAACCATTAAGTGAGGAATACACTTATAAAGAATTTGAATTAAATAAAGATACAAAATTATTTGTTGATGTCGATGATGAAGAAGTTCAAGATGAGGTTTATAAAAATATTGGACAAGCATTAGAAACAAAATTAGAAACAAGTACAGGTTATGATTTGGTTTTAGCTAAAGGAAAACCTGCTGGAACAAATTATATTCAAATGAGTATTGTTGATGATGAAAATATGGGTAATGAAGGATATCAATTAAATACAACTGTTGAATACATTCAATTAAAAGCATACAAACCTGAAGGTTTATTTAATGCAATACAAACTTTACGTCAATTATTCCCTGCTCAAATTGAAAGTAAGGAAATTGTAAGTAATGTTGAATGGATTGTGCCAACATGTAATATTCAAGATAAACCAGAATACGAATACAGAGGAATGATGTTAGATGTTTCTCGTCACTTTTTTACAGTTGAACAAGTGAAACGTCAAATTGACTTGGCAGTACAATATAAAATGAATAAATTACATATGCATTTAAGCGATGACCAGGGATGGCGTATTGAAATCAAAGGTGAAGAATATGCTAACTTAACAGATTTAGGTGCTTCAACTTCTTGTACACACAATGGTGAAAGACCAGGGTTTTATACACAAGAAGATTTCAAAGAAATCGTAAGATATGCACAAGAAAGATATGTAGAAGTTATTCCAGAATTTGATATGCCAGGACATGCATGGGCAGCATTGGTTTCATTACCGATGTTAAACAGCACTGAAGATGGAAAACCGCATGCAGGGAACTATGACAATACAAAGCTATATCAAGGATGGGATGTCGGATGGGCATCATTGGAATGTCATAATGAAAATACATATAAATTTATAGAAGAAGTTATTAAACAGGTTTCAGCTATTTCACCATCAAAGTATTTCCATATTGGTGGAGATGAAGCACATTCAACATCAAATGAAGATTATAAATATTTCATGAACAGAGTTGCTGATATTGCTCAAAAATATGGAAAAACACCAATAGGATGGCAACATTTTGATAACGTTGTTGAAGATAAAGAAGGAACAATAACACAATTCTGGTCAACAGGAAATGCAAAGATGAATAGTGATGTGAAATATATTGCATCACCCGCAGACTATGCATATATTGATATGCAATATCCAAATGAATCAGAATTCGGATTAAGCTGGGCAGCAAAAATCAGTCCCCAAAGGGCATATAGCTGGGATCCAACAAACTATGGAACTAAAGATCAGATATTAGGAATTGAATGTCCGTTATGGGCAGAAACATTATCAAGCGATAGAGCTTGGGATTATATGATTTATCCACGTTTACCAGGTCATGCTGAAATTGGATGGACACCAAAAGAAAACAGAAACTGGGATGAGTATAAGACTCGTTTGATTAATCAAAGTGAACGTTGGGATATAGAAGGAATTCAATATAACAAAGATGAATCATTATGGCCTACACCATATGTACCACTAAATGCACAATGGGATTTTGACGAAGGAGAAGGAACAAGCATTATAGATAAAAGCGGAGAAAACATTGGGACAATACAAGGTGGTGTAAGCTGGAGTGAAGGTATTAATGGTAAAGCGTTAACATTTGATGGATCTGGATGTGTAGATTTAAATCATAAAGATTTACAAGGAAACTGGAGTGCTGGATTATGGGTAAAACGTGCGGCAAATAGTAGTACAAATACGGTTTTACTTTCTGGTGATGAAGGTGAAATCAAATTAGAACAATGGAAAAACACTAATAAAGTAGGAATTAGTAAATTTGGTGTAATTGATAGCACCTTTGAATATAGTGCGCCATTAGATGAATGGGTACATTTAATGTTTGTCTGCGATGAAACAGGGACATCTTTATATGTCAATGGTAAGTTCCAACAAAAGATTAGTTTAGTAATTGCAGGGCCGGCAAAAAGAATTGGGGCAAATGCTAAATCAGGTTTAGCAGATTCTGGAAATATGACTGGTTCATTGGATGAATTAAAGATTTTTAATGAGGCTTTAACAGAATCTCAAGTTAAAGAAATTTATGATGGAAAAGAAATAAGTGGCGATAAGACACTATTACAGGAATTAGTTGATTCTGTTGCTAAATATGTAGAAACAGATTATACAACTGAATCATGGGCAGTGTTTGCTCAGGCTTTAACTGCAGCAAATGTTTTATTAGAAAAGGAAGTGGCTTCAGTTAAAGATATTACAGAAGCATACAATTTATTAAATGCGGCAATTGAAGGTTTAGAATTAGTTGCTAAAGAAAATACGATTCGTATTGGTACATTTAATATTGCTGGTGGTACTCATCCAGATATTCCAGCAATGAATACAGTTTTAAGTCGTTTAAAACTTGATATCGTTGGTCTTCAAGAAGTTGATATGTTCACTTCTAGAAATAATTTTGATATGATGAAAAAATTTGAGGATTGTGGCCTTTATACAAACACATATTTTAAAAAAGCTATTGATTATGGTGGAGGAGAGTATGGAAATGGTGTTATTTCTACAATTCCATTTGATCAAACATCAGGTGAATCATTACCGGGGAAAGAGGGTATCGAAGGACGTTCTTATTTAAGAGTTGAATTTGTAAAAGAAGGACATAAGATTGCTTTCTATAACACACATTTATCATATGAAAATATGGAAATTCGTGAACAACAAATTGAAACATTAATTGAAGTTTTAAAGAACGATCCAACTGAATACAAAATTATTACAGGTGATTTTAATACCAGCAGTTCTATCAGTGAATTTTATCCTTTTTTAAAGGATTACAATATTGCAAATGGTAAAGACAATGTATGGTATAAAACAGCTCATTTAACTTCAGCTAATGCTAATGTGTCTCGTTGTATTGACAATATTATTACAACACGTAACTTAAAAGTTAATAGTGTTGAGGTTAATGTTAGTGATTTATCAGATCATGATTTACTTTATATTGAATGTGAATTCTTAGATCAGGAAGTACCATCACATCAATTATTAGACCTTCGTTTAGAAGAAGCACAAACATATAACGAAAGTGATTATACTATAAAGAGTTTCAAAGTATTAAAAGAAGCAATTGCTAATGCAAGTAAACTCCCTGAAAATGCTACACAAGCAGAAATTAATGAAGTTGTTAATGCTTTAGAAAATGGAATGAATCATTTGGTTAAAGTAAATTATAAGAGTATTATATCTGGTGAATCAGCAACTGCTGGAGATACATGGAACGATACGCGACAAAATCCAAACAATGTTATCAATCATAGTGGTCTGACAGGTATTGGTTTAGATGCAACTCATGATAACGATGGTAGTGCATTAACTATGTGGCATACTAAAAATGATCCAAGTGAAAAAGCATGGATTCAAATTGATTTAGGAAAAATTTGTAAGTTGGATGAAATGTGGATTTGGAATATGAATCAAAACAATTATTCTGATCGAGGATTTAGAGATGTTATGATTTTATATTCTGAAGATGGAACAACATGGAATGAATTAAGTCCAGATGAAAATATCAAGTTTAAAGAAGAGGTTTCTGCAGATTATCCATTCCAATTTGCTAAAGCAAGTGGAAATGCAGGACAAGTCGTTACAAACTTAAATGATGACAATAATTCTCCGGTTAAATTTAATGGAGTATCTGCTCGTTATGTAAAATTAGTTGCTAATCCTACTCCAGGTGTAGGATCTTGGGGATCAGTATACTTTGGTTTAAGTGAATTAATGTTTGTTGAAGTAGGTGCAGATAAAACATTATTAGATCAATTATACGCTACGTTAAGTGAAAAAGATCTTGATGAAACAATCTATACTGAAGAATCATGGAATGATTTTGTGGTTGTTTTAGATAATGCTGCAAAGGTATTGGATGATATCAATACCGATCAAGATACTATTGATTATGTCTATCAAGCATTAACAGATGCATTTGAAGGATTAGAAAAAAAGAATAATGAACCATCAGATGTTAATAAATCAGCCTTACAAATTGCTATTGAAATGGCTGAAAAAGCTGATTTAGAAAATGTCGTACCAGCAGTAGTAACCGAATTCAATGAAGCTTTAACAAATGCAAGAGAAATATATGCAAAAACTAATGCCACTCAAAGTGAAGTAGATAGTGCCTTTGATCAACTAGCAAAGGCAATGCAGATGTTGGATTTCTATCAAGGTGACAAA
>JABLTO010004364.1_pt1 | contig 15251 bp, 16 predicted proteins | sample 7160091 | NCBI WGS metagenome assembly JABLTO01 (sample SAMN14651225, study PRJNA627086) | human gut metagenome | isolation source: feces | host: Homo sapiens
ATCAGGCTGGAGGACGAAACGTTGGTTTACGAGATTTACCCGGAAGATACGCCGATGCTGGTGCAGATAAAGGAGTTCATGGCGCTGTACGGACTGGTGGACATCCGGATGCGGATGCTTCGTATCCCGGAACTGAAGCGGATCATGGGCTTCCCGGAGAACTACGTACTGATCGGCACGCAGGAAGAGCAGAAAAAATTTATCGGCAACGCCGTCGAAGTGAACATGGCGCGGGTTCTCTGCGAGGCGCTGGTGGCGAAACTTTACGAGTTGAACATCGTGCCGCAGCGGTTTGCGGCGTAAAATTTGTTTTCTTCCCTTCACATATCAACATCCCGGCCGGAGCCTCATGGCCCGGCCGGGATTTATTATGAGGGATGTTGTTTTTGCCGGTATATCTGAGCCGACAGGTGACCGGGTTGGATCGTTATAGACTGCGCGGCCATCGCGTCGGGTCAGGTATGCCCGACGACTCGCTACGCTCGCATGCGCGATGGTCGCTTAGAGCGGTTTTGCTCGACATTATGCCCCGGCATGCGCAAGCTGCCGGGGCATTTTTGTGTTGTCCGCATGCGTCTCCTTTTGGAACCGGGCCAAAAGGAGCAAAAGCCCGCCCGCTTTCTTTGCCTGCGGGAGCCAAAGAAAGCGGGGCAAAGAAATCTCCGGGTCGCCCTCGGCGCAGCACGGCCACAATGCGGCCGTGCTGCGCCGGGACGTGCCCCTACCTGCGCCGATCGGCGCAGAGAGCGGAAGCCTCCGGCTGCGGGCACGAACCCGGTGACTTCGTGCCCTTCGAAGCGCGACCCGCTCGTCGCGCCTCTCCTTTCGAGCTCCGTGGAAGGGCTCAAAAGGTTCGGTTCACTCCTCGCTACCCCCTTCCGTCCCCCGCAGGGGAAACCTCCTTTTATCCTGCCAGCGCGATAAAAGGAGCAAAACCGCGTCCGCTTTCTTTGTCTTGAGGACACAAAGAAACCGGAGCCCAAGAAAAGTCACTCACCCCGTTTCTTGGGCAGGTAGCGGCAATGCCCGCTACGTGCCCAAGCCCTCGGCGCAAAGCCGGCGCTGCCCTCCGGCCCAAGGCTTCGCCGCGTGTCTGCGGACGCAGCCGAGGCGTGTTTCGCAACCCGGATTCGGAGTACAGCTTCGGTTTTATCTTTCTTCCCTTCACTATTCAACACCCCGCCTCGGCGGGGCGGGCACCGGAAAACTCCGCAAAGCGGAGATTTTCGGTGCCGCGATTTGCGCCTTCGACAAGCTCGGCGCAAATTATAGGCATATTGTCTATACGCCGCCATGCGCTCCGCCGGAGCCTCGCTTTGGCGGCTGACAAAGCCCCCCTTTCTCCCCCGAATGGGGGATTCCTTCTTTCGTGAAGAAAGAAGCAAAGGGCGGACAAAATCAACTGGGGCCGATTTTGTCCGCGGGCGGCTATTTGCCGCCCATCCGGCTACGCCTCAGATCGGTAAAAAATGTTACCGGCATCTAAAATTCCGGGCGGTTATTCCCGCCCGATGCCCCGGCTCTGCCGGGGCGAATTTTGCGGACAACGGGCTTCGGAAAATTCTGGAAATTTTCCATAGCCCGGTGCCCGCCCGATGCCTTACGGACATCCGGATTTCAACGGACGAAGGCGCGATTACGCAAGCGCAATCTTACCCGAAGAGGGGCATTACGCCTTGCCCCTCTTCGGGTCGCCTTTACGTCCGCCGAATTCCGGCTGATCCTGTAACATTTTTTTGTGAACAAGCGGGAATCACGCTTCAGCGTGATTCTGTTTTTATGATTTTATTGCTAATGTGTTGATATATAGTTGTTTATGTGGGTTGGCCGGATGCATTTTTTCCTCGATTTTGTTGCATATTACGTTACATGTTTGTTGTAATGTATTGATTTGTAGAAAAATAATTGTTGCAAGTAACGTAACTGCGCCTTTTCGTTTGTTGTCTGATGGAAGAATCATTTAGCTTTGTAAAAACATTATAAATTATTAAAATACAAGTAAATAAAGTATATTTATGTTATGAGCGTAATGTACAAAACACACAATAAAAACATAAAAATACTTTAAATAACTAAATAACAATTATATTTGCGGTGTGGAATAAAGTGTGTTTTTTCGCTTGTTTTGGGCGATTTAATTAAATATCTCATAAAAAATGGCAAAAAAGGTTACGGGGAAACAGAGCCTTTCTGCGGTGCGATTAACACAAGAAGCTAAGGAAAAGTTATGTGTTATTGCCGAGCGAAAATGTACGACTTTGGGGATTGCTGCCTCACGAATTATTCTGCATTATGCGACGAATAATTTGGATTATGAGGTCTCGGCAGGTGACGTCCTGAAAGCTATTCTCCAAAACCAAGTCGGCCATCAGGTCACGCTTGTGAAAGTTGCGGGTTCGGTATCGCGGACAGAAGATTTTATCAAGTCATTGCTGCGTCGAGATGATCGTCCAGTGCTTTCGGAATCTGCTGAGCCCGGTGCTCCGGATCTCGATGATGATTCAGCCGTCCCGGCAGAGGATAGCCGACTCTCGGAAGCGCTGTCGCTTCTGGAAAAATTCTTCTCAACTGCGACCGACGCCTTTGACTTCCGGGGCAACCCGATTATGCAAATCCGTCTGTCGAAAGAGGATTATGTGCGTTACAAGAGCCAATACGAAAAACTATGTACGTCACAGACTATGTAGACAACACCAGATACGGTCAAAGTTCCGTGATGGATTTTGCCGGGTATCTTGAGAAGGAAAGTCTTGTTCAGGAGCAGCTGGGGAACGCTACTTCCCGGCAGTTGTCAGCATATCTGGATAAACAAAACGACTCGGTTCGGGTCGAGGGGCGTGAATATTTTTTCAACGGGCGTGGCAGTACCTTCGATTGTGAAGATGTTACGAAGGCGATCGACGCCAATGTCAAAGGTCTGAAAAAGAAGGAGGCCCGTTATTATACCTTCTCGTTTTCTCCTTCCGGCGAGGAAATCGCGCATCTGCGCCGTACCATTGCCGACACGCGTCAAGCGCTCTCCGATGCCGGTGAAGTCGTCCCTGCGGATCTCGAAGACAGTCTTATGCGCACCTATCTCAAGGAATATGCGGTGAAATGTATGGATGCCTATGCCCGGAACTTCGGGCATCCCGAGGTTAAGGATAATAACGACCTGTTGTGGTTCGGCATGGTCGAGAAAGACCGCTACTGGAAAAAGAGCGATCCCGAAGTCCGCAAGAATATGCAAATTTACAAGGAGATCGAGAAACTGCGGCAGCGTATTACTGAGGATAACGAGAAGGAGATCACTCGTAAGATTGCAACGCTGGAGCGGAAACTTATCCGTGAAAACAAGGTTCGTCCGGGCGGGAGCCAGGAGATCCTTCATCCGATGATGGCCAAGACGGGCGATAACTGGCACGTGCATATCGCTGTCAGCCGGCGTGATATTACGAATTCCTTCAACCTGAGTCCCAATGCCAATGGCCGAGGCAGTAAGAAGCATGTCCTGAATGGCCGGAAAGTGAGGATCGGGTTTAACCGCGAAGCCTATAAAGTCGCGTGCGAGCGAATTTTCGATAAGACCTTTGTGCATAGCCGGCTCATTACCGAGAGCTATGAGCAGTCCAAGCATCTGCGCAAACAGTCTTCCTATGCGTACGAACGGCAGCTTATGAAAGATCGCGCCGTCCGGCGGCAGGAGGCCCTGGAGTTCCGCCGGCTGAAAGTCGGCAGCTATGGGGAATACTATGAAAATTTGCTGCAATGCGAATCCCTCGATGCCCGGCAGTTGTACCAGATCAAGGGGCAGTTGGTACGGCAGATCAAAGCCCTGAGTCCGGATGCGAATGCCGATGAACTGATGGAGTGCGGCTTGCACGATCTCCAGCTGGAATTGGCCCGGCTGGACACCATGCAAGGCGTGGCAATGCCTGCCTGGGCAGAAGGCGTCGCTGCGAATGTCGGAGATAAAACGATTCAGTCCGCGGGATTCCAAGGATACAGTCCGATATATACGACCCATAAATTACTGAGGCGCGGTATCGTGATGCGTCGTGCCATCGACCGCCGGCGCGAAGTTTTCGATAAGTGGGTCGAGATATACTCCGATACATGGTGCCGTGAAAATTATCTTTTCGACAGTATCGAAGTGCGCCGGAATACGGACTGTTTCCTGGTAAAAACGGAATTTCTGGAGGAGAGGCTCGGACGGTCGGTAATCCTGGACAACGCCTGTCGCTACATGGCGGATCAGGAGCGGCGTTTAGTCGCGGATTTTATCCGGGAATATTGGGCCGAAAGGGAGCCGGAGCTCGTGAACCGTCAAGCCTTCGAGCTCTTCGGTAAAGACGCTGCCGGGATCCGGGATCTGCGTGGCTTCGAGGAGATGGCGCGTGAACGGTTGCTGCCGGAAGAAGCCCGGAAGAGGGTCTCGGAAGTTGCGCAACGCTGCGAGCGGCCGCAGGATTTCGCATCGCTGAAGAACCAGATCCTCGGCCTGGAACCGGAGCGTGTAAAAACCCTGACCGCGAAACTGGATTCGTATGTCGCAGAGCGGGGACAGCAGGTGGTGCGCTTGCAGGAGATTCTCGCGGATAGGGGACTGACCGTCCATGCGAAAGAGGAAACCCTATTACGCCTGGCCCTGGAGGATAAAGAACTGGATAAGGCGATCCGCGATCTGCGCCGGGGTGTCGTAAACATATTGGAAGAGGAACACCCCGACATGAAATATGCCGCTCTGCGCAAAGAACTGGAGGAAATATTCGCAGGGCTGGAGAAAGTCCGGATCGAGCGTCAGGCAGAGGTGGGGAAGGCGATAGAGGGGTTTCTCGCGTCGGAGCTTCCCGATTATCATGTCGTGGTCGAAAAACAGAGCCAGCTGGAGCAGCTGTTACGCGAACTGACCCCCGATCAGGAGAAATATGCCGAGCGGCTGCTCGATGCGAATAACGAGTTGATGCGGCAGTTGTCGCCTCATTCTGAAAGGCTGTTCGAGCGATATGGGATGCAGCAGTTCGGCCCGGACGTCCGATTGAAAAACGAGTACGAATTCGCAGCCTACGTAGATAAGGCGTTTTCTGCGGAGCAGGCGCAATACTATAAAAAGGCTTTGCAGGAGAAGATCTATCCCCTGATCGAAGAGAAGCGCCGGGAGCTGATCCAGGAGTATGTCTCGACGAAGATTCCCTCGAAGGAGCTCGCCAAGGTACACCATCGGCAAAACTATATCAACCGCTACATCGATAAGCGGTTTTCTCCTGCTGTGGCTAAGACCTACAAGGAAGAGGTGCAGCGCAGGGTTGCGGCAGCCTGTAAACGTCCCGTGCTCCCGACCCCGGAATATAAGATTTTCGGACATGCTGCGCGTCACAAAGTTGCGGTACAAGCGATGGCGAAAGCCAATCTGGTGAAGGTCATACCCCTGACGCCGCAGCAGGTATTGCTGAAAGGCGCTTTCAAACTTTTGAATGTACTCACGAAAGGATATTGAGTCGCAAACCGAATATGAATTTAAAAACTCGACACGGATGAACGGATATGAATTTACATGGCTTTCTGCCATGAAGCTGCTGGGCGGGATCTTGCTGGCGGTCGTATGGTATATGATGCGTAAGCAGGCGATGCTGGATAAGAAGTACCGGGAAGAAAACGAGAATGCCGGACAGGCTCATGGCTCCGAGCCTGTGCCGAGGATCGTGGAGCGCTCGAATATTATTATCGCTGTCGCTGCCATGTTGTTGATAATTATAGTATTGATCCTTGGAAATCAATCGACGTTATGAACCTGCTCGAATATTTGGCGATAGCGGCAGCCCTGCTTCCGGCACTTTATATCTGGTGCAAGCCGCTGGGTGTCTGTGCTATACTTTTGGCGTTCGTGGTTCCCGGCTATATCTACGTCTGGGCCGGACTGGAGATCGTGACTTACCTCTGGTCGTGGGCGCTGCCCCTTGCCGCAGGGCTTATTGTGTTGATCCCGACGTATCGGTGGGTGTATATTCGCGTTTCCCGGTGCGTTAACGGGTGGTCGAAACTGACGATGGAAGTCGAGGACAGCCGGGGCCATGTGCACTATATCAAGCGCATCGACGACCAGACCTACATCAACGGAGGCTCGGGCAGCGGAAAAACGGAGAGCTGCAACATGGCGTTTGTCCGTCACGCCGTGAGGTTCAGGATGTCCATGCTGCTGCACGACCTGAAGAAATACGAGCTTACGCAGGCAGTCTATCCGCTCTTTGCGGAGGCCGGGATTCCCTACCATGTATTCGCCCTGTTCGACTATGAGCGCTGTGTGCGCATAAATCCGATCGACCCCATGTACATCGAAGACGAGCAGTCGTTGAAGTCGAGAATCGACTCTTTCCTGATAGCCGCGCAGGGCGGGGACGCGAAAGATTCGACATCGACGGGCGGCTTCTTCAAAAATACGGCGGCCTCGCTGCTTGAAAGCATAACGTGGTATCTGAAACTCTATAAACCGGAGTGCTGCCACCTTCCTTTCCTGATGTCGATAATCAACGATCCGGATAACCTTCATTTGAAAGAAGGCAAAAAGGTGATCCCGTTCGGAAGGTTGAAGAAGATGTTGGGCCGCGATCCGCAGGTTTCCTCTATGGCGTCGGTGTTCTTCCAGGGGGCGGATAATCCTGAAACGACGAGTAATATCCTGCAAACAGTCATTCTGGCCCTCAATACGATCAATACGGATGCGGGGTTCTTCCTGCTGAGCGGCAATGACATCGACCTGCGGATCAACCGTCCGGGGAACTGCGAAGCCCTGGCTTTGGTCAATGAACCCAAGAATTCATCCTCGAACGCTCCGATCCTGGCCATGATCGCCGATGCGGGCCTGCTGATGATGGGCGATCAGGATAACGATTATGCGGTCGCGCTGCTGGATGAAGCCGCGGAGCTTCCCAGTCCCCGCGTCCAGAACTATATGGCCTATCTTCGGAGCCTGCATGTCTGTGTGGTGTACACGACTCAGGATTTGAGCCAGATTCAACGTACCCAAGGAGGCAAGGAGTTTAACCAGCGTACAGTCCTGTCGAACCTTGCGCACCAGTTCTTCGGCCGCACCCGCACGGAGCAGACTGCGAAATATTACGAGGGGCTGATGCCCCGGATCGTGAAAACCGAGAAATCCTACTCTTCGTCCTCGAACGGAACGACGGTTACGAGCCGCGGGGTCAAACAACCCCGCTATATAGCCAGCGATTTCTACCTCTTGAAAAAAGGGGAGTTCGTGTACTTCTACGGGGATGTCAAACGCTTCCGCTTCAAACACATCAGTGGGAAGAAAGAACTACCACCGAAAATCCGCAGTATGGATCGTGCGGCGCTGCACGAAATTGCCGTCAGAATACGCCGTGAAGCGAATGAATTTATGCAATCATTTAATTAACAATAAATTATATAAGGTATTATGAAAAAACTGTTTTTTACGATCGTAGCGGCTGTTTATGCGACCTCGCTGTTCGCGCAGCAGGCCTCGCAATGGAGCCTTTCCTCTGTAAAAAGCGATGTGAAGACCCTCATTCCCGTATTATTTGGTTTGGGGGCACTCGTAGCGCTGGTCTACTGGATGGTAAACAACCTGATGGATAACGGGGAAAATTATAAGAAGATCCTCTCGAACGCTCTTTATGCCGTGATCGTCATTGCGATAATTACGGGTCTGATCTATGCCGGTATGAATGTTCTGTTGCGATAATGGAGTCCTATATCAACCGACGCTTACGCGACCGCGTAATGGTCGCAGGCATGCCTGCGGAGCGATTCATGGCATGTGTGGGTATTGCCTGCATACCGATCCTCATAGTCATTTTCAATCCGCTTTTTGTCCTGTTCTGGATTCCGTGGGGAGTTGTCGTTTTTTGGATATTCCGCAATATAGACCGCCTGTCCCGGAACCTGACTTATGGGAAACAGTTCCCCTCTCACTTAAAAAACCGTTGATATGCTCGTAGCTGTATTCATACTGTTCATAGGGATCGTCGGGCTGGTGCTTTATCTTGTCGTGCAGTCGTATTCACGCGCAAGGAGCGAGCAGTACGATGCCTCGTCCCTGGTCGAGGAGTACGCGAACAACAGGATGATTACGCAGCAGGGCGACGTCGTATTCTGCTACCGGCTTCAGCTGCCGCCGGCATATTCCTATACTGCGGAGGCATACGACCAGATCGTTGAGATCTGGCGCGTGGCATTGAAGGATCTGCCGCGGGGTACGATCATCATGCGCAGCGACCGTTATGATCGGTCGTACTTCGATGCGTCGTGTATGCCGGAGACGTCCTATATCCAGCGCGAGGAAAAGGCTTATGCCGGGTCGCGCCTGAAAACCAGAGGAACCTCATATCTGTTCGTCGTCTACACGGGATTCCGTGAAACACGCAATCCCAAATCACAGAACCCTTTTGTCACCCTTTCGCATAAGGAATTCAAGGAAGAGGATGGCGCCTATTCTCATTTCCTGAATACGCTGGATTCGATGTATTTGCAGTTGCAGGGATCGGGACTGCTGGATATTCGGCCTTTGTCAGAGCCGGAGATCCGGGAATATATGCACTACTATTTCAACGGTTATCAGAGCGATTTCCTGACGGATGTTTACGCTACGAAGCGATATGTTCGTGCCGGTGACAATTATGTCGGTGCCGTGAGCATAGAACATGAGCGCCAGTTCCCCGAAGTGCTGCGGACACCATACCCCGGGCGTCAGGTGAAAGTTCCGATCGGCACGCTCGAAGATTTGGGTGTCAGTCTGCCTTTTCCGCACATCTGCAACCAGATCATTACGATTACCGGACATGATACGGAGTATGCCATGATCGAGGCGACGCTGAAAATGCTGCGAAAAAACCGTGGTTTTTCGGACGATGCCGAGGATCAGCGCAATAGAATGGAAACGACCCGCCATAATATCGGTGACAACATGGAGGCGATGCTTGTCCGGGGGCATACGAATATCATCTACTGGGGCGAAAGCGAACAACAGGTCAAGGAATACCGGACTACGATCACGAATTTCCTCAAGCAGCAGCGGCATTTCGAGCCTGTGGTGCCGACGGGTGTGGAATTGAGAAATGTCGTCTACTGCTCCAATCCTGCGACCGTGGCGTGCATGGACAGCGATGCCTATTATATCGCGGATATAACACAGGCTATCGCGTTGTTCCAGAATGTCGGGGGATACGAGTCGGATGCCGAGGGTGTGTTCTTCAGCGATCCTGTGGATCATATGCCGCTTCGCTATGATCTTTACGATGCGAATAAGAAGTATGCGGATTCGAGGAATATCGCCGTGGTCGGTATGACGGGCGGCGGTAAAACCATGACCTTGGAGAAGGTCGTGGATGCCTACCACCATGATAAGACTGCCGAATACATCAATATCATTGTGGATTGCGGCGGCTCTTACGACAAGGCCGCGCGTTTGTACGATCCGGAAGAAGTGTTCACTTTCAGATATAGCCCCAGTGAGGCATTGGGACTCGATCCGTTCGCTTTCGGCTCTTCGTCCGAAGAGGAGCGGGTCGACGATATTTGCGAGACATTGTGGCTTATCATCAAGCCTGATGCGGTGCCGTCGGCCGAGGAGAGGGTCTCGCTGCGCAAAATCGTTATGATGTATTTGCACTTGCCTTTAGAGTCGTCGTGGCGCGGGTTCTATGTGTGGTTGAGCAATAATTACGCTGAAATTCTGGACGGATGCCAGATCCGGCCGGAGTATTTCAATATAAACCAGTTCATACATAACGGCAGCGAGTGGTGCTGTGGGGGTGTCTATGAGAATGTGCTGGCCCAAAGCGATAATCCTACGGCACGGCTCAAGGGTAAGCGGCTGCTGATCTTCGAATTGGAGAATATCAAGTCCAAGCCCCAGTTGCTGAGTATCGTAGTCCACCTGATCGGTATTGCGATCCGCACCCTTATCTGGGAACAGCCCGGCAAACGAGGATTCATTATTTACGAGGAGTTCGCGGAGCTGATGCAGATGGACATGATTTTCTCGGCCGTGTTATACCAGATGCAGGCGATTCGCAAGAAGGACGGCTCGGCATGTATCGTTCTGCAGAACCTCGACCAGCTGGCCTTGAATGCCGGGGATCGCTACAAGAAAGAAGGCGGAGCTGCGGGTGCGCTGATGAAAAATATCGCCACGACGATATTTCTCGCCGGGGCAGATCCGACAGGCTTCGAGAAGTATGCCAAGCGGTTCTCGGAGCATGACCGCAACTGTGTCCTGGCCCTTGAGAACAACTATACGGATGATCCCAGATACTCGTCGTTCTACATTTTCCGCCAGAAGAAATCTACGATAATGACGCTCTGCGTCAGCCCGAGGACGTATCTGGCGTTCCAGACCGAAGGTAAGATATGTAACGAGTTGGGCAAGTTGTACGAAGAAACGCAGTCGATGGCCGCGGCGATCGAACTCTATGAGAAAGAACATTAACGATCTAATATTTATAGACTATGAAACGGATATTATTAGCAGGATTATTTATGCTGGGGTGGGGTGTCGCACAGGCCCAGGTTGCAGTCGTTGCCCCGAGCCTGGAGTTGCAGGAGGCGATGAACCATGCCGAGCAACTGCAACAGATGGTGCAGACCTATCAAACGATGGTCAACGTCAAAGACGGTATCAACAAGAGCATCGACGCGGTTGAAAAGGTGAATAATAAACTGGCCACGATCCGGGACGTGCAGGAGATAGCGACCCGGTCGGCCGCGTGCGTGGGGCGTATCAAGCAGGTCTATGAAATGATCGGCAACCTACGGCTCGATGTGCAGTACACCACGAGTTTGGTTGATTTGTGCAACCAGGTGACGCGCGAATGTATCGACGTGACGGCTTACGGGGCCCAGGTCTTTTCGGACAGGTTTCTGGTGATGAGCGATGCGGAGCGCCTTGCCGAGACCCGGAAAGTCCTCGACGATCTCGACCGGCTGAATTCGCAGGTCAGCTATATCGACGTCCAGGCCAAAGCGATCAAGTACAACAGCGAAATGTTAAACACCTATTTCTGAGCAATATGGGCTTCGATTTTCTCACAGACCTATCCAACATGCAGGTTGAGATCCCGCCTGAAGTAAGTCGTCTTGCGGGGTTCTTCGTGCTGTTGCAGGGCGGTATGATCTATCTCCAGAAGAAGAATAATCCCATGAAAGATATATGGGAAGATCTCTCCTGGGTATTGCTGGGCGGATTGTTCGTGTATTTGTTTCCGGAGCTGATACGATTCATGGAGACATTGGTCAATGCCCTAATGCCTATCGAGCTCCATGCCGATAGCGCCATAACGGAATTTATGAAGGAGTCGAATCTCGGCGACGGGTCTGTTCCGCCGCCTGATTCCTCCACGTCATTCGGGAATATACTTATGAATGCGTTTCTCAAGAGCGGGACAGGTCAGAATGCAGCGGGTTATCTAATCGCCCAGGGAGTCCTGAAACCTTTTGCCGACCTGGTGAATTACCTGTGCTTCCCGACGTTTCTGACGATACGTGCCGTAGGGCTGAAGGTTATCTACTGGAGCGCCCCGTTGATTTTGGTGCTGGGGGCCATGTCGCCTTTCCGGTCGCTTTGGAAGCAGTGGTTTATGATCTATATCGCCCTGCTGGCCTGCGGCCCCATGTTGTATGTCGCGGATTCCTTCTGCGAGGAATGTTTCAGAATTTACGCTTCGGACGCAGATTGGCCCATCCTCGGCTTCTTTATGATCGCCATGGCCCGATTCAAAGCCTACCAAAGCGTTATGGAATTGAGTTATAAATTATTCAGAATGTAGCTATGATCCCTGAAAAAATACAGTCGTTTCGAAAAACACTGGAGCGTAACAACCTGATAACCGTCCTGTGCCTGCTACTGGTGCTGGTGTCGTTTATACTCAACTATCTCGAACGTCGGGAAACGCTCGGCAAGCAGCTGGAGTTCTCCTACTACGTGGCTACGGACGGAGAGGTTATTCCGGCACGGTATGCACAGCGCAGGGATAATATCGAAATCGAGATTCGCCATCACCTGGCCATGTTCGTCGATGATTGGTATGCCTTGACGCAGGATACATGGGAGGCGAAGGCCGAAGCTGCCGGGTGGCTCGGCGGCAACAGTATCCGGGATATGTATATCGCGCGCAGGGAGGCCGGTTTTTTCAATCGCTTTATCCAGGGTAACATCCGCTATGAGGCCAAGATTGCGGAACTTCGGATCTCGCCGAACGAGGATGGCACCTTTGCGTTCGAAATGGCGGTGGATCTTCATGAAAAGGGCACCGGCTACGCCCGGCTCTGGCGAGTGTTCGCCGACGGAAGTATCCGGGTGATCGAACGCAGCTGGCCAAACAACCCGCACGGCCTGTGGATCGAGCCGTTTTTGGAACGGAAAATAATTCAAGTCAAGGAAGATGAACAAGCAGTTAATTAAAATCAGCGTGATAGTCATCGGAGCCCTGGTTCTGCTGGTTCTGGCGCTTTATCTGATGAAGAAGGATCAGGACAGGCCCGGCAAGAGGAATTCCGTGGAGACGATCGGCGAAACGATTGCGGATAAGACCCTCACGACAAAATCAGAAGCGTATATGGCCTACGCCAATGAAAAGGACGAATTCTACCGGCGTTCTGCCGCCAGCTTCGCACCGCCGCCCGCTGTAAATAAGAAACCCGAGCCTCAAAAGGCGGCCTCAGCCCCCGCAGCTCCGGCCGTAGAGAATAGGGCGCAGGAGATCCGGTTCGAGCAGGCGTACGAAGAGATCTCCCAAAATGTCCGGAGCATATACGAGGAAGTGCCTGACGAAACACGGGAAGTCATGCGGGAGCAGCCGGAAGTACTGATGCAGCAGACACCCGTTTCGGACGAATCTCCGGCTCCGGCCGAGACGCCCGAAGAACGTCGTCGGCGGGCCATGCGCCAGAACTGGGGTATGGGCAGCCCTTCCGAGGCTGCCCGGAGCGATTCCGCACGGCCTGCGATGTTCCGGGCCGTGATACACGGAACGCAGATAGTACGCAGTGGCCAGACCGCTTTGTTCCGGACAAAGGAGCCGATCCGCTATGGTGCTATCACGATCCCGGAGAATACGCTTCTGGCCGGATATACGCAGATCTCCGAGAACCGTCTGACGATAAATATAAATTCCGTACGCCTCGGACACGGCGTCTTCGCATTGCCGTTGGAAGTGTATGGATCGGATGGGATCGCCGGCATTCCGCTGGACTATGACGAGGTGGGGAAAATAACCAACTCGGAATCTTCCTCGTCGATGTTGCAGGAAGCGAGCGCTGCGATGTCATCCTATGGAGGTACGATCGGCCGTGTCGTCGGGTCTGTCGTGTCCGGTGTGGGCAATCAGGTGCGCTCTGCAAAAAGCACCGAGGTTAAGCTGATAGATAATCAGACCGTAATACTTAAAATCGTAGAAAAATGAAGAGATTATTATTCTTGATGCTGGCCGGGTGTCTGGCAACTACATCGTACGGCCAGAATACGATCGAGTGGCGTAAAGACAAGGTGACGCAAATGATCTTTCCTGCGGATATTGTCAAATTCAGGACTGGTTACATCGCCGGGCCCTCGGATAATTTCGACGCTTTGACGCAGAGTGACGGCAAGGTACTCTACATCCAGCCGGTTATGCCGCTGGATGAAACGAACCTCAATGTCGTGACCAGCGACGGTTACTACTATGCCTTTAACCTGGTGTATAACGATGCCGCGAAATGCGTGAACTACATTATTCGGCCGGCAATGGCATTTTATCAGGACGAAGCCGGGAGGCAGGATGCCCCGGCTGTGGCGGAACCGGGCGTGCCGGACGTCGATGCGGTCGCGGTAGCCGAGGCTGTGCAGCCTGATTCCGCATCCCTGTTTTCAAAGGTGAGCGAACAAGGGTCATACCTTGTGACCAACAATGTTGCGAAGCTGCAAAAACTCATTTTCGTGCTCAAGGGCGTGTATGTCGATAGGACGCATATATTTTTCAAATTCAGCATTCAGAACAATAGCAACGTGCCTTTTGATGTAGACTATATCGCCTTTTCGGTTACGGCGAGGAAGACCCGGAAAACATCTTCTCAGGAGCGGTTGCAGATCCTGCCTGTCGGGGCCGATGTCGATGTCCATACGATAGGGGCGAAGAGCATAACCGAGGTGATCTATTGCTTCGAGAAGTTCACCATAGGCAAGGACAAGGTGCTGCTGGCTGAAGTGCTCGAACAGGGCGGGGATCGAAATATCGGGCTGCGAATCCCGGAAACGTTCATTATCGAAGCCCGTAAGCTATGAGGTTTTTTCGGATGGGGTTGTCGGGGTATCTCTCTTCGGGAGCGGAGCTCGGCAACATGACGGGAAAAGCGTTTTTATCGCTGCTCGGGACGCTGGCCGAGGAGGTCGGTGTTTTCGCACTCAGTATGTATCGTAACTTTAAAAATAGAAGAAATGGTGAAAAAAGTATTGGTGGTGGCCGTCATGTCGATTGCGGCCATGAGCGCCCGGGCGCAGATAGGGTATAAGGGCCAGGTGGCTCTTGGTCTCAGCGGTGGAATAAGCAATGTCGGAGGGTTCGTCGGCACCGCGCGGATCGGCGGCTATCTTTCGGAACGTTCGATCCTGGGGGCCGGGATTATCCTCGACCGAACCCGTTATGACGCGACGCAGGGCGACTCGTTCCATACGTCGCAGTGGCTTGGGGTATTGCACTACCAGTATGCGATCCCGCTGGGACGGTTTATCGTGTCGCCGACAGGCGGCATACTCCTGGGCGGGGAGCGGTGCGATCAGCGATCCCGCCAGGGGAACATCCTGCCTTACGGCAACCAGTTTGTCTACGGCCTTATGTTGCAGTGCGACGTCGAGTATGTCCTCGGCCGGCATTGGGCTATTGCACTGGAGCCCCGTATGACCTACCTGATAAAGACTCAGTTCGATAATGTTAAAATGATGGCCAATATCGGGCTGAAGTACTATTTTTAATCATCGTCCATAAAGTCTATGTGATGGTATAAATGGGTTTTGAGTGAAAAATATTTGAAACAAAATTGTTTCTTGATGAAATGCTTACTATCTTTGTGCCAAAGATATATCTTATGACACTGAAAGAAGCATTCTCTTTATTGATAACGCAGCCTCTTTGGTACAAAAACAGCGAATATATCAGACAGCAGGCTGTGCGAGACAAACGCCTGTTCTTAGCCGGCAGATCTATTCCTGAAGAGCGTATGAGGCACTATTTGAAAACAGCCGGCTGTTTTCAAATAGTGCC
>JABLTO010121755.1_pt1 | contig 15214 bp, 5 predicted proteins | sample 7160091 | NCBI WGS metagenome assembly JABLTO01 (sample SAMN14651225, study PRJNA627086) | human gut metagenome | isolation source: feces | host: Homo sapiens
GAGATTATTTAAGTCTTTGTGATTGTTAATCACAACTTTTCTGTTTTTATGATTAGTACCAACTATTGCACAATCATAAATTCTACCTATATATTTCATTCTTACTTTGTTTTCCAACACAAAATATAAAACAGTAATTTCCGTTGATGATCTGATTTTTATGACTTCTCCATTATTATCATATGGAACATAATAATAACCTTCATAAGAAAACATATTACCTTCAACGATTTTTCTTTTATTTGAAATTGTAAATACTAAATTTAAATCATAATTTTCGGTTAATTCTACAAATTCATAGATTGGATCAATGGGTAAATGCGCAAATTTTTCATTTAGATATTTTATATAGAAGTCATTGAACCATAAGTTTAGCTGATCATAATCTTTTATTTTAAATCTAATAATATCATTCGGTAATCTTCGTTGTGCGGTTCCATTGTATCTTTCTATTAATCCTTTTGCTTGTGATGTATTAGCGAAAATCATTTCAATACCGAGCTTTTCCATCATTAATCCAAAAGATGTCGTATTACCTTCAGAACTTTTAAAAATAGTATGTTTGTCTGAATAAATCGCTATGGGAATTCCTTTTTTTCTAATAATCAGTTCCATTATTTTACAATATCCAAACATACATTCGTTTTTGGTAAACCATCCTGCAAGTATATCATTGGTTGCATCATCTACAGCCATATGTAATGTGTAGAGCTGACCATTACCAAACCAGTCAAAAGGAGTTCCATCAACTTGAATAAGCATACCAGCTCGAGGACTTCTTTTTCTTAATAAATGTAGAGGAGAAGCTCTTTTATGACTTCTATGTTTTACCGGAGATGACCACTTGAATTGTTTATAAAGGCGCTGAAAGAATGAAATACTTCTAGGTTTAAGCTGATATTTTAGAACATCAAGCTCTTTAGATGGATTGAAAATAACATCTTCAAGATAAATATCTCTAAATTGTGATATAGTGATATTAGGGTATAGTTTTTTGAAATTGACGATATAGTCAACTTCAGTATTTGAAGCACGGTTATTGGCGGCCAAACCTTTATTGCCGTGAATCAAAGTGGAATCTATACCTTTTTCTTTTAATGATTTAGAAATACGAATAAGTTGACGCCTAGAATAGCCAGTAAGAATAGATAATTGATCATAAGACATATTTAAATCACCATTTATTTTTTTAGACAACAGATCAACAATTTCTTTTTTGTCCAATAAAAAAACCTCCTTCATATAACATGATAGAGGATAATTTTAACAAAGAGAATACTGGTGACATTTTCGCTGAATTTTGCGGTGACATAATTGTTGAATTTTAACAAAGAAAATATATCTGTTGATGTTATTTTAAGAAGGTGATATAATTAATATAGATGGCAGATGTTAATAGGATTGTTACTTTAATTAGGCAAGACCGTAATAAATTATACCTTTGGTATAACTTTTTGCGGTCTTTTTAAATTTGCAATCTAAATTTATTAAAAAGGAGGGAATCATTTAAACCATCAGCCAAAAAGATAAAAAATAGGAGAGAAGTAGAAGTGAAGAATAAGACGGGAAAAGTATTAAAAAGTGCATTAGCTGCGTCATTTGCTTTTTCATTAGTGACCGCAAGTCCAATTCAAATAATGGCAGAGCAAAATACAGGTGATGTAACTGTAGATGTTTACCCTAAACCACAAGAAATCTCATATATTTCAAATGAAGGTATGAGTTTAGAAGGTGAAGTAAATGTTGTGGTTCATGGTGAACAAGATGAAGCAACATTAACCAAATTAGAAAAATTATTACAGGAAAATAACATTAGCTATGTTATTTCTGATGAAGTAGATGATCAAAAAGCAAATATTTTAATTTCTTCAAATAATGATCATTGTGATGAGTGTGCTGAAGACTTAGGAGGGAACAGCCAAGTTTTAAGTGAAGAGCAAGGGTATATTTTAAGTGCTAGTGATGATGTTAATGAAAAGGGCGAAATTAAGATCATTGGGGCAGATAGTGATGGAGCTTATTATGGAGTTGTAACATTATCACAAATGTTAGAACAGAAAACTGATGGAAAAATTGCTGAAACAGTTATTTCCGACTATCCAAGTGTTAAATTAAGAGGGTTTGTAGAAGGATTTTATGGGTATCCTTGGAGTTTTGAGGATCGTTTATCACTAATGAGTGAATCAAGCGAATTTAAAATGAATACATATATTTATGCCCCAAAAGATGATCCATATCATAAAGATCAATGGCGTGAGTTATATCCAGATGATAAAGCTGAAGAACTTCGTCAATTAGCTGCAGAGGGTAAAAAAGATAATATGAGTTTCTGTTGGAGTGTACATCCAGGAAGTGGATTTAACTATTATACAGATGATGATTATAATTCTTTAATTGCTAAATTTGAGCAATTATATAGTTTAGGAGTTCGTCAATTTGGTATTTCTTATGATGATTTAGGTGGTTCCGTAAGTGGGTCACAACATGCTGATATTATTAATCGTGTTAATAGAGAATTTGTTCAGGTAAAAGGTGATGTAAAACCATTAATTGTTGTTGGAACACGTTATTGTAATGGATGGGGACCTAGTATGTATTCATACTTTAAACCATTCTGGCAAAATTTAGATGACGATGTTGTGGTAATGTGGACAGGTGCTAATACTATGTCAGCTATTACTAAAGAAGCTTATGAATGGCCAAAAACTCAAACTGGTGTAACAGGCAAAAATCTTGCTGCATGGTGGAATTATCCAGTAAATGATTATTGTGATGGTAACTTAATGATGTCTCCATTAGAAAATCTTGATAACGATGTTGATAATTTAAGTGGATTCTTCTTAAATCCGATGTCACAAGCAGAGGCAAGTAAGGTTGCTATTTTCTCAGGAGCAGATTATTCATGGAATATTGGTGGTTTTGAAAGAACAAGCAGTTGGGTTAGAGCAATTGATGAATTAGTTCCAGAAGCAAGTGAAGCATTCCAACGTTTTGCTGATAATATCTCATATATTAAGGATGGATTTGAATTCGATGAATCAAGATATTTAGTAGATACAATTGATGCATTTAAAACTGCTCTTCAAAATAAAGATGGTGTAATAGAAGCAGCTTCAGCATTAAAAGCAGAGTTTACAACAATGAAAAATGATGTTGCGGCTTTAAGAAATGTTGAAGATAAAAACTTATATGAAGAAATTGAACAACACTTAAATGCTTATGAAGCAGTTGCTGAGGCAGGAATTGCAAGTATGTCAGCATTTATTGATGCCCAAAATGGTGATGTTGATGCTTGTTTATCAAATATTAATACAACTGAAATTAAGCTAAAGGAAGCTGAAACTTATGAAGTGGAAAGTTTTGAAACAAACGGTACAAAAATGAATGTTGTTAAAGTTTGTGAAAAACGTATTAAACCACTATTAAAAGATTCAGTGGATCAAATTAAATCTACTTTAATGGAAAATGTTTTCCCTGAAAGTGAAGCTTCTATAATCGGAACTATGTCAGGATTAACTGATAAAACAGTAGAAGTTAGTAAAGGAAATTATGAAGTAAATGCAATTAGTGGTGTAATGAATCCTAATGAAACGGTAGGTCTTGTTTTACCAAAGGCAATGAAAGTTGCTAATGTTTCAGTAACTGCTGATAATCTTGATAATTTAGAAATTCAATATTCTATAAACGGAGTTAACTGGATAAGTGCACAAGGTACTGTTGAAGACGGAACATTAAAAGCAACAATTGATACAACGGCTACATATGTAAGAGTTGTAAATAAAAATGATAGCAGTATTAATGTTACTATTGATAAAATCATTGTAGCACCAGTATATAATACAGGTACTAGAACAGTGGAAACTGATTTAGGAACTTATGGAAATTATGTTATTTCTAATGCGTTAGATGGAAATATTGCAACAAAATTCTATTCAAGTGCTGGAGCAACAGTTGGAAGCTATGTTCGTGTTGATTTAGGGAAAGAAATTCCTTTATATGATGTAGCGATATATTATGCAGGTAATCCAAAAGGTACTGAATATGGAATTGATGGATTTGCCGCTACAAAATTAGAAATCTCAACTGATGGTGTAACTTGGATACAAGTTGGTGACATTATCAAAGATGAAAACTACCAATCTAAAACAGTTAGCGGGCAATTGGTAAGTGAAGCAGCATACAATGCCCAAGGAGAAATGGCTCGTTATATTAAATTTAGTGCAACTGAATCTAGTGAAAACTGGGTACAAGTATTTGAAATTCCATATAATGAAACAGTTAATGTATTAGGTGATGATAGTATTGATATTGTTGATACAACTATTACAACTGGCAATGTTGGAAACTTATATGACCGTGATTTAACAACTGCATTTGCACCAGATAGTGTAAATGATGGTGATACATTAACTTATGCAATGACTTCAATCACTAATGTTGGAACATTGACAATTATGCAAAATCCAAGTGCAATTTGTAATGCAACTGTAAGTATAAAAGATGTTAATGGCAGCTGGAGTGAAATTGGTACTTTAGATAAAGGGACAAATACATTTGATGTAAATAAAACTATTTTAGAAGTTAAGTTGACTTTCCATGCAGGAAATCCAACACCAACTATTTATGAAATTATTGCAAGACAAAGAACAGAAGTTGTAGAAGCAAATAAAGTAGCTTTACAAATAGCGGTAGATACAGCTAATACTCTAAAAGATCAAGGAGCATTAAATAATGTTGTGCCTGCTGTAGTGGCTGAATTTGAAACTGCACTTGCTAATGCTAAAACAGTTTTAGCTGATGATTATGCTGATCAAACTACGGTTGACAGTGCCTTCTATCGCCTAGCTAACGCTATTCATATGTTAGACTTTACTAAAGGTGATAAGAGTGCTTTAGAAGCATTGATCAAAGAAGCTGAAAAATATGAAGAAGAAGACTATACAACTGATTCATGGCAAGCATTACAAGATGCCTTAGATGCAGCAAAAGAAGTAATAAATGATGAAAATGCTTTAGAAAGCGATGTTAAAGATGCTTTAAATAACCTAACAGATGCAATCGGAAACTTAGTTTTAAGAGCCGATAAATCAAGATTACAAGCATTATATGACATGGTAGAAGGATTAGATAAGAGTCTATATACAGAAGCAACTGTAGCTAACTTAACTGAACCAATGGCAAATGCTAAGGCCGTATTAGCAAACGTTGATGCAACACAAGAAGAAGTAGACAGTGCATATGAAGCATTGATTAGAGCATACTTAGACTTAAGATTAATTCCAAATAAGGATTTATTAGCAGAATTAATCAATAAAGCAAATAGTTTAAATGCAGCAAACTACAGTGCTAAATCATGGTCAGTAATGACAAATGCTTTAGAAGAAGCAAAAGCAGTATTAGCAAATGAAAATGCTGATGAAGCAGCAGTAAAAGCAGCAATTGAAGGATTACAAGCAGGTATTGATAATTTAGTAGCAAATTCTTCAACTTCAGTAAAACCTGGTGATACAACTAACTTAATTAATTCTGGAGATAAAACAGTAAGTGTGGATACAGGTGATACAACTAACATGATTAGTGTGCTAGGATTAATGGCATCATTAAGTACAATAGCTTATCTTAAGAAAAAGAGATTTAATAGATAAAATATTGATAATTGTTAGTCAGCTTATTAGTTGTTATTAGTAAGCTGACTTTTAGAGATTTAGTAAGAAGGGAAAAGCATATGAAAGGGAAAATGAATAGAATAAAAAAAGTACCTTTATCTTTACTATTAGTATCATCAATTATACTTTCTAATGGATCATATTTGGTTAAAGCAACAAATAATGCTCCAATAGAATATAATGAAGAAATTTCAGATTTAACTGATCAACAATTAGCAGCATTAACTAATCCAGTATTACAGCAATATAATGCTGATGAATCACATAAAATTTGGAAAATGACTAGTGATACTCGTTTTGTAATTTTGGCTGATCAAAAAAATCTTGATAATGAAAGATTAGCCGAGGTAGTTAAGTTAGTTAATAGTGAATTTATGGAAAAGAAAATTATTTCTAGTTCTCCATTGGCAATGGTATATGCACAAGAAAAAGATGCAGGGCATAGTGATATCTTAATTAATGTTGATAAGGAAAATCAAATTACTAATGAATCAACTAGCGAAGAGGCTTATAAAATAGATATTGATGAAAATGGAGTACGTTTAACAGGTGCTTCTGAAACTGCTGTATTGTACGGATTGCGAACGATTCAAAATTTAATGATAACAAATGAAGGACTTGTATATGGGACAATTATAGATTATCCTAATGTTGCTGAACGTCGCGTTCATGTTGATTGTGCAAGAAAATATATTTCTAAAGATTGGTTTATTCGTGAAATTAGGGAAATGTCATATTTAAAGATGAATGCAATACAAATGCATTTTTCTGAAAATTTAGGATTTAGAATTGAGTGTGAGACAGATCCAGCAATTGTTTCTGATCAATACCTTACTAAAGATGAAGTAAGAGAGATTTTAAAAGAAGCAAAGAAATATGGAATAAAGGTTATACCATCATTTGATAGTCCTGGACACGTTGATCAAATTTTGAAAGCTCATCCAGAATATGGACAGGTAAGCAGTACAGGAAGTCATTATGCATCAGGATTAGATATTACTAATCCCGAAGCTATTGAATATATTAGAAGTTTATATAGTGAGTATATGGATCTTTTTGAGGGGTGCACTGATTTTCATATTGGTGGCGATGAATATATGGAATTTGATAGAGCACCATTCACTACACAATATAAAAGTGTTCTAAATAATTATGCTAAAGCTAATATCGACTCAAATGCAATTTGGAAGGATGTAGTAGCTAATTATATTAATGAATTAGCTGAATTTGTACATGATCGAGGATTTACACCACGAATTTGGAATGATGGCATTTATTATGGTGAAAACTCATATTATGAAAATCCACAAATGATTGAAATGCACGATTATATTGGAATTGATTTTTGGTCACAAATGTCATGGAATAGAGATATTGCTAATTTAAATACTTTTATTCAAAAAGGACATGATACTATATATAACATCAATGCAAGTTTCTTCTACTATGTATTGCGTAATGACAAGCCTACTGATGGAAGAGAACAACATTCATTTGATAATTTAAATGCTGATCGTAAAATTTTTGAAGAGTGGACACCAGGTAAGTTCCAACAAAATACAGTAGCTGATAATTCTACTTTTATTAAAGGAGCATCACTTGCAATCTGGTGTGATAATCCAAATTTGGTTGATGAAGATGTTATAACTGAAGATATTAGTGATGAATTAAGAGCTCTTGCAAGTAAATCATGGAATACAAGTAGTAATTCAATTGTAACTTTTGATAAGTTCCAAGAAAATTATATGAAGCTAGGTAATGTTGCAGGGTTTGAAAAACAATCAGAATTACCAGATTCTGGAGAAATTTTACCTGCTGAGGATTTAGGAAAAGTAACTTTACGCTATGTAAGTAATGATGGTGAAATTTTAAAAAATGATGTTATTAAATATGGAACTATTGGTGAGGGTTATGAATTTAATGGTGATGATATTTATGGTTATCGTTTAATTTCTAATCAGCCAGTAACAGGTCAATATACTAAAGAAGGAATTGTCTATACTTTTGTATATGAGTTATACTGCGATAAAACAGAACTTGCAACTGAAATTAATAATCCATTAGTTGTTAATAATTATATTAAAGAAACAATCAATGATTATAAAACAGCATATGATTTAGCTAAAGATATTTATTTAAATGAAGCAAGTGGACAGTTAGCAGTTGATAATGCATTAGCAGATTTGATCAGTGCTAAAAATAAGGCTGTTGAATTAAAATATTATCCATTATATGTAGAAGCTAATTATCCGCTAGAAAATAATGGCTATGTATCAGGATACAGTCAATATCAAAGTGCTGTTACCAACGCTAAGAGTGTTTTATATGGCAGTGAGTTAACAGTTGAAAAAATGAATGAAGCTTTAGATGCAATTCAAAGTGCTAAAGAAAACTTAATGCTTCCAGATGACAATGTTCCAACTGTAAGCGCTACCGATAATTATTACTCTGCAGGAGTTTATCCAGCAACAAAATACAACTATGATAAAATGTTAGACAATGATATTTCAACAAAATGCTGGTTCAACCAAAATCAGGTGATTGATAAAGAAATTGTCTTTACATTTCCAAAAGAAGTAAATATGTCAGGTATACGTATTGTTCAGCCAAGTGATGTAGGAAATGATGTAATAGATGGAGCAGATGTTCAGATTTCTAGAGATCAGGTAGATTGGGTGACAGTAGGAAGTCTTGATAACAGTGAATTGGATACAAATGTTACATTTGAAAAAACACCAGTTAAATATGTAAGAATTTTATTAACAGCAAATAAACCAAACTGGTATCAAATATCAGAAATGTATTTTACATTTGAACAGGTACAAGAGGATAATACATTAAGAGATCTAATAAATGATGCAAAGAATTTAGATATCGAAGGTAAAACAACAGAGTCAGTTTCAAATTTAGTTGATGCTTTAATAGAGGCTCAAAAAGCCTATGCAGCAGGAAGAACTGATACTGAAACAGTAGAGATGAATCTACAAAATGCAATCGATAATTTAGAAGATGCAGTAATTGTTGAAGTAAACAAAACAGCATTATCAATTGCTGTGGAAATGGCAAATAACGTAACTAAAGAAGACTTGGATAAAGTCGTTCCAGCAGTAGTAACAGAATTTAATGCAGCTTTACAAGAAGCACAAACAGTATTAGCTGATGCTAATGCTAGTCAAGAGACTGTTGATGCTTCATTTGCTCGTTTATCTGTGGCAATGCATATGTTGGAATTCTATAAAGGTAATAAGAGTGAATTACAAGACTTAATTGCTCAAGTAGAACAATTAGATGAAAATAACTTTACTGCTGATTCATGGCAAACATTAGCTGATGCATTGCAGGCAGCAAAAGAAGTAAACGACAATGAAAACGCTTTGCAAACAGATGTCGATGAAGCATACGATAATTTACAGGCAGCAATAAATGGTTTAGAAGAAGCAGAAGTAGTAGATAAAACATTCTTAGAAGCAATGGTAAATAGAGTATCAGGATTAAATGAAAATGATTATATAGCATCTACATGGAATGCAATGTTACCAGTGTTACAGGAGGCTAAGGATGTTTTAGCAGATGAAGGAGCAACACAGGCACAGGTAGATGAAGCATTTGATGCTTTAACTAGAGCATACTTAGACTTAAGATTAAAACCAAATAAAGATTTATTAGCAGAATTGATCAATCAAGCCAATGGATTAAATGGAGCTAGTTATACAGCAAAGACATGGTCAGTGATGGCTGGTGCTTTAGAAAAAGCAACTACTGTATTAAATAATCCCGAAGCAACCCAAAAAGAAGTAGATAATGCTAAAGAAGCATTAGCCAAAGCAATTGAAGGATTAGCAGTAAATCCAGGAAAAACAGTAGATAGTTCTACTGCAGTAAAACCTGGAGATACTACAGCAAGTGTAAAAACTGGTGATGTAGTAAATGTTTTTGGAACTTTAGGTTTGGCATCAATTACAGGAACAATTGCTTATATAGCAAAAAAGAAGAAAAATGATTAAAGGGATAATAATAAATAAGTAGGTGAAATGAATTATTTGATTTCCCTACTTTCACAAACATTTGTAATAATATTGAAGGGAAAATGTGTATGAATAATAAATTAATAAAAAAAGTGCTAGTGGCAGCAATGATGACAACAGCATTTGCTTCTAGTATACCAATGACTAATGCAAATGCATTAGCAAATGAAAAGAGTGTTGAAAATCCAATCTTGGTACCAACACCAAAAAAAGTAACATATCAAGATAATATACTTTCAATAACTAGTACAGTAAATATTAAAGGACAAGATGTTGCAGATCCAGATGCAATAAGAGAATTAACAGAATACTTAGAAAATAACTCAATTACAATAAATGAAAATTATCAAGAAGGATCTACTACTTTCATTATTGGTGAAGAAGATGATGAAGTAGATAGCATGGATAATATTAGAAATAATTTAGGATTAGTGGATGCAGCTACTTTAAATGATGAAGGATATGTTTTAGGAATAGATAGTTCTAATAGTGGTACTGTATTAATTGAGGGTAAAGATGGTGATGGAACTTTCTATGGAGTTCAAACATTAACTCAATTAGCAGTTAATGAGGAAGGAACATTAAAAGCAAAAGAAGTAAAAATTGAAGATGAACCTACAATGACTACTCGTGGGTCTATTGAAGGATTTTATGGTACTCCATGGACTCACCAAAATAGACTAGATCAAATTGAATTTTATGGTAAATCAAAATTAAATACATATATTTATGCGCCAAAAGATGATGTATATCATCGTACAAAATGGAGAGAACCATATCCAGATGCTGAAATGGAGAAAATGAATGAATTAATTCAAAGTGCTAAAGATAATAAAGTTGATTTTGTTTTCTCACTTTCACCAGGGAACGATATTCAATTTACTGGTTCTAATGCTGAAACTGATTATCAGGCTTTAGTAACTAAGTGTGAATTAATGTATGAAATGGGGGTAAGAAGTTTCGCTATTTTCTTTGATGATATTTCAAATAAGCAGGGTACTGAACAGGCAGCTTTCTTAAACCGTTTCAATGAAGAATTTATTTTAGCTAAAGGTGATATTAAACCATTAGTTACAGTTCCAACTGAATATGATACAAATGCAATGAGTGATGGAACAAATTTAAAAACATATACTAAGAACTTTAGTGAAACTTTAAATTCTGGTATTAGAGTATTATGGACAGGAACCGCAGTAGTGCCTGAAGGTATTGATGTAAGTAATGCTCAATATGTAAAAGGTATATACGGTGACAATGTAGGTATCTGGTGGAATTATCCAGTAACTGATTATATTACAGATAAATTAGGATTAGGTCCAGTTTATGGATTAGATAAAGGATTAGCAAATGAACTAGATTTCTTAGTTATGAACCCAATGGAACATGCTGATTTATCTAAAATTACTTTATCAACTGGGGCTGATTATTCATGGAATACACCAGCATATGATTATAATAAATCATTTGAAAATAGTATTATTAATCTTTATGGTGATTTAGCTCCATATATGTATACATTTGCTAATCACTCTTCTAGATTAGTTGCAGGATGGGCTTCTACAGGTAGAGCAGATGCTCCTGAAGTAAGAGAATTAATGAATCAATTCATTAAGAAGAATGCAAAAGGAGAAGATGTAACTGCAGAAGTTGAAGCATTAACAGCAGAGTTTAATAATATGATTTTAGCTGCTGATAAATTACAAGAGTCTTTAACAAGTGAAGAATTGAGTCATTGTAATACTAACTTAAATAAATTAAGAAGTTTAGGTGAAGCAGATAAGATCGCATTAGATTTATTAATTGCAATTGGTGAAGGTAATAATGAACAAGTAAATAGTTTGAAAAGCACATTACAAACTAAACTATCTTCATTAACTAGTGGTAAAAAAGTATCTGAATTAACAGCATTACAATTTGTTAAAGATGCAATAGATTATAATCCAAATGCTGTTGCCGGATTTGAAGTTTCAAAAACGTTTGTTGTTCCTAATGAAAAAATTCAATTAACTAATACTAGTTCAGTTTCTTCAACTGATTTAGAATGGACTTTCGAGGGTGCAAATATTGAAACTAGTACAGAAGAAAACCCTGTAATTAGTTATGCTAAAGAAGGAGTTTATACTATTTCTTTAAAAGCAAAAAATAAATTAGGTGAAGACGAAGTTATCAAAGAAGGAATCATTACAGTTTCTAATGAAGCAGATGGTGAGATAGTAAATTTATCAGTTGGTAAATCTGCTTCAGCAACAAGTTATACAGGCTCTTCAGAATCACCAAGTAAAGCTATTGATGGTATTTCATCAACTAAATGGTGTGCAACAGGATGGAATCGCCCACATACTTTAACGATTGATCTTGGAAAAGAAGTAACTGTAAGCAGTGTTACTATTTCACATGCTGAAATAGGTGGCGAAGGTTCAGGATTAAATACTCGTGATTATCGTATTCAAGTAAGTAGTGATGGAACAAATTATACTGAAGTTGTTAAAGTAACAGGGAATACGGCAGGATCAACTACAGATACTTTCCAAGTAAGTTTAGCACGATATGTTAAATTAATCGTTGATACTCCTACTCAAGGTGGAGATTCAGCAGCAAGAATTTATGAAGTTGAAGTGATGGGATTAGACAAAGCTATTACAATTCCACCAGTTTATGTTCCAGTTGTTGACAAAACAGCATTATCAATTGCAGTAGATATGGCTAATACTTTAAAAGCTCAAGGAGCTTTAGATAATGTCGTACCAGCTGTAGTGGCAGAATTTGAAGTGGCATTACAAGAAGCAGCAGATGTTTTAGCTAATGATAGTGCAAGTCAAACAACAGTTGATAGTGCATTCTATCGTTTAGCTAATGCAATGCATATGTTGGATTTTGTTAAAGGTGATAAAACAGCATTAAATGCTTTGATTGAAGAAGCCGAAAAATATGAAGAAGATAAATATACTACAGATTCATGGGCTGCATTTAAAGAAGCATTAGAAGCTGCAAAAGAAGTAGCAACAGATGAAAATGCATTAGAAGATGAAGTAGTAAATGCTTTAAATAACTTGAAAGATGCAATGACAGACTTAGTTTTAAGAGCAGATAAAACAAGATTACAAGAAGCATATGAAATGGTAGAAGGATTAGATAAGACTAAATATACAGAAGCAAGTGTAGCTAACTTAACAGAACCAATGGTAGATGCTAAGGCAGTATTAGATAATCCAGATGCAACACAAGAAGAAGTAGATGGTGCATATAATGCATTGATCAAAGCATACTTAGATTTAAGATTAATTCCAAATAAGGATCTATTACAAGAATTGATCAATAAAGCACAAACATTAAGTGCTGCAAACTACACAGCAAAAACTTGGGGTGTAGTAGCAGAAGCATTAAATGAAGCAAAAGCAGTATTAGCAAATGAAAATGCTGATGAAGCAGCAGTAAAAGCAGCAGTAGAAGGATTGCAAGCAAGCATAGATAACCTAGTAGCAAATTCTGTAGGACCAGTAGCATCAGGAGATACAAGTGTAGTAACTTCAGGAGGAAAAACAGGAAGTATAAATACTGGAGATAGTATCAGTATGATAAGTGGTTTAGGTTTAATGGCATCATTAGGTATGATTGCTTATCTAAAGAAAAAGAAAGAGAGCTAATAATTATTAGTTGTGATTAAAAGAGACCGTCCGTCAAGATGGTCTCTTTTATATTATGGATAGATTTTTGAATAAAAAATGATTTTATATTTAACGTTTAAAAAAAAGGGGAATGGTCATAATAGTTATAATTATACATATATTGTTGTAAAAGTGGTCTGGTTGAGGTTATGTAAAGATACCTTAATTTGAATTATAAAGGAGGACTTGAATGTCTGGTCGTAAATTAATTTCTTTTTTGATTAAAATTAAAAATCAAGATCATATCATGGTTACATTATTGAAAGAGAAAAAGCAATATTTAATTAGAACAGAATACGAGCATGTCGGTGATAAAATAAAGGAAACTAATCATGAAATTGATCGTAATTTGGTTTCTCGTATTTATTATGATTTAGAAGCAGCAGAATTTGATGAAATTGAAAATGTTGATAATAGTGAAGAATTAGCTAATATGAAAGTATATTATAATGAACAAGAGTATTTAGAGTATAGTATTTCTCAAGGGTTATTAGAGAAAGTAGATGCTTTAAATGATATAATTAAATGCTTGATAGCTTATGTGGATGACAGTTTAAATAAAAGTGTATTTGTATAAAGATGATTTATTGGTAAGATTTATGTGCTTCAACCTAAAAAATCACTTGTTTTAGTATAAAAGAATTAATTTGAATTTTTTTGATTGTTGTAATGATTGGATTTTTATTGTTTTAAAATTAAAATAAAGTGTTGATCATATGCCTAAATTCTTTTTATGACAAAAATTATTTAATAAAATATAGGAAAATTATTCCAAATAATATACAATAGGAATGTAAAATTAGGAGGAATAAAAAATGAGTGGATTTTTTGGTGTAGCATCAAAAGAGAGTTGTGTATTAGATTTGTTTTTTGGCGTTGATTACCATTCTCATTTAGGGACTAGACGTGCTGGGATGACTGTACATGGAAAAAATGGGTTTAAAAGAGCAATTCATAATATTCAAAACTCACCATTTAGAACTAAGTTTGAAAAAGATATTGAAGAGTTTAAAGGGAATTTAGGTATTGGATGTATTTCAGATAATGAGGCACAACCTTTATTGGTTAAGTCACATGTAGGTTCGTTTGCTATTACGACAGTAGGGCGAATTAATAATTTAGAACAATTGAAAGAAGAGTGTTTTGCTAACGGGTCAACTCACTTTTTGGAAATGAGTTCAGGAGAAATTAATCCAACTGAATTAGTAGCAGCATTGATTAGTCGTAAAGATAGTCTTGTCGAAGGAATCAAATATGCACAAGAAGTAATTAAAGGATCTATGAGTATCTTGATCTTAACAGCAGATGGTATTTATGCGGCTAGAGATAAGTTAGGGCGTACACCAGTAATTATTGGTGAAAAAGCAACAGGATATTGTGCTACCTTTGAAAGTAGTGCCTTTTTGAATTTAGGATATCATCACTATCGTGATTTAGGACCTGGAGAAATTGTTTATATGACACCAAATAAAATAGAGGTTAAACAAGTTCCTGGAGACAAAATGAAAATATGCTCATTCTTATGGGTGTACTATGGTTATCCTACATCTACATATGAAGGTGTAAATGTTGAATGCATGCGTAATCGCTGTGGTAACTTACTAGCAGGTCGTGATGATATTCAACCTGATAGTGTAGCTGGGGTACCGGATTCAGGAATTGCTCATGCGGTTGGTTATTCAAATGCCTCAGGAATTCCTTATGCCAGACCATTTATAAAATATACACCAACTTGGCCACGTTCGTTCATGCCGACAAGTCAAGAACAACGTAATATGATTGCAAAAATGAAATTGATTCCGGGACGGGGCAAATGGTAGGTGAAAATGGTACTTATTCAACGACTGATTATACTAAA
>JABLTO010052117.1_pt1 | contig 15208 bp, 9 predicted proteins | sample 7160091 | NCBI WGS metagenome assembly JABLTO01 (sample SAMN14651225, study PRJNA627086) | human gut metagenome | isolation source: feces | host: Homo sapiens
GATACGCACAAAAGTGCCAGTGCAAAAATTGCCGCAATTCTTTTTCCGTTCATAAAATTCACCTCCTGAAATCATTGTAACATAGAGCATTTTTTTAGTAAAGGACATATGTTTTTAATATTCCTCGTCCTAAAGCGCGATGCTCACGCGGTGACGCGTGCGGTGGGGGGATGCTCTTATTATTTAATGCTGTGTTTTATTAATTGGATCAAGAAATTTTTGTGATATTATGAAGTATTTATGCCCGATTGCGGAAAATCGTGATATACTTATTTGCAAAATATTGATAAATGCCGCTGAGGCGGTTATGTAAATATGAAAGGAAACAGAATTATGAACAGTGACAAGATCAAAAACGGTCCCGGCGGAGCTCCTGTACGCTCGCTTTTTTATGGAATGGGAATGGTAAAAGAAGAGATCGAAAGACCTCTCATCGGTGTTGTAAACGCTCAGAATGAGCTTATACCGGGACACCTGCTGCTCGACAGAGTTGCGCAGGCTGTAAAGAAGGGCATAATCATGGCAGGCGGTACTCCTGTTGAGTTCCCTGCTATCGGTATCTGCGACGGTATCGCTATGGGTCACGAGGGCATGAAGTATCCTCTTGCAAGCCGTGAGCTTATCTGCGACTCTATCGAGGCTATGGCGAAGGGTCACGCTCTTGATGGTCTCGTTCTTATCCCTAACTGCGATAAGATCGTTCCGGGCATGATGATGGCTGCTGCGCGACTCAACATCCCTTCAGTTATGGTTTCAGGCGGTCCTATGAGAACGGGAAGCCTTGACGGCGATATCCTTGACTTTAACAGCGTTATGGAGCGCGTAGGAGCTTTCAAGAACGGTGACTGCACTGAGGAACAGCTTGAGGATGTTGCTGAGCGCTGCTGTCCGGGATGCGGTTCATGTTCAGGTCTGTTCACTGCAAACAGCATGAACTCTCTTACTGAGGTCCTTGGTATGGGTCTTCCTTACAATGGTACTGCTCTGTGCGACAGCGGCGAACGTATCCGCCTCGCTAAGAGAGCAGGTATGCAGGTAATGGAAATGCTCAGAAGAGACATCCGTCCTCGCGATATCCTTACTCCGGATGCTTTTGAGAACGCTATAACTGTCGATATGGCTATGGCTGGCTCTACAAATACAGTTCTTCACCTCCCTGCTATCGCTCACGAGGCAGGCATCGAGCTGAATCTCGATATGTTTGATGCTATAAGCGAGCGCACTCCTAACCTGTGCAAGCTGAGCCCAAGCGGTCACCACCATATGGAAGATCTCGGTCTTGCAGGCGGCATCCCTGCTCTCATGAACGAGCTCACAAAGATGGACCTCATACATAAGGACTGCATGACTGTTACAGGCAAGACTGTAGGAGAAAATATCGAGAACCGCCCTGTTCTCAACTATGATGTAATAAAGCACGTTGAGGCTCCTTACAGAAACAGAGGCGGTCTGGCTATCCTCCGCGGAAACCTCGCTCCTCTCGGCGCTGTAGTAAAGGAATCAGCAGTTGCTCCTGAGATGCTCGCTCATGACGGTCCTGCTGTTATCTTCAACTCTGAGGAAGAGGCTTCTGCCGCTATCTGGGGCAAGAAGATAAAGAAGGGCGATATCATCGTTATCAGATACGAAGGCCCTAAGGGCGGTCCCGGCATGAGAGAAATGCTTTCTCCGACTTCTTCGATCGCAGGCATGGGTCTCGACAAGGACGTAGCGCTCATCACAGACGGCAGATTCTCAGGCGCGTCAAGAGGTGCTTCTATCGGCCACGTTTCTCCTGAAGCTATGGCGGGAGGACTTATCGGACTCCTGAAGGACGGCGATACTATCCACATCGATATCCCTAACAGGATACTCGAAGTAAAGCTGAGCGACGAAGAGATAGAGAAGAGAAAGGCTGAGTATGTAAAGCCTGAGCCTAAGGTAAAGACAGGCTACCTCGCACGTTACGCAAAGCTCGTAACATCTGCAAATACAGGCGCGGTTCTCAGCGTAGACTAATCGTGAACTGCAGTGTGAATATTATCTGTCGGTTGCGGCAGCTAAGATTGCTGTAAATTAATATTTGAAATATTCGGCCTGCTGTGCTTTTATGCACAGCAGGTCTTTTACGTGCAAAATATATTTCTGCATGACTATGAAATTTAACAGCAGCTCATAAATTTGCTGATATCTTTTACCGTGAAGGCGTGTAATGTTACAAATACTATTCATTTGTGTGAAGTCCATTGAAATACAGGCTCTGTTGTGGCAAAATGAATTATTACTGCTCAGGGGGAATTTTCAAAACGTATGATAACTCAAATGATAAGCAAGTTAATAAATAAAGCTATAAATAAAAGGAGTACAGCGCTGGCGTTGTGCGGCATTGTGCTGATGTCGAGCGCGCCTGTTTACGCGCAGAGCGCGGCAGAATATCCGTCACAGCAGGCTGTCAGTATAGGAAAGCTGACTGCCGCTGTTGCAGCAGCTGTGGGGACAGGCTCCGGAAATCAGGCATCTGCGGCTATAAAAAACGCGCTTTTATCAGCAGATGGAGCATCGTCAGAGCAAGGCGCGGCGCTGCGTTCATTTCGCCGGCTTTCCTCAGAAACGGTCATGGCGACAGATAAGGGCGATGTCACTCGTACAGAAAGCGAAGCTTCTGATAGTGCCGTAACTGTAAAAAAACGTGTTTACGCTGGCCCAGGTCTGGGTGACTGCACGGTATATATGGAAAGGATCACTGCAGACAGCTCGTCTGCCGGGCAGACGCTCACCGTGTTTCAGCTTGGAGAAGGGCAGGGCATTGTAAGGAATTACGATATTACTTCTAAAAAATGGAAAATTGTTGAACTTACAGAAGGTACGCTGCCTTATGGAATGTATTTCATAAAAACCGGGAGTAGCGAGAGCATATTTATAACGCCGCAGGCGTATCGCAGCCGCGAAAACGGCATGGTAGAGTCTGTACTGGCATATAACGGAGCTATGCGTATCTCTAAGCAGAACGGAAGGTTTTATATTACTGTAAGCGTTCCGGCGCTGTCACAGGGAATGTTCTGTGATTTTACGGCGCTGTGCTCCGGATCGGCGCTTGTAAACTGGAATGATGCCTCTGATGTAAGCAAATGGGAAAACTACCGTTTTACGGATGACAACAGATGGTGCTATGACGGCTACTACTACAAGACTCCGTCAAATTATATCCCGTCAGGTACGAATTATTTCTACAAGCTTCCGGCGGCGCATATAACGGGAAAAATGGCGCGCAATAAAAACGACGCCGCGTCCCGCGCGTTCAGCCTTGCGATGATAGACGTCATGAAGGCGCGTTACAACAGCAGCGGCTACATACCGTCTGAAAACGGCAGCCAGTGGCTGCAGAGCACTTATAATATAGGAAAAGGATATTACGATACGCGCTTTAACACTGACTTTGCGCTCGCTATGATAAACGCAGGCGAGAATTTCGGGGCGAAGCAGTTTATAGACGATGCCGCGGTCTACGGAAAATTCCTCGTGTCATACGCGGCAAAGCGACATTATACCGTAGGAAGCGGCGAGTCAGAGGGATGGCTCATTGATGACTACTGGAACGAGAGCGGCAGCCCGAAGCGCACGCATGTATCGCTGAACCATCATACTGCAGAGGCTGCGTTCCTGTACAGGCTGGCTGACGCGACAGGCGACGCGTCATATGCCGAAACTGCAGAAAAAATGGTAAAGGGCATAGAAAATACTGCGGCTAAGTGGATAATGCCTGACGGGAATCTTTATTATTCATACGGAAACAACGGCCGGATGATAACGGGAGACTACCCTTATCTGACATATAATGATCTGCTGGAGCTGCAGAGGCTCTGGACAAAACGCCACGGAACAGCAAACGAAGCAGTATCAAAGCTGATGGCGAGCAAGCTCGTGTGGATGAACAAAAACGGTATCACAGGTTACAATAAATAAGTAACTTTTGATATATTCAAACGGACATCTGTCGTAACTGGAAAAAGGGGGAAATCAATGAAAGGGAAGACAAAAAGACTTATAGCTATCGCAGTCGTCGGTATAATGCTGCTGACAGTTTTTGGAAGCGCAGCGGCCTTTGCTGACACGACTGTTCTCTATCAGAAGTCAGAAAAGCAGGACATAACAGCGGGCCTGACATATGAAAAGAGCACAAGGCTCTACAAATCAGGCTGGCTCGACGTTTATGTACTGACGATGGACGCGTCAAATACAGATCTCTCGCTTGAGGTCCTTGAGGATGTAAACACTTACGGCGCAAAGAGCACAGTTGAAAAGCTGGCGAAGGATAACGGAGTTATCGCAGCCGTAAACGGAGACTTCTTTGGTTCGGGTTCTTTGAAATCGAGCATGGGTAATGTAGCAGAAGACGGAAGGGTAGTGGCTACTCAGAACTACTACAACTGGAACAACTGGCAGTACGCAGGCATATACGTTGACAGCGCGGGAACACCGTTCATAGATTACATAAAATCTACACTGTCAGTCGTAAACGCTGCAAATGTAACGCTCACTCTCGGAGCGAAGAATAAAGTCACAGACTTTTCAAAGCCTGTATATTTCGATCGCTCTGCGATCACGTCTACAGCAGCGATAGACGCTAAATATTCGTCACTCGTAAAAATGGTAGTTTCAAACGGCGGAATAACATACGTTTCACAGCCTGGAGAAACAGTTCAGGTCCCGGAAAACGGATTTATAATAGTCATGAACACATCGAGCCGTGACTATTATCTTCCATATTATAATGTAGGAACAGCGGTAAGCTTTTACGAAAACGAGGACTTTTACATAAGGCCTCAGAAAAATATAAGCGACATAGTTTTCGGCATGAGTGGAGGCGGCGAAGTCCTGAGAAACGGCGAGATAGTCCAGTACGGCTACACTGTAAGTCCTTCAACGAATCAGCCGAGAACGCTTATAGGAGTAAATAAAGAAAAATCAAAGATATATCTGGTATGCATAGACGGCAGAAAGAACGGAAAAGGCGCGACTAACTATGAATGCGGCGCCATACTTAAGGAATACGGCGTTTATGACGCAATACAAATGGACGGCGGCGGATCGACAACTATGGCTGTACAGAAAAACGGCGATTCGACTGTATCCGTAGTTAACGTACCGAGCGAAGGCACGCAGCGCGCCGTTGCAAACGGTATAGGCATAAAGGCGAACGGCCCTGCAGGCACTCCTGTCATGGTAACAGCGTCAGTTGCTGATTCTGAGGACAATATAATGTTCAACGGATTCGCATCAACGATAAACGCTGCAGTTTATGACGGTCAGCTCAATAAAATGAACGTAACTCCGCAGTACAGCTCATCGCTTAAGGGGACATGGAGCGGCAGCGCGTTCACTCCTGCTGAGACAGGAAACGGTACGGTAACAGTGACGTATGGAGATATCAGCAAAACAATAGATGTAACTGTGCTTAAAGGCGTAGCAGCGCTCCGTGCTGAAGCATACTCATATGCGCTCGTAATAGGACAGAAAACAGCGCTGACGGCAAAGGCTATAAATCCTGAGGGCTATTCGCTCGACATCGCCCAGAGCGATGTAACGTGGTCTGTAGATGATTCAGGCGTGGGACATATAGACAACGGCTCGTTCGTAGCTGACAAGGACGGTCTGTGTACCGTTACGGCAAAATCCGAAAAATACGGTGTTACGGGAACACTTCAAATAAACGTAGGCAAGAAATACGTAGCGATAAACAGCTTCGAAGGCCCGCGCAACATAGTCAACACTTACTATCCGTCATCAGACAGCGGCATAAGCGGCGGCGGAGCCATAGACGGTACCATAAGCAAGGACGGACGATCATCCCTGAGGATAGATTACAGCTTCAAGCCTGATACTGTAACGACTCAGTGCGTATACGCAAGCCTGGAAAAGAACGAGATACTTTTCCCTTCAGACGTGTCAGATTTCGAGATATGGTACAAGGGCGACGGCAGTGGCAACGCGCTTAAAGCGGTAATAAATTACGGCTCTGGACAGTCAGCAGATGTAACTATTGCAGATAAAATGACAGGAACAGACTGGACGCAGGCAAAAGTATCGCTTCCTTCAGGCGCGACTGACAACGTAAGATTAGGCAAGATATACGTAGCCTCATACGGCACAGACGGGACGTCTGTAAAGGGCTCAGTCTATGTTGATTATATTACTGCCCAGGCTGTAGTAGGCGACGCGGGCGGTCCTGCTTCAGCGAGCGCGACAGACTACATGGCCGCCGACCTTGACAAGCTGACAGGCTCATATACTGCGATTTCGTCAGCAGCGCCGACGCAGAATACGTACTCAAATAACACGAGCGGAAACTTTACAGTACTCACACTCGGAGTAACTAACGGCAGCCTGACTAAAAACAACGAAAAGCAGTGGTCTTACATCTCTGAGGTCATGAGCGCGTCATACACAGCTAAGAACCTTGTAATAAAAATGAACGTAAGTCCGTGGTCAGGAATAACTGACGTAAAGGAGCGCACGGCGCTCCACGATCTGCTTAAAACAGCCGGCAGAAAGTACGGCAAAAATGTCGTGGTACTCTTCCCTAACGGAAAGAACGGAGTCGAGATAAAAGACGGTGTAAGGTATATAGCGGTAGCTTCATCATCAGGCATCGACTTCAAGGGCGACAGCGAAAATATGTACTATGAATTCAGATAAATGTCATAAATGTGCGGGCCTCGCGGCCCGTGCATGATATGCAGATCTTAAAAGACGGAAAACAAGAAAGTAAAAGGTTATGGCAGAAAATTCCAAAGGAGCGATAGCTAAGGATACAGTAGTTTATATGATCGCGAAAATGATAGAGGCTGTAGTCGGCATAGTTACTATGTCAGCGATGTCCTACCTTTTCCGCAAGGCCCAGATGGGATATTACTCCACTGTAAACATAGCTGTCACGATGATAGCGCTCCTGGCTGTGCAGTGGCTCAACCAGTCAGTGCTTAGATATATAAATAAATATGATATAGCAAATAAAAAAGATATATTTATTTCAACTGTGATAAATTCGTGGATGAAAGTCAATGCCGGAGTGGTGGCCGCGGCTGCGGCCGTGGTGGTAGCTCTTAAGGTTGCTTCAGCATATTCGGATGCGCTTGCTTCATTTATGTCTGTTTATACGCCGGGCGTGTTCGTTTGCGGTATATTGTGGTTCATTACATATAATACCGCGCAGCTCATGATAGCTATGCTGGCTGCGCTGCGAAAGGCAAGAGTTAACCTGCTTCTCTCAGTGATAACAGTATGCGGCAGGCTTGCGCTCATGGTGCTTTTCTGTATGATGTGGGGCAGCCGCATAGAATGGATATTCCTGAGCTACTTCATAACTGACGGCGTAGTATCTCTTATAGCTATGAGAGAGCTCAGGCTGCTTTCATATACAGGGGCAAGGTCAGACAAGGGTATACTTGCAGAACTCAAGGCCTATGGGCTGCCGCTCATGGGCAACCAGTTCGCGACGACTATCCTTAACAAGTCTGACGTTTATATCGTAATGATCGCTCTGGGCGCGGGAGCGTCCGGCATATATCAGACGAATTATTCGCTGATAGCTACGGCGTTTACTCTCATAAATGCTGCTATGATGCGCGGCTGCTATCCGACTATACTGAGAAAGTGGTCAGAGGGTAAAAAAGACGAGGTGCAGACGCTTCTTAACACAGCTGTAAGGATGTATCTTCTTATAGCAGTGCCTGCAGTGGCAGGCGTATGGGCTGTGAGCTATCAGGCTGCATATGCGCTTTTTGCTCCTGAGTATGTAGAGGGACATGTTGTAATGTTCTGGGTGGCTTTGGGAATGATGTTCCTTGGACTTACAGAATATTCTATTAAAAACTGGGAGCTTCATGCAAATACATCAGCGATATTTAAGCGCAGCATGATAGGCGGCGTTGTGAACGTTGGACTGAATCTCGTCCTTGTAAAGCTGCTTGACAGCTATTTTATAGCGTCGGTGACGACGTTCCTGGGATTTTTCGTATATTTCCTGCTTGCTGTATTTGGTACCAGAAAGCATCTTATATGGCATATAAAGGCAAGAAGCCTCTTTAATATACTTCTGTCTGCCGCCGTTATGGCAGGCGTGATAAAATTAATGGAGAGCGTGCTGCCTGAGGGTAAATTATATTTGGCTTTATTTATATTCTGTGGTATCATTGTGTACGGATTGATGCTGACTCTTACGGGCGAAGTGCGCGATGAGCTCAGTATTATAAGGGCAAAACTCATCAGGAAGTGATCCTGGCGGGAAATGAATGAAACATTTTTATGTTAATATAAGAAAGGAAGCAATCAGATGAAGAAAAGCATTTGCGTGATCGGCATAGGCTATGTAGGTCTTCCTACTGCGGCTATGTTCGCGACTCATGGTCATCAGGTCGTAGGATATGATGTGAATGAAAAAGCAATCGATGCTCTCAATAAGGGTGAGACTATCATCGAAGAGCCTTTCCTCGGCGACATGGTAAAACAGGCCGTAGCAGAAGGACACCTCGTTGGTTCTACTGAATGCCCTGTTGGCAGCGATGTATATATCATTTCAGTTCCGACACCTATCAATCCTGATAAGACAGCCGATATGAGGTTTGTCGAATCAGCTACAAGAACAATAACTCCGTGTCTCAGACCGGGAGCAATAGTAGTTCTGGAGTCTACATCTCCACCAAGAACTGTTACAGATCTTATGCTGCCTATACTTAAGGAATCAGGTCTTACACCTGGTGAAGATCTGTTCGTAGCGCACTCTCCTGAAAGGATACTTCCGGGAAAAGCGCTCGAAGAGCTCAGAACAAACAGCCGTATCGTAGGCGGCATAACTGAAGAATCAGCGCAGAAGGTCAGGGATGTATATAAGAGCTTCGTTGAAGGCGAGATATTACTTACTGACTCTACTACAGCTGAAATGTGCAAGCTTATGGAAAATACATTCAGAGATGTAAATATCGCCCTCGCTAACGAGCTCGCAAAGATGAGTGAAGAAGTAGGCGTAAACTGCTGGGATGTTATCCGTATGGCTAACCAGCATCCAAGAGTAAACTTCCTGGATCCCGGTCCGGGCGTAGGCGGCCACTGCATTCCGCTCGATCCATGGTTCCTCGTTGAAAAGTGCGAGAACGCTAAGCTCATAAAGCAGGCAAGACTCAACAACGATTCAATGCCTGCATACGTTCTTTCAAAGCTTGAAGCGCTTTTAGGCGGTCTTAAGGGCAAGAGAGTTGCATTATTCGGCGTTACATACAAGCCTAATATCGATGATATCAGAGAATCACCGATCATGCATCTCAAGGATCTCCTCCTCGAAGCAGGTGCTGAGGTAAGGATCTGCGATCCTCACGCTGCACGTAAGCTTGACGTGACTTATGATGCATATGACGCATGCGATGGAAGCGATATCGCTGTTCTCGGTGTAAACCACGAGCAGTTCAGGAATATTGACTTCGAAAAAATGGCAGAAAAGCTGTCAAACAAGGTTGTATTCGATACAAGAAACTTCTGGGACAGAGAAGCTGTCGAAAAGGCAGGAATAAAATACGTACTTCTCGGTGACTACAGAAGATAATTATCTGTTTCCGCAGCCGGGAAATATTCAGGGTTGTTGCAAGAAAATATGTAAAAATGCAACAACCCTTTTCGTATATATGGTTATGGTAATTTTAAGATGAAAAAAGTATTAATGATAGCAAATCAGTTTCCGCCTATGGGCGGAGCAGGCGTGCAGCGCAGTGTAAAGTTCGTTAAGCACCTGCGCACATTCGGATATGAGCCTGTTGTACTGACGCGCGATATCGGAAACATGCAGCTTAAGGATGAAACGCTTATGGCTGATGTACCTGACGGTATAAAGATATACAGGACAAAGCCGCTCGAATCACCTGAACTTGGTGGAATTATGAGGATACCGGGTAAGGTCCTCGGAAAGATAGTTATACCTGATACTGCATATTTCTGGTACCGTAATTCAAGGAAAAAGGCACTTGAAATAGTTAAGAATGAAAATATAGATATAGTCTATACGACATCCGCCCCTTACAGCGATCATCTTCTCGGAATGTATATAAAGGAACATATGCCTTCTGTAAAATGGGCAGCTGATTTCAGAGACGAATGGACAAATAATCCGTATTTTCTTGATAATCCGAGAAATCCGGTGAGGACTAAGATAGAAAAAGATATGGAGCACCGAGTTATGACGGAGGCAGATCTCCTTATAACGAATACTCCGGTGATGAGAGCAAACTTCATAAGAAATAATGATATATCTGGCGACAACTTCGTTGTTATACCTAACGGATATGATATAGAAGATTTTACAGGAATGGATACTGCTTCCATGCCTCACAATGAAAAGTTCACTATGGTATATACAGGCGCGCTTTACGGACGACGCAAGCCGGATAATTTCTTCAAAGCGCTCAGCGAGCTCAAAAAAGAAGGCTCTGTCGATACGGGACGTATCGAGGTAAGGCTCATAGGCAATTATCATAATGATAAGCTTCAGGCTCAGATAGACAGCTTCGATCTTACTGAATGCATCAGGATCATAGGGTATGTGCCTCATAACGTCTGCATATCGCATCAGATATCGGCGGACGCACTCATCCTCATAGAAGGAAGCGGACGCGGCGCTGACGCATTCTACACGGGAAAGATATTCGAGTATATGAATACTAACCGCCCTGTAATAGCAGTGCTCCCGCACGGCTGTGCGGCAGACCTTGTAAGAGAGAGCCGTATAGGAGAAGTGGCTGACGCAGACAGCGTTGAAGAGATAAAGAAGGTCATAAAAGATCTTTACGATCAGTGGACTGACGGAACGTTATCTTTCTCTCCGGACCGCAGCGTAATAGAGCGTTATGAGAGGAAGAAACTTACAGAGGCTCTGGCAGAAGCGTTTGACAGTGTCTGCGCTAAGAACTGATGGTGACTGGATATGAAAATTCTTCATTTCATAAGCGGAGGCGATACAGGGGGAGCTAAAACTCACGTATTTACTCTGCTGACAAATCTTAAAGAAAGAAATATAGACGTAGAGCTGCTGTGCATAATGGAAAGCTCGTTTACAGAAGAGGCTCGTAAGCTTGGTCTCAAGGTGACTGTGATACCTCAGGTAAAGAGATACGATCTTACTGTAAATCAGAAGATATGTCGTTATATAAATGAAAGCGGCTGCGATCTGCTGCACTGCCACGGAGCGCGCGCAAATTTCATAGTGATGTTTATCATGAAAAAGATACGCGTTCCTGCGATAACTACCATACACAGCAATTACAAGCTTGATTTCAAGGGAAACCGCAGAAAGCAGATGCTGTACACGCCTATGAATGCAATGGCGCTTAAGAAATTCAGACATATGCTGTGCGTCACTCAGAATCTAAAGGATATAATGGTAGAAAACGGCTTCAGAGCCGAATATATAGATGTCATATACAATGGTATCTATTTCGGACCTGATATACAGACTCTTTCTGAGGAAGATTTTTTCAAGGCTGTTGGCGTAAAACGCGATCCTGCTAAAAAATATGTAGGGATAGCGGCCAGGCTTAACGCAATAAAGGGCTTTGATATATTTCTCAGGTCAGCGGAGCTGACGTCCTCAAGGAGGAATGACATTGATTATCTTATTCTTGGCGGCGGAGAACTGTGGGACGAGTGTCAGTCATTCATTAAGGAAAAGGGGCTTACCGACAGAGTGCACATGCCGGGTATGATAAACGATCCCGTAATAATGAACAGTTTCTATAAATATATAGACATAAATACGCTGAGCTCATACTCAGAGGGATTTCCTTATGCGCTGCTTGAGGGAGCGCGCATGAAAACTGCGACTGTTTCAACAAATGTCGGCGGCATACCTGAAATGATAACTGACGGGAAAACAGGCTATCTGGTACCGTCGGGAGATGCGGAGGCTTTTGCTGAGAAGATAGAGCTTCTGTGCAGTGATGATGAGCTGAGAAGGCGTATGGGTGAAGCTTTTTACGAGGATGCTGACGCCAGATTTTCAGTAAAGTCTATGATAGACACGCATATAGACATATACAGCAGAATTATAGCAGAGGAAGGTAGAAGGTAAATGAAATTAATAGACGAAAAGGGACGCATATTCAGCAAGGTAAACATAGTTGACCTTATCGTGATACTTGTGATCGTAGCTGTCATAGCGGCTGCTGCGGTAAAGATAACTACAGGCAGGACGACTGACAGCGTTGCAGGCAATGAGGCTGCCCAGTCTGAACAGCAGTACTGCTATGCCACTATAATAGCCAGGCTCCAGCCTGAAGAAGTAGGAACCAATCTGAAAGTAGGAGACCACCTCGTTGCAAACGGCGGCTACACAGACGCTGAGATAGTTGATGTCCAGATGAAGCCTGCTGATTACGTAGGCGTAAATGCAGAGGGTCAGACTGTAAAGAGCGAACATCCTATGTGGAAGGATATAACAGTTGTAGCAAAGCAGAAGCTCGATCCTTCAGACGTTACGCTCAAGCTTGGCGGACAGGAGATAAGAGTCGGATATGATTTCATACTGAAGACTCAGATGGTTGAAACAAAGGCTACTGTAAGAAACATTGAATGGAAGTCAGAGTAATGATCGATATTTTAAAGCAGAGCGCCGTGTTTTCGCTTGTAATGAGCATCGTGGGATGTTTTTCAGCGGCATGGCGGGACAGCCGCCTGAAACGCTGTGCTGACGCGGTCGTCAGATGCTGGCGCGCAAGCGTTACAGGGCGTATTTTTAAAAATTACATTGAAAAAGAGCCTTTTTATCTGAACAGTGTGACATATCGTATCATAAAAACGGTATTCAGCTTCTTTGACCGTATATTCGGATGGCTCCATAATGCTTTTTCATGGCTGGGACGTATATGCGCATTTGCATCGCGCTCATGGAGAGGATCTGTCATATACAGGGCATTTACATCTGACGGGCTGATCGGAAAAAGCCTTTGCGGAAGGACGATATGCAGGACAGCTTCATGGGCGGTCGGCAGGAAATACGATCTTTTGGTATTTGTGCTGGCAGCATACGGTATCATCGATGTTGTATTCAGAAAGCTGAATGCAACGCTCGGAAGCGTGTGGGACGAGATGTTCCTCATACTCCTTGTTCTCATGTGCATTTTCAAGTGGACAGCTGACAGAAGGGACTACAGGCTTAAGACATCTCCTGTAGATATGCCTCTGATCATGTTTATCGGCGTCATGCTGTTCTGCCTGATATTCAATTCACATGACTTTGCAGTATCAGTAGAAGGCTTCAGAGCGATAGTCCAGTATATGCTCTGGTATTTTGTAGTGATCCAGCTCATAAAGGGCGAGGACAGCGCAAAAGCTATAACAGCATTCTTCGTTGTTACGGTAGCGGCGCTTGCAGTTTACGGCGTTTATCAGTACGCTGTTGGCGTTGAGATGCCTGCAGGCTGGACAGATCATAACGAAGCATCGCTCAGAACGAGAGTATTTGCTATATTTACGAGCCCTAACGTATTCGGTTCGCTTCTGACGCTTGCGGCGCCTATGTCAGTGTCGATGATGCTCATAAGCAAGTCGCGCGCAGCAAAAGCCGCATTCGGCGCGATGACGCTCTTCATAGCTGCCAGCCTTGCGTTCACGTTCTCAAGAGGCGCGTGGATAGGCTTTATGGTAGCCGTAGGTGTTTATGTCCTTGTAAAGGACAAGAGGCTGATAATACCTTGCGTAGTTGCAGCAGTCCTCATAGCAGTGCTCGTCCCGAGCATAAGCGGAAGGATCGGCTATATGCTCAGTCCTGAGTATATAGAATCATCACTTCGCGGCGGACGTCTCGTAAGATGGATGACCGGATTGAAGATATTTGCAGATTATCCTGTACTTGGTATAGGCCTGGGACAGTTCGGCGGCGCTGTAGCTATGAACAACAACATAAGCGTTATAGTTGACAACCAGGTCACAGAAGCGTTTTACATGGACAATTATATGCTGAAAACTGCTGTAGAGTCAGGTCTTGTAGGCTTTACTGCATTCATGGCTCTTATGTACTCAGTATTTATAAACGGTCTCAGGACTGTAAGGACAGCAGCTACAGACGTTTCAAAGGAACTGGCTACAGGCATACTTGCAGGGCTCTGCGGCATCATAGTACACAACTTCGTAGAAAACATATTTGAAGTACCTATGATGACGAGTCTCTTCTGGACGTTCACAGCAGTTCTGATGAGCATATGGCTTTACGGACGTAAAAACAGAAGTGAAGCAGGAAGCGCAGTAGCGTGAGCCTGTTCAGTATGACAATGACAGTTTCATATTTTCAGGGGTGATGAACATGGTGACTATTCTCATAGCAGGATATCACGGATTCGGTAACTGCGGAGATGAAGCTATCCTGAGAGCTATGGTGACGAGCTTCAGAAGGATGGCTGATGATATCGATATAGTTGCACTTAGCAATGATCCGGATTTTACAAAAAAAGAATATAATATAGAAGCTGTTCAGAGATTTAAGATGAAAGAGGTCCTGTCTGCAGTAAAGAAGTGTGACATTCTTGTCCTTGGCGGGGGTACGCTCCTTCAGGACGGAACGAGCACTCGTTCACTTGTTTATTATCTGAGCATAGTAAAAGCGGCAGAGATATTCGGAAAAAGAGTCATGCTTTACGCAAACGGCATAGGGCCTGTTGATGGAAAGATAAACAGATGCCTTATGCGGCGCGTACTGAAAAAAGCTGAATGCATAACGCTTCGCGAAAAGCTTTCATGCAACGATCTCAATAATATAGGCGTAAAAAACGAAAATACGATCGTCACAGCCGATCCTGCGTTCAGACTTGAAGGCGTTGAGCCAGAAGATGCGGAAAATCTGCTGCAAAAGGCCGGCGTACCGCCCGGAGACAAAAAAAGGATAGGCGTTTCAGTCAGAGCATGGAACAAGGCGAGATACGGTGACGATTATTGTGCGAAGATCGCAGAAGCATGTGATATAATGAGCGAAAAGGGTTATGAGATCGTATTTATACCGATGCAGTATCCGAGCGATATAGCTGTTTCGGATAAGATCGCAGCTATGATGAAGAACGAAGCTCATGTGCTCAGAGCGAAATATACGCCTGAAGAGATACTAAGCATAATAGGATGCTGTGACGCGATGCTCAGCATGCGTCTTCATGCGCTTATTTTTGCAGCAGTCACGAATATTCCTATGGCCGGCATCATATAC
>JABLTO010064358.1_pt1 | contig 15191 bp, 14 predicted proteins | sample 7160091 | NCBI WGS metagenome assembly JABLTO01 (sample SAMN14651225, study PRJNA627086) | human gut metagenome | isolation source: feces | host: Homo sapiens
CCGGTGGCAATCGCCATTGTGTAATAGGCTTTGTACAGAATCGGTTCGTCCATAATAATTTTCAATAGTCGCTGCATTTCGTACTTCTGCGGAATATGCTGTTTCTCTTTCTCCGCACATCTCTTGCGGGCGCGGTGCGCGGGGTTGAACGGAATAATGTCGTTTTTCTTGGCATCCTCCAACACCGAGGAAACGGTTTCCAGATATTTCAGAACAGTTGTTTCCTTGATGCGGTTTCCACCGCGTCCGGGACGCTTGCGCAACTCCTCGCACATTTCCTCCAACGTCAGCGGGCGGATTTTGGCAAGCGGAATACCGCCAATCAGCGGGTAAACAATATCCAGATTGCGTTTGTACCCTGCGTAGGTGGTAGCCTTAAAGAACGGCTGCTACCGCTTCAGCCAGTTTTCGGCGTACTGTTCAAAGTGGGTCTGGTCGCTTTCTTCTACGCCATACTTGAACTTTTTCTCGATGCGCTCGGCCTCAGCCATAACATACTGCTGAATCCCACGCTTGGGGACTTCCGGCGGTACGGTTATCGTTTGTGCCCTCATCCGCTTCTGCCCGTTGACCTTATAGCCGTTGCAGACTGTGATTTTGAATTTACGTTCGGATTTCTGTTTGATGTAAGTCATTATACCTCCTTGCCGTGCGCACATACAGCAACAGCCTTTCCTTTGCTATATGTCAAGCAACAGGAAGGCTGTTATATTATTTTGGTCTACGAGATTTCACTAGTAAGCCAAAAAGTAAAGACCCTGCACATTTCTGTGCAGAGCCATAGTGCTTTGAACCCGAATTTATTTTAGCTGTTCTTCGACTTCATGCCGACATGGCATGGATCGAATTGCTCCTCGGCGCGTCGTGACGAGACGTGCAGCCGCACTAGCAAACGTAATCATTTCAGCCAACTGATCTTCGCTTAAATTTTCGATGCCATGATCAAGAACATATGCTAATACACAACCGCAGTATGTATCGCCGGCACCTGTTGTTTCGATGACTTTGCCAGACCCAAGGCTTGGACGCTGAACTCTCATATCCTTGTAATAGGAAACGCTGCCTGCAGGACCAAGGGTAACATTGAACAGCTTAATATTCGGAAACTGCCGGCGCAGCATCTGTGCGCCCTTCGTCAAATCCGTTTCCCCTGTTAGGAACTCTACTTCATTATCAGCAATTTTCAAAATATCACACTGCGCGAGTCCCCACTCTATCTGAGCCTTTGCCTCGGTCAAATCGTTCCATAATGGTGGGCGCAGGTTCGGATCAAAGGAAATACGGCTCCCGGATGCCTTGGCACAGGCAATGGCCTTATGGGTAGCCTCTCTCACAGGCTCATTGGTCAGCGAGAGGGTTCCGAAATGGAAGATTCTTGTGTCCTGAATAAGATCTTCCGGCACCTCGTCAGCCGTCAGCATACAGTCCGCGCCCGGAGAACGGTAGAAGGAGAAGTCCCGGTCTCCGTCAGGGGCTGTATGTACAAACGCTAAGGTTGTGGGAATTCTCGGATCTACGGCTAAACCGCGCAGATCAATGCCAGCCTGTTCTGCAACATTCTTCAACATAGCACCATGAAAGTCATTGCCAACCTTGCCCACAAAGGCAGTTCGTTTGCCCAGCTTGGCCAGCATGGCCAGTACATTGCAAGGGGCACCACCGGGATTGGCCTCAAAAATCGGGTTACCCTGCTGAGACTGACCATTCTCGGTAAAGTCAACTAAGAGTTCACCAAGTGCCACAACATCAAACATAGATCTGTCCCCTCTCCATTGTTATGGGTTTGAGATTCCACCCTGTAATTGCACAGGGGTGATCAGCTCTCACATATAACTCGATTTTGTCGCTGTCAGGATAAAACCGAGTTGAAAATACAACTGTGCCATCATTGACAAATATCTCTACGCTTGAGGTGTCGATCCAAAGTCTGACATTTTTTACTCCCTTGACTTTGGCTTTGCGTTCGGTTCGACCGGAGCCTGTCTCATCGGTAAAGTATAAGCGCAAAACCGAATCATTTTGTTCAAATGCAAAATGAAGACCGGTGCCAAGCATTAGATCAAACGAACTGTTATCAGGATTCTGCAATGCAAGCTCACAAGGCAAAAGAAGCTTTGCAGACTCTTCGACGGAGAAGGAACTCATGCGGAGCTGTTCGATTTCCTTTACGGGTATTTGATACAGAATGCCGTTTTTTTCTGTGATAACACGAGGCAATGTTTGCGCGTGTTGCCAACCATATTTAATGGTTGGGTTACTGTATCCGGCCAATGCATCCATGCCCATCCAACCATATAAAATTCGACGTCCATCGGGCGCGGCAAAGGTTTGAGGAGCATAAAAATCAAAGCCTTTATCCCATTCGGTATAGGTAAAATTGGGTTCGTCACGCATATTTGTCCAAACAGATTGGAATACGTTTGCATAACGGAATTCCTCGGAAGGGATTCCCTGAGGAGACAACGAAAGATAATTGGAATCATTGATCTTGAATACGTCAGGGCATTCCCACATATAACCAAAATCTTTGCCGGGGACCATCATTCTCTCAAAATCCCAATGATCCAAATCAGCAGAATGATATATCAATACGGCTCCGGTTTCATTGATGGTTTGTGCGCCCAGAACCATGCGATACTCGCTGCCATCTTTCCACACTTTGGGATCACGAATTTGGCAACTACAAGCTTGTGGATACTCCTCCGAAGAAATCACAACTTCCTTTTCGGAAAAATGGAATCCATCCTTTGATGTAACATGTATAACGGAAAATGCACGCGGAGGGTTGCCTTGTAAAAAGAGATTTCCCGAACAAAAGACATGCAAAACATCATCCTTTACGATGGCAGATCCAGAATATTCACCATGGCAGTCGAAAGGCTGATCAGGAATCAGCGGAGTGCCCCAATAGGTCCAATGCAGCATATCCGGGCTTGTGTAATGACCCCAATATTTGAGTCCGCCTTCCGGGCTGGAAGGCGCATATTGAAAAAACACATGCCACAGACCTTTGAACCAACACAAACCGTTTGGATCATTCATAAAACCGGTAGGAGGCATTAAATGTAGGCGCAAACGCCATTTATCGTTCTCGTGTGCTTCCTGCGTTTTCTCACATGAACTCAAATATTGTTGTAACACAGTTGTCAGAACATTCATGGAAGTTATCCTTTCAAACCAGAAGTGCTAATACCTTCAACGAGGTATTTCTGGAAGAAGATAAAGATAAGAACAGCGGGCAGAATGGAGAGCGTAGACATTGCAAACATTGCACCATAATCAGAAGAAGAACTCGGATCACAGAACAGCTTAAGTGCTAAGCAGACCGGGTAGTTTTCCGTGCTATTGATGTATAACAGGGCAGAAAGAAAATCGTCCCATCGCCACATAAAAGAGAAAATTGCGCCGGTAATAAGTGCAGGTACCATCAATGGTAAAATGATGCGCCCGAAAACGCCATAATAGCTGCAACCATCTATAACTGCTGCCTCATCAAGTTCCCGAGGAATGCCATCAATGAAATTTTTCATCAAGTAGGTAAAGAATCCCTGGGTAGCAAAGAAAAACGGTACAATCAGGGGAAGATAAGTGCCAACCCAACCCAATTTTTGATACCACAGATATTGAGGGATCATTAACACCTGTGCGGGCAGCATCATCGTTACAAGCATAGCGGCAAACAAGATGCCTTTACATTTGAAATTACAACGGGAAAAACCATATGCAACGATAGCAGAAGACAGCAGCGTACCAATTGTTGCAAGAATCACCAGGAAGAAGGAGTTACAGAAAAACTTCCCAAAAGTAAAGGCGCCAATTCCGCGCCATCCGTTGGCATAGTTTTCAAGCGTAAATTGCTCTGGTATAAGAGAACCGGCGGTTTGAAAAATGGTTGATGTCGGCTTGAACGAACTGCAAACCATCCAAACCAGCGGATAGATCATAATAAGACCAATACCACATACAATAATATGGTACAAGACTTTTCCAAGCATTTTTTTTGAATGCATAATCAAATGCCTCCCTCATAAACCCAGAACTTTTTGGTAGCAAACAGAATAGCTGTAATCGTACCAATAACCATCAGCATAATCCATGCAAGTGCGGCACCGTAACCTGTATTATAGAACTCAAACGACTGCTGATACATATAAACCGTGTAGAACAAAGTAGAATTCATGGGCTTGCCTTGAGTGATAATGTAGCACTGTGTAAATGCCAAAAAGCCATTGATCATCTGCATAACCAGGTTGAAAAAGATGGTGGGTGTTAACAGTGGCAATGTGATCTTAAAGAAAGTGCGGACCTTATTTGCACCATCAATTTCAGCAGCCTCATACAGAGAAGCAGGGATTTGTTTTAAGGCAGAGAGGAAAATCAGCATAGAAGATCCAAACTGCCAAATGGACAACAGAATCAGGGTCCAAATGGCGGTGCTGGTATTACCGAGGAAAGGATAATTGGTTCCTAAAATCTGATTGATGACGCCATCCGTTGCGAACATGCGTTTCCACAAAATAGAAACTGCCACAGAACCGCCGATGATGGAAGGAAGATAATAAGCAGCTCGATAAAAAGCATTTGCCTTAGAGGTCTTTTGAAGTAGGAGGGCAACAATCAATGCAAATACCAGACGAAGCGGAACCGAAACCAGTGCAAAGAAAAACGTAACTTTCATAGAGGTCCAAAATAAAGGATCTGCTGTAAAAGCATTCACATAGTTTTTAAAACCTGCAAAGGTCGGAGTGGACAGCACACTATAGTTGCACAGAGAGTAATACAGACTCATTCCCATCGGAATTAACAAGAAAGCGAAAAGGCCGATGATAAAAGGTGAAGTGCAAACAAGACCGGCGACATGCTCCTGATTAAGAGTTTGGGCCAAAGATTTTGAAGACTTATTCACGCGGAAACTCCTCCTTAAATAGTTTAAACTACAAAATATGCCGGGCCGAGCATCTCTTGCCCGGCCCGGCAAAATCAGAAGAAAACTATGATGTAATTAGCCTGCCTTTGCAGCAAGGAATGCGTTACCCTGCGTAAAGAACTGCTCAGAGGCTTCCTGTGCGGTAATCTGACCATAGCAAAGCTGCTCTTCCAACTGTTTCAGCAGGTTGATGGCCTCAGAAGTACCCTCCGGAGGAGCGGCGTTAATTTGAGAACAATTAGGAGCAATAACGTTCTTAATAAATGTCATACCACTTTGAGTGCCTGCGTCCAAATCAGGTGCAATTGCATCGGCAACTACAGTGCTGGCAGGGACACCACGCTCAGCAAGCAAAATCTTATTTGCGTCAACAGAGTTGGTAAAGAAATCAATCACCTTTGCGGCTTCAACGGGATCTTTGCTGTCAGAGGAGACGCAGAAGAACTGACCAGGCTTGAGGTAATTGGACTTTTTCGCATCATCGCTCGGCCATGTCGTAATACCCAGTTCCATGCCTTCCGGTGCAGCTGCCTGAATTGCACTCAGAGAGTTAGTCCAAAGGAAAGTGCACCAGGAACGGTTGGCAGGATCAGAACCATAAACCAGCGGATCCTGCTCAATGGTACCAATATTACGCTCGGCAAAAGAACTTGCAGAAAGCATCCAGCCTTCCTTAATACCATCCTCAAATACGCCGAAGTACTGGTTGAAGTCATCGGCTGATGCTGCGCCGAGTTTCCCGTTTTCAAACAGGGTGATATCCTTTGCACGCAGAACATATTCGAGGTTGTTTTCGCCCTGATTGTAATAGTAATTGCTCTTGTAACCAGTCTTTTCATAGACTTCCTTGCACAGAGCCTTGAACTCATCGACGGTCATGTTATCCTTTACCGTAATGCCGTTTTCATCCAGCAAGGTTTTGTTATAAACCAGAGCAGGCGCATTTTCACCGATGCAGATGGCATACAAACCACCGTCAGAGCCTTTGCCGGTGTTCAGAATTCCTTCATCAATATTGGAAACATCAAGGGTACCATCCTCTACATAGGGAGTCAAATCAGTCAGCAGACCGTTCTTGATGTACTGATCCAGGTACTTATAGTCCATCTGGATAACATCAGGGAGAGCCTTTCCGGCAGAGGCAGTAGCAAGCTTATTCCAGTAATCTGCCCACTCAGCCACCTGGGGGTCAAAGGTGACGCCGGGGTTTTGCTCCGCATAGAGATTCAGTGTAGAGATCGTGCGCTCATTGCGCGTTTGGTTTCCCCACCATGTTACAGTGAGTTTTTTCTCCCCAGAGGTGTTGCTATCGACGGCAGCTTCCGAAGTGGCAGCGCCTGCTGCCGTGGAGGCAGATGCAGTGTTGCTTCCGCCGCAAGCAGCCAAGCCGAGAGCCATTGCTCCGGCCATGGTTGCGGCCGCGATTTTCTTGAATTTCATAATCGTTCTCCTTCCGTGTTCAGTTGCATTGGGAACCTGTGGTTCCCTCTCCTGATGACACCATCATTGTACCAGACATGATCTTTAAAATGAATCCGAAAAACCGATGCGTATTTCAGAATTTCCGAGGTTTTTAATGAGAGTCCTTTTCTTTGCTTTTCGTATATGCTACACTATTTTATAAGGAAGATAACACAAATTCAACAGTCTAAACACAGGGGGAAGCGTATGCATCTACGTCGATTTTTTCAGGACGTTCCTCTAAAAAAGAAATTGCAGCTGCTGGTTTCTATTCTGGCACTTACATTCGTCATCTGCTTTTCATTTGGAATAGAACTGGTTTCTAATGCTGCAAATAAAAACCTACAGGAATCTGCAGTCGCCAGCTTATCGGGAGCCGGAGCGCAAATTGCCAGACAGCTTACTGCTCTCGAAGACATTTCTAATATGATTTTAGCAGACAGCACCGTGCAGGATTCCTTGACCAAGGCATCGTTGCGTGAGATTGACTATTTTCAATACCGCCGCAGCTTTGAAGCTATGCACAACATCGTACAATATTATCAAAACCAGTTTTATGGTAATTATCTGGACTGTATTTGCGTTATAAATGATTACTATGCCACCTATAGCGCATCGCCTTACATTTCTTCACTTCCGAATGATATCATACAAGACCTATCCATAAAGGCTGCTGCAGGGGGTGGTGCACCGGTATTTGTTACGGATTATATTGATCAGTACGATCTCTTTTTGGTGAGAGAAATCAGGGAAATCAATGAGCTTTCGTTAAAGCACCTTGGCTTTATGGTATTATGCATTGATTTGGATTCTCTTGTAAAAGATACGACTTCGTGGACGAGCCAGTATGACGACCCCGACTTTTTTATCTTTGACGGACAAAGGCTGGTGTATAGTTCTGATCCTTCAGAGGAGTTTTTGACCCCACATAATTATCATAAAAATAGCTATTTGGTAGAAATGTCTTCTGGAGCGTCGCACTTCTTTGTTCAGAAGAGCCTTGAGTTGACAGGGTGGAATTGTGAGATATCTATCCCCTATGATACAATCAATCATTCTATTAAATCAGCCACTTTAATATCTTTCTGTGTTATGGCATTGGTTTTGAGCTGTATGATACTACTCACAAATTACCTTTTAGATACTATTACAGTTCGGGTATCCTCCATCAATAACAAAATGAGGCGCTTCGGTGCAGACCATCACGATTTATCGGCTCCCCCGGAAGATGGAGAATATGGAAAAGACGAAATAGGATGCCTTGATGAGCAGTTTGACCATATGGCGCACCAAATTTGCGAACTGATTGACAAAAATTATGTCAACGAGTTATTGCGTAAGGATGCTGAACTTGAGGCGTTGGAAAAGCAAATCAATCCGCATTTTCTTTATAATACACTAGAGTCTGTAAATTGGCGCGCCAAAGCAATCGGGGAAACTCAAATATCTGCCATGACGGAAGCACTTGGGCATCTGCTGCGCATAACCCTAAGTAAGAGTACAGATATACACACATTAAAAACCGAACTCGAGCTTTTGAATTACTTCATGACGATTCAAAATATCCGCTTTGAAGATCAGCTCGATTATTCTCAAGAAATTACACCCGGAGCAGAGAACGCTTTGATTCCGAAGCTTACCATACAGCCATTGGTCGAAAATGCAGTACATTACGGAATGGAAAGCGGCGATGATGTGTGCCACATCAAACTATCTATCGAGCAAAAAGAAAAAGATCTTTGTATTCGTGTTGCGAATACCGGTTCGCAATTTCCCGATGATTTCTATGAAGGATTGGTGGAAAAACAGTATAAATCACGTGGCTTTGGAATCGGATTGCTGAACATTGATCAGCGTCTGCGAATCAACTTCGGGGATGCTTACCATATCCGCTTCTATAATGAGGATGATTGGGCTATAGTAGAAATTCACATATCCTATTTTCCGTTTAAGGGGGAAAAATAAACGTGTATCGACTTGTAATCGCAGATGATGAGAAGGCTATTCGAGAGACAATAGCCACCTTCATCGATTGGGAAAGTCTGGATATTGAGGTTGTTGCGGTTTGTAAAAACGGAAATGAAGCTTATGATGCAATCCTTGACGAATATCCTGACATTGTGCTTACTGACATTCGTATGCCCGGTATGAGTGGGCTGGAAATGATTCAACGCCTGAAAAATGTTGGAGGAAACATTGAATTTATAATTTTGTCCGGCTATGGCGAATTTGAATATGCCAAAAAGGCTATGGAATTAGGCGTTGATCACTACCTACTAAAACCATGCAATGAAAATGAAATAATAAAAGTGATAGAAGAGGCCAAACGCACCTGTCAAAAAAAACGACATTTCCTAGATCTTTCCAGTCAGCAATATGCTGCAAAAACGGATGTGTTTTCTAGCCGCATATGGACAATTATGGAAGATGCTTTATCTACAGAAAACCTCGATGCTTCACTTTCAACATTTTCTGAATTTCTTGAAATGCATCAAACCGACTTTTTGCTATGCCGCTATACCATTGACAAAAGCAAAATGTCCGGCGTGGTAAATTCGCTAACAAATGCATGTCGTGAGCAGTTCCCAGATAAGGTCATTTGCTTTTTTCAAACGCAGCACAATCTATATCTTTTGTGTGATGTCAATGATCAAGAAATACTAACGCTTAACCCGTGTGTAATTGCAGAGAACATAACGGTTAGGTCTGACTTAGAAGAAATGCTAAGATACGTGTTGCAGCGAATACAATTTCATGGACAGGTAAGCGTTCTTGTACATAATGTGCCATTACCGTTAAAAGGAATTCCTGCAACGCCAATCGCAGAAGAAGTGATTGGGACAATGAAGGATGCCGTTTCAAGTGCGACCTCCTCAAACAAAGCGATAGATAAAACAATTCAATACATAAAAGAGCATATTTCTGACCAGAATTTATCCCTAAAAAATATAGCAGAAACCCACCTTTATATGAATGTAGACTATGTTAGCAAACAATTTGTCAAATATACAGGAAAGAGATTTTCTGCATATCTAAACGAATTAAAAATTGAAAAGGCAAAACAAATGCTGGCAGAGGATAAAGACTTGAAGATAAGTGCTGTCGCAGAAGCTGTTGGGTGTGCTAATAATCCGCAATATTTCAATTATATATTTAAGAAGCAAACAGGAATGACACCTAGTAATTTTCAGCAAACCTGCGCAACAGGCCGCGAAAATTAACTTAAGGCAATACCGCACAATTCTAAGTGCCGACACGGCGAGCGAGGTGCGGCAGATGCAAAGTCAAAAGCGCAGATGTTTTCTTTTGGAATAGTAGTCCTCTGGTCATAGTAAAGCATTACGCTGTCATCATAGTGCAGACAAAACTTGTAGCGTGGATAGGTCATATTTAAATGATTCAAAAACGTGAGGACGTTCTCCCGAACGTGATCGGGAATACCATTTGCCATCCTTACAGGACTGAGTATAACGTGGCCTTCATTATCCATGACATTGAGTTCAGCTGTCAAAACAGGACCGCAGGAAACCTCGATAGGAAGCCGAATGCAATCATTCCCAGTCACACTATCGATGGTATAAGGGATCTGAGCATCATCAAAATTTAACCAAACGACAAGTTCAAAGTCTTATAATGAAAACAACAACAGTGGAGACTGTTGGTAGAAAAATAAAATAACTAAGAGGCACAAAATGAGTGAATGGGATCGACACTTCAACGGTTCGTATGATACTTCTCGTTACGCAGATCTCTCCGTTGAAGAAAAATTGGAACGATTCATTGACAAAGGCGAATTGACATACGCTGGACCAGACGGTGAGTTAATTCGTGAGTTGCCCACTCGCATCGACGTCTGGGGAGTTGGCGACGATGAAGGCAATTATGATCACTGGTATTACAATGGCCCAGATGATTACGGCAAGGCACCTGATGGGCGTCACAACAACTAAGTAAATAGAAATGGCCGGCTAGACCGCGAAAGTGCGGAATAGTCGGCCATTCTTTGTTTCACTATACTAAATGACTTACTTAGTTACGAGAAGATCTAGCTCAGTAACTGTGACCATGACACTCTGATCCTGACAAACATTACCACGCAGGTTGACCTTGCAGTACTTGTCATTGGTGTACAGGCCTGAACCAAGGTCGTTCTTCTCGACGTTGTGCAGATTGATGAACTCTGGCACAGTCAAAATGTAAGAACCATTGGCTGCGGCGTGTACTGTCGTAGATTGATGATTCTGTTCTGGCTGGCCAGCTGCAGCAGCCAAGCGCTCCTCTTCAGCTGCAGACTGCTCGCTCAACGTATCATCTGTATCTGTGTATCGGCATTGGACGAATTTCCCTCTGACGCAAGGACAGGGGTTGCAGTAACGGACATCAACATTATCGCTGCTGAAATGGGTTTCTTTAGATTCATGTACGAATCCCTCCTTCAAATAAGCACGTGTTAATTATTGACGATTGGGATATCGTCATTCAATCAACATTTCTTTCCATCTCATGCCTAAGCTACAATAAGGGGAGCAACTGGCTGACCAATGCCTCCTTGGGCTTCTATGTCCGTAACAAAGACTGTCAGCCATCCCCTTATTGCAGCGTTCGATTTGAGCAGGTTGAGCCTTGGAGTTCGCGTCACCCAATAGATTGAATCGGCAATGAGAAAAAGATGGATCCCAGTTGCAAATTCGTGTTGGAGGAATGCAAATGAACTCTGTAGGTATCGACATTTCCAAAGGCAGGAGCACAATTGTCGTCATGCGTCCCTTTGGAGAGGTCGTCATCTCACCCTTTGAAGTCCGTCACACCGACAGTGAACTGAGCGAGCTGGCAAGGCAGCTCAAAAGCCTGGACGGTGAGACTCGTGTGGTCATGGAGGCCACAGGAAATTACCATGCGTCGGTGGCAAAGCTGCTCCACGACGCGGGACTATATGTTTCCGTTGTCAATGCAAAGCTGGTGCATGACTACGGGAACAACGAATTACGGCGTGTTAAAACCGATAGGAAGGATGCTGTCAAACTGGCTAACTATGGCCTTGACCGCTGGCTTACTTTGCCGAGGTATATCCCAGAGGAAGATACCCGGCTGCTGCTGAAGAACTACTACCGCCAGTACCGGCAGTATTCCAAGGTGCAGACAGTTCTGAAGAACAATTTGATCTCGCTGCTGGATACGGTATTTCCAAACGCCAACCGTCTGTTTTCAAGCCCAATCCGTGGGGATGGGAGTGAAAAGTGGGTGGATTTTGTGGCTGAATTCTGGCATTGCCGCTGCGTCAGCGAGAAATCCGAAAGGGCTTTCACAAGCAAATACCTGCGTTGGTGCAGGAAGCACGGCTACAACTTCAGTGAAGCAAAGGCGCACACAATTTACGCCGAAGCCAGCGGACATATTGGTGTTATGCCAAAGTCCGAAACAACGAAACTGCTCGTGGAACAGGCTGTATCCCAACTCAGAGCGACTTCTACCGCGCTTGCGGCTCTCAAACACGAAATGCAATCATTGGCTTCCCAACTGCCGGAATATCCCGTTGTCATGGGCATGTTCGGCGTAGGCCCGACTCTGGGACCGCAGCTCATAGCTGAAATCGGGGATGTGCGCCGCTTTTATTCCAAGAAAGCGCTCGTAGCCTACGCTGGGCTGGATGCTCCACCAAACGATTCCGGTGATGTGACCGGCAGGCACAAATCCATGAGCAAAATTGGTGCATCGTCTTTACGGCGGACACTCTTTCTTGTTATGAGCGTCTATTTGCAGACCGCACCGCTGGATGAACCGGTCTACCAGTTCATGGACAGGAAACGCGCCGAGGGCAAGCCCTACCGCGTCTACATGATGGCTTCCGCCAACAAGTTTCTGCGGATCTACTACGCCACTGTAAAAGCCTATTTGGAGTCATTGGAACACACCGCCTGATCTTCGCCATAAAGCATTGGCTGGCCGCCGTTTCATTTTGAGATGCAAAGCGGCTTGGTGCGGTGCGGCCTTTTTACAAGCTGCATTGCCTTGAAATTTCTACTTGACTTTTCTTAGCAGGTCTTGCGATTGTAAAATGCACATCGTCATTTCAAATTTTCATCGTCATTTTTCTTTTTCGGTTTTGCAAAACAGCGTCATTCTTTACGATCATCGCGATTAACGCATATACGTCAATATTTCAGTTGAATTGGATGTTCACTATGGGGTTATGCCCCATATTTTCTGCTCCAAGGCTTGCCGAATGACGATGATGACGATGATGACGGTGTTTTTGAGATATCCCAGCCGGATAATTGCGTTATGTCGATATCATCGTCAGCACCGTCATCATCGTCATGACAGAACTCAAACAGGCGTTTTTGCTCAGTTCTGGTATACTTGTATTTGATACCGCGTGGAGTAAAAAACTCATTCGCATACTCTGCCATTTTTCGGGCGAATTGATTGGGTTTGACTTCGGAAATACCAACAGCTGAGAGCAGTTCCGTTGCAGTTCCCTGCCACTTTCCAGCTTGCTCGATGTACTCCGCAACTTTCCAAAGGTATTCCGGCACAGCTTTCAGTCGCTGTTCTTCTGCGGTTTCTTCCTCGTCCAACAGCCAAATACAGTTTTCCTCATGCAGATACAGCGTTCGCCTGTCCAAATCACGCCCGGTCAGGATAATGTCAGCATTCTTGCTCGTTCGCTTGCGCTGCATAACCCATGTGGTGTCCGCTGCGCCCATCAGACCGTTTGATTCGGAAATCTGGTCGAAGGGGTCAGACGCAGCCTGTTTACGCAGATGATGAATCAACAGAATGCAGATGCCGTACTTATCTGCCAGGGATTTCAGCGTGCTTACATCCTTGTAGTGACTGGCGTACATACTGCCACTTTGGTCGCAGGAGCGCACTTTCTGCAAGGTGTCAATGACTACCAGCCCGGTATCCGAATGGTTGTAAAGAAAGCTGACAATCTGCTCCTCCAAGCCTTGCCCAATGCTCGGACATTCGGTCTGCAGAATCAGCTTTTCCGGTGTATCCTCGCTACCCACAAGCCGGAACAGGCGCTCCTGCAGGCGGTTGAGCGTGTCCTCCAACGAGAGATACAGCACGGTGCGCGGCTCAATTTCTCGCCCCCACACAGGCTTTCCCTGTGCAACCTGTAGGCACAGCCACAGTGTCAGCCAGCTTTTGCCCGCTTTGCTGGGGCCAGCAAATAAAGCAAGACCAGCCGGGAGCAGGCCGGGAATAATCCACTTTACGGGCGGTAGCGGTGTGGAGAGCAGTTCTTCTGCAGTGATTGCTTTCGGAAGTTTCGTAAAAGTCATTTGCATCATCCTTTCTTGTTTGGTATACATCAATTATCTCATAGTATCGTAATTTTGCGTGTAGTAAGGTTTACTCTCTAGTGTTAAGTTGTACAGCTCGCGCCGCCCCACAGCCCCACAGACACGCCAAATAGCGGCTTTGCGGGCAGCTTCGCGTCCCGTGTCCCGTGTCCGATGCTGGACATCAGCCCCACACAGGGCGCGTTTGGGCGCGGTATGCAAGTGAATCAGGTTTGATTCACTTTTTCAGTTTTGATGCAAGATAGTGAATCAATTCTGATTCACTCTGGAGGTCCGCGGGCATAATGAACACTTCTTTTTGCCATTTGCTCATCTCCTTTTTTATTGTTTCGTGTAACCATTTTGAATGCGCCTTCTGGGGAGAAAAAAGAGGCCCGGAGAACTTTACCGATTTTGGTAAAGCCCTCCGGGCCTCTTATCTATTTTCTGTTCTGGCGTAAGGGTACATTTTCCCCGCAAATCTTGATGGAAATTCAATAAAAATCAAATAATACGCATGATAGCGTCAATCACACAGATAGTAAAAAGACCGTGTGCATCAAAATAAGTGCTTGGGAAAATGTCTTATTTGCCGCTCGCCCCCAGACATGGGAACATAACAGGCAGGCTGTTGGCATACAGCCGTTCACTGACCTTGTAAGGATCTTACTTCTTACAATCCTAACGCCGTCACCCCATCTGACGCGTGGGGCAGCAGGAGTATCCTTATGCCCTCTCCCCAGCCGCGGGTTATGGTCTGCCGTGACCGTACTGCGCGCCCCACTGGGAGAGTAAAGTACCTGTTATGCTGTGTATTCAGTTGTAAAGGTGCTGTGCAGAGAATCTCTGCAGATTCAGGATAACATACAGCTTCCCAGCCTGTCAATGGAAAGTGGCTATAATTGAGAAAATCGTAACATTTTTCGACCGCGGGGGTTTGGGGTTCACCCCAAAAATGCGTTGTGGATATCCAAACGCTATGCTTGCAGTACAGTTCGCGCCCATGGAGGATCTACAATACATTTCAAAAATCTAAAATGCTATTGCTTTCATTAACCGCCATCCAAGAAAATCCTGTCGTACATCAGTATACTACGCTTTGTTATCGGGTCAATGTATCACGATAGCTTTTCCAGAATTGTTCAAATACTGCCAAAATTATACCTTGGTCTATATTTCGCAAGCTGACCTATCTGCACCTGATGCCTTTACTGCAAATGTCTCACCCCCCCACAACGACGGCGGCTAGGGCTGTTCAACTTTACCGAGTACCCCGCAGGGGCAAGCCTTGACGCATTAGGCGGAAATTACCGCACTGCCGATGGTCAGTCCGTCTGGCTGGCGGATGTGGAACTGGAACCGTACCAGGCATTGCTGGTGCGCCGCTAAAAGGAGCAACCATGGATTGGAGGATTGATCGTTTAGAGATCAACTCGATATAAGGAACAAGCCCACAGGTCTGCCGTATTTTATATGCGGGCTATCCTGTGGGCTTGTTTGCTATCATCGAC